>TARA_R110002049_G_scaffold47725_1_pt1 | contig 21977 bp, 15 predicted proteins | sample TARA_R110002049 | Tara Oceans TARA_R110002049 (sample SAMEA4396941) | marine metagenome | biome: Polar Biome; feature: [SRF] surface water layer (ENVO:00010504); material: water (ENVO:00002006), including particulate matter (ENVO:01000060) such as... | depth 5 m
ACCATGATGGTTGTAGGTGGTATGGCCATCTTCACCATCAAATTCTGGAGCGTGCTCTGGTATCTGGCCATGTGGGTGGATCAGAACCTGATTTTGTCCATGTACCCGGACGTAAACACCTTTCTACAGATATTCGCCAATCCCGGCGAACACGATGCCAAGCGCATGCTGCTGAATATGATTACCACCAGCCTCTATCTGGGGCTGCCGCTGTTGTGGAGTGGGATGATGGCGTGGGCGGGGGTGAATATCGGCCGATCCATCACAGCTGCCACGTCGCCGCTTGCGAGGCCTGCTGACGATGCGGGACGGCAGGGTGGCAGCATCGGCAAAATGGCGATCTCAAAAGGGATGAAGAAATAAAGGGTTGCTACAAATCTTCCTCATACCAACCGTCTGGATTGGTTCCAGAATCCATGCGACCAGTACGAAAATTGTGCTCGCCAAATCGGTCCGAGCCTTTGCCAAGGGGGGGATCATCACTTTCGTCGTCATCAGAACTGAATAAAATACCTACCGCGGTCAGCAACAGGGCGATGCTACCCTTGAGAACGGCGAAAATGCGGGTGGAGCTTTTCATTGGCAGACTCCGACTGCGGGTTACGCTATTTGAGCTTCTTTTTCACTGCCTCAATCAGCTGGTCACAGCATCCAGAGACTTCGAAGCTTAGCGAGTCAAGACTGCGGCCCTTCACTTTGACCTTTGGTCTCTGCCCATGTTCAGAGCATCGTACAGAGCCAACGGACTTGATGATCGACTCCTGCACGGACTTCAAAACGGCGGATTCCAGGGCATTGCCCATATTTCCGGGCGATACCTTTCGCCCATTGATCTCAAATGAAATATCAATCACTGGTCGGGCCTCTCTTACTTTTCTTTTCTCACACCTTTGAACGGGCCCTTACTGGAAGTTTTTACGTCCATGAAACGCCCGGTATCAGCATCGCGCTTCACATAGTGACCAGAAGGGGTTTTGGTTTGGGAGCGGCCGCGAACCGCGCCATTGCGGTGGCCATCGCCCTTGGGGGGATTTGTCGCCATGGTTATCTATTCCTCAACAGTGGGGGATCAAAGGCATTCCTTGATCATGACGGGAGAATATACTAACCAAAATGATGATGTCAACAGACCAAAATAGGTAACATGGTCGAAAGTATTACTATATAAAGTCAAATTAGTGCAAAATGCTCAACACCTTGATTAGGGGAGATAGATTAGGGTGGAGCTGTCAGACATCAGTCAGGCGCAAAAAGAGCGCCTGTCGCATATCGACTTTCGCACCTACTTTCTAGGTGAGATCGGCCGTAGTGATTTGGTTGCCCGCTTCGGAATCGGTGAGGCGGCGGCCACGCGCGACATCACGTTGTATCGAGAATTGGTACCCGCCAATCTGGACTACGACACCAAGTTGAAGTCTTACGTCAAGTCAGAGTCCTTCAAACCCCTGTTCAAATACTCCCCACCTCAAGTGCTTGCGGCACTTTCGCAAGGTTTCGGCGAGGATTTCATAGGTAGTCATAAACCTATGGTGCGGTGCGAGACGCCTGCGGAGCTCAACCGACCGATATTGCCGGTGCTGGCCGTGCTCACCAGAGCGATCTACCACAACAAATTGGTGAGGATTCAGTATCGCTCCATCCAATCCGGTTTAAGTGAGCGCGAAATCGCTCCTTTTGTGTTGGTGGACAACGGCCTGCGCTGGCATGTGCGAGCCTTCGATCGCAATCGCCAGGACTTCATTGATTTCGTGGTCACGCGAATCGCAGACCCTGTCATCGTCGATGGCGAGCCTGAAGAGCACGAATCGAGGGAGGCCGACATACAGTGGAACAGAATTGTTGAAATGAATTTGGTACCGCATCCAAACCTTCGACATCCCGAAACCATTGAGATGGATTACGCGATGCGGGATGGCGGGCTAAAAATAAATGTCCGTGCAGCCGTAGCCGGCTATGTGCTGAGACGGTGGAATGTGGACTGCACAAAAGATCACAAGCTTGACGGGGCAGAGTACCACCTATGGCTCTCAAATCCACAGGCCCTATATGGCGTCAAGAATCTGGTTCTGGCTCCTGGCTACGAACAAAAAGAATATGCGGAGTGAAATGAGTGGCATCTAGAAATGCGAGTGTTAAACCCGATGTTCTTGGAATTGCCGCCGTTACTTCCTACCTCTGGGAGGCGGCCAACATCCTGCGTGGACCTGTCGACGCGGCCGATTTCAAGACTTACATCTTCCCGCTGCTGTTCTTCAAGCGGCTCTCCGACGCCTATGACGAGGAGTATGCCGCAGCACTGGAAGAGTCAGACGGCGATGTGGAGTTCGCCCAGTTCCCTGAGAACCACCGGTTCCAGGTTCCGGAGGGCTGCCACTGGAAAGATGTCCGGGCCAAGAGCGCCAATATCGGCCATGCGCTCCAGAAGGCGATGCGCTGTATCGAGCAGGCCAACCCGGACACCCTGCACGGCATCTTCGGCGATGCCCAGTGGACCAACAAGGACCGCCTTTCGGACGCGCTGCTCAAGGATCTGATCGAGCACTTCTCGTCGCTTAATCTGGGCAATGAGCACTGCAAGGCGGACATTCTCGGCCAGGCCTATGAATACCTGATCAAGAAATTTGCCGACCTCACCAACAAGAAGGCCGGTGAATTCTATACCCCGCGCTCCGTGGTCGCGCTGATGGTTCGCATCCTTGCGCCCAAGGCCGGGGAAACCATCTACGACCCGGCCTGTGGGACCGGCGGCATGCTCCTTGAGGCGCTGCATCATGTCAAAGAGCATGGCGGCGACGAGAACCTCATGCTGGGCAAGCTCTACGGCCAGGAAAAAAACCTGACCACATCCTCCATCGCCCGGATGAACCTCTTTCTCCACGGTGCGGAAGATTTCCATATCGAACGCGGCGACACCCTGCGCTTGCCTGCCTTTTATTCAGGCGACAGCCTCGCCACCTTTGACTGCGTCATCGCCAATCCGCCCTTCTCCCTGGAAAAGTGGGGGGACGACGTCTGGATAAACGACCCCTACGGGCGCAACTTTGCCGGGCTGCCGCCGGCAAAGTCCGGCGACTTCGCCTGGGTTCAGCACATGGTCAAGTCCATGGCCCGCAAGACCGGCCGCATGGCCGTGGTGCTTCCCCACGGTGTGCTTTTCCGTATGTCCAAGGAAGGGAAAATCCGTCATAAGCTGTTGGAGATGGATATCCTCGAAGCGGTGATCGGCCTCGGCCAGAACATCTTCTACGGCACTGGTCTCGCGCCCTGCGTGCTGGTTTTCCGCGACAGCAAGCCCAAGGCTCACCGCCAGAAGGTGCTGTTCATCGACGCCTCCAAGGAGTTCAAGACCGGCCGCGCCCAGAATGAGCTGCTGCCGGAACACGTGGACAGCATCCATCGCTGGTACGAGGGCTATCAGGATGTGGAAGGGATCTGCCGGGTGGTCACGCTCGACGAGATTCGCGAGAACGATTTCAACCTGAACATCCCCCGCTACGTGGAGCCGGTGATCGAGGAAGAATCCATGACCATCGATCAGGCCATCGCCAACCTCAAGGAATCGCTGCAAGCAGCGTATGCGGCTGAAGATCGCCTGAAAGGGCTGCTGATCCGGGAGGGCCTGCTATGAAGGTGTATCAGTACAGGTCGCCCATCGGCCGCTTCCTCATCAAACCGCAAGCCAACGGTCGCTGGGGGCTTTGGTTCAAAGACGACCTGCTCGGCTCCTATCACTCGGCCTTGGCGGCAGCCGATGATGTCTACATGCAGGCGACCGGCAATTACGACTGGGACTCCCTGGATGGTGTCGATATTCCAACGGACATTTCCGAATGGGAAGTGGTAGCGCGATGAAGAAGAACAACAATCACATCACCCAATCCCAACTCGAATCCTACCTCTGGGGCGCGGCCACCTTGCTGCGCGGCTACATCGACGCCGGGGACTACAAGCAGTTTATCTTCCCGCTGCTGTTCTACAAGCGCCTGTGCGACGTCTATGACGAGGAACTGGCCGATGCGCTGCAGGAGTCCGGCGGCGATCAGGAATATGCCGCGCTTCCCGAACAGCACCGCTTCCAGATCCCGGAGGACGCCCACTGGAAGGCCACCCGCACCAAGGTCAAGAGCGTGGGCAAGGCCATTCAGGATGCCCTGCGGGCCATTGAGACGGCCAATCCCGACACACTGTACGGGGTCTTCGGTGACGCCCAGTGGACCAACAAGGACCGCCTGCCGGACCACATGCTGCGCGAGCTGATCGAGCACTTCAGCTCGCAGACGCTTTCACTCTCCAACTGCCCGGAGGATGAACTGGGCGTGGGCTACGAGTTTTTGATCAAGAAGTTCGCCGACGATTCCGGCCACACCGCTGCGGAGTTCTATACCAACCGCACCGTTGTCCACCTGATGACCGAGATGCTTGAACCCAAACCGGGTGAGTCGATCTATGACCCCACCTGCGGTTCGGCGGGCATGCTGCTTTCCGCCGTCACCCATCTGAAGCGGCAGAATAAGGAATGGCGGAACCTGCGGCTATTCGGCCAGGAGCGCAACCTGCTCACCTCCGCCATCGGCCGGATGAACCTGTTCCTGCACGGCATCGAAGACTTTCGCATCGTTCGGGGCGATACCCTGGCCAATCCCGCCTTTGTCGAAGGCGACCGGCTCATGCAGTTCGATGTGGTCCTGGCCAATCCGCCGTACTCCATCAAGCAGTGGGACCGCGATGCCTGGTCCGCCGATCCGTGGGGTCGGAACCTCTACGGCACCCCGCCCCAGGGCCGCGCCGACTATGCCTTCTGGCAGCACATCATCAAGAGCATGAAGGCCAAAAGCGGCCGCTGCGCCATCCTGTTTCCACATGGCGTCCTCTTCCGCAACGAAGAGTCGGCCATGCGCGAAAAGCTGGTCGCCCACGACGTGGTGGAGTGCGTGCTGGGCCTCGGTCCCAACCTTTTTTACAACTCACCCATGGAAGCCTGTGTCGTCATCTGTCGCACGAACAAGCACAGGGAGCGCAGGAACAAGGTGCTTTTCATCAACGCGGTGAACGAGGTGACACGGGAGCGGGCGCAGAGTTTTCTCACCGATGACCACATTCAGCGCATTGTCGCCGTGTATCAGTCTTTCAGCGCCGAGGAAGGTTTTTCCCGGGTGGTCGGTAGTGACGAGATCCGGGAGAAAAGCAGTAGCCTCAGCATACCCCTCTACGTTCGATCGGACAACGGAAACGGCAATGGCAAAGTAACGGCCGAAGCGGTCAGCATCAAACAGGCCATTGCGAACTGGCAGGAAAGCTCGATGGCATTGCGCGAGTCGATGGATGGCCTCTTCGAGGTGCTTGATGACGCACGGGTGATTGGGGGTGGCAAATGAGTGCTCAACTCCAGAAGCCCGTCTGGAACATGGTCAAGTTTGGCGACGTGGTGAAAAACGCCAATCTTGTGGAGCGTGATCCCGAGGCCAATGGCATAGAAAGAATCGTAGGGCTCGAACATATTGAACCCGAGAATCTGCATGTTCAGCGCTGGAACTCCGTTTCTGATGGCACCTCATTTACCAGAAAATTCGGGCCGGGGCAGACACTTTTCGGAAAACGCCGTGCCTATCAACGCAAGGTTGCCTTTGCAGAGTTTGAAGGCGTTTGCTCCGGGGACATCCTGACTTTTGAGCCGAAAGACAGAAAGGTTCTTCTGCCGGAACTCCTGCCGTTTATCTGCCAGAGCAATGCGTTTTTCGATCATGCGCTCGGTACATCGGCTGGTTCTCTGTCACCCAGAACCAGTTGGACGGCGTTGCAGGACTTTGAATTTCCACTGCCGCCGATTGATGAACAAAAGCGCGTTGCCGAGATCCTGTGGGCAGCGGATGAATCTTCAGTGAGATGGAAAGATTCTCTTGACGCGATATCTGGAGTAATGCGGACTACGATTGATTCTTTTGTCTACGATTCAAATAGAAATACAAGCCGATGGCCGCAAGTGATACTTGGCGACCATGTGGAACAAAGCTTATATGGGCCTCGATTCCCCGCAGGTCAATATTCTCCTGATGGCAACGCATACACCATTCGAACTACGGACTTCGATCGCATAGGAGGTATTGAGTATTCCAATGTGCCTGCTGCGAAACTTGAAGAAAGTGTTGTCAGAAGGCATTTGCTCCAAGAAGGCGACTTTCTGCTTTCTCGGTCTGGTGAGTATGCAGGGCTCGGCGCGGTATTTAGGACGCAAAAAGACAAGCGAGCCTATATACCAGCAGCCTTCTTAATTCGATTCCGGTTACGAGAATCGCTTTTGCCAGATTATCTGATGGCACTTTTTAGTTCGAGGTTTCACCGGTTACATGTGCTACCCCTGGCGAAGGGAAGTGCGCAGCCAAATATTAGTGGCTCGAAGGCGTTGGATTTGTTGATTCCTATGCCACCGGTCATCGAACAAAAGCAACTATTGCGACAGATCGAAGAGATAAAGAGTCGGCAGGAGGAGTTGAAGAGTCATTTGCATAAGGTACTCACAGGAAAAAAAGGGCTGATCGATTTCTTTATGACGGGAGCTGTCCATGTTTAACGAAGAAAACACCGTCGAAAAGATGGTTCTCGATACGCTCTGCGATGAATTAACTTCGAATATGGTTGCCGAAGAGCGCGCCTGTTATGGCGACGAGATCAAAACATGGCGCTTTATCGCTGCAGAAGAGTTACCGCGTCAGCACTCCGATGTGTTGGTGGAGTCGGTGGTACGCGAGGCCCTCATCCGCCTGAACCCGGAAATCAAGGCGCAGCCAGACCGCGCCGACGAGGTGCTCTATCGTTTGCGGACCATTCCGCTGTCGGTGCAGAGCGAGGGCCTGGTGCGGGCCAACGAGCTGTTCGCCGAATGGCTGCGGGGCGAGAAATCCATGCCCTTCGGCGAGCGCGGCGAACACACGCCGGTACGGCTGATTGATTTCGAGAATCTCAGCAACAACGATTACGTGGTCACCAACCAGTGGGTCTATCCGGTCAAGGAAGGCGGCCGCCGCTTCGACATCATCATGCTGGTCAACGGTATACCGCTGGTGGTCGGCGAGGCCAAAACGCCGGTGCGCCCGGCGGTGACCTGGGTGGATGGGGCCAGCGACATCCACAACGGATACGAACAGAGCGTGCCGCAGATGTTCGTGCCCAACGTCCTCTCTTTTGCCACCGAGGGTAAGTGCTACCGCTACGGCTCGGTGCGAATGCCCATCGATATCTGGGGACCGTGGCACGAAGGTGACAATAAGGCCGAAGGGACGCTTGCGGACGTGCAGCGGGCCATTCGCTCCATGCTGCGCCCCCATGTATTGCTGGACATCCTGCAGAACTTCACCCTGTTCGCCACGGACAAGAATCATCTTCGCATCAAGATCATCTGCCGCTATCAGCAGTACGAAGGCGCTAACTTGATGGTGGACCGTGTGGTCAAGGGCTATCCCAAGAAGGGCTTGATATGGCACTTCCAGGGATCGGGTAAGTCGCTGTTGATGGTATTCGCGGCGCAGAAGCTGCGCATGCATCGTAAGCTCGGCAACCCCACGGTGATGATCGTGGTGGACCGCATCGACCTTGACACCCAGATCACCGCCACGTTTAACGCCGCTGATACCCCTAACATGATCGGAGCGGCTACCCGGCAGGAGCTGCAAACCTTGCTGGCGGCCGATACCCGCAAGATCATCATTACCACTATTCACAAATTCGGCGAGGCGGACGATCGCCTGAACGAGCGATCGAACATCATCGTGATGGTGGACGAGGCACATCGCACACAGGAAGGTGATCTGGGTCGCAAGATGCGCGATGCCCTGCCCAATGCCTTTCTCTTTGGCCTCACCGGCACACCGATCAACAAGCGAGATCGCAACACCTTCTGGGCCTTCGGCGCAGACGAGGATGAGCAGGGTTATATGAGCCGCTATTCGTTCCAGGACTCGATCCGGGACAAGGCCACGCTGCCGCTGCACTTCGAGGCTGTGGACGTGAAGCTGCATATCAATAAGGACGCCATCGACGAAGCCTACTCTCAGATGACCGATGAGCTGAGCGAGCTGGATCGTGACGACCTGGCCAAGCGGGCCGCCAAGATGGCGGTGCTTATCAAGGCCCCGGTGCGGGTGAGCGCCATCTGTCAGCACATCGTTAAGCATTTCCAGGAGAAGGTGGAGCCCAATGGCTTCAAGGCCCAGGTGGTGACCTTCGATCGCGAGTGCTGCATGCTTTACAAGAAGGCCATGGACGAGCTCGTTGGCCCGGAGGCAAGCGCCATCGTCATGCATACCGCTGGCGGGAAGGGGGACGAGTATGCAGAGTGGAAACTATCCAAGGACGAGGAGGAGAAACTCCTCGACCGTTTCCGCGATCCGATTGACCCGCTCAAGTTTCTGATTGTCACCTCCAAACTCCTGACTGGCTTCGATGCGCCCATTCTGCAGGTGATGTACCTCGACAAGCCGATGAAGGATCACAACCTGCTGCAGGCCATCTGCCGCACCAACCGCGTTTACCCTGGCAAGACCCACGGCCTGATCGTGGATTACCTGGGCATCTTCGATGATGTGGCCACGGCCCTCGATTTCGATGAAAAGGCGGTGCAGAGGGTCATCACCAATCTGGATGAGCTCAAGAAGGAGCTGCCCGGTGTGGTGGCGAGATGCCTGGCTTTCTTCCCCGAGGTGGACCGCACCGTCGGCGGCTACGAGGGGCTGATCGCGGCGCAGGACTGCCTGCCGGATAACGAGATCCGGGACAAGTTCGCGGCGGAATACTCGGTGCTATCCCGTCTGTGGGAGGCGCTGTCTCCCGATCCCTGTCTTGGCCCCTATGAAAAGGACTACAAGTGGCTGACCCAGGTGTATGAGTCGGTGAAGCCGCCAAGCGGCAACGGCAAGCTGCTCTGGCACGCCCTGGGGGCTAAAACCATCGAACTGGTGCATGAAAACGTGCATCTGGAGACGGTGCGCGACGATCTGGACACCCTGGTAATGGACGCCGAGGTACTCGAAGGGCTTCTTGATGCCAAGGACCCGGACAAGAAGTCCAAGGAAATTGAGATCAAGCTCATCGCCCGCCTGCGCAAACATCAGGGTAATCCCAAGTTTGTTGCTTTGGGTGAGCGACTAGAAAAACTTCGCGAACGCCACGAACAGGGGCTACTCCACAGTCTCGATTTCCTCAAGGAATTACTGACGTTGGCCAGGGAAGTGGTAGCCGCCGAACAGCAAGTTGATCCGGAAGACGAGCAAGATAAAGCCAAGGCCGCGCTCACTGAACTCTTTGCTGAAGTAAAAGGGGAGGCCACTCCCGTAGTCGTAGAACGGTTGGTTGGCGATATCGATGAGATCGTGCGCATGGTTCGGTTTCCCGGCTGGCAAGAGACCAAGACCGGTGAGCGCGAGGTGCAAAAGGCTTTACGCAAAGTGATCTACGTGAAATACCAGGTCAAGGATCAGGATCTGTTCGACAAAGCGTTCGGATATATACGGCAGTATTACTAGGGATAAGTATGGCCTCGACGCTTGCCTGGATTGACCACGACGCAACTGCGAGAGAACGCACGCTTCGCATTCTTTCCCTTTTTCAGGAAAAGGAAAGTCGTGACGAGCTCGGGCTTGGTTCGGTGCGGGATAGTTTCGCTGACCAACTCTTCCCTGGCACCAGCACGATCCAGACGCGCCTGCGCTATATGCTTTTCGTGCCATGGATTTATCATTCCCTGGAAGAAAAGCGATTGCCCGCGGAGAGCTTCGCAATCCAGGCTGACTTGCTGGAGAGAGACCTGGTTCAGCCGTTGATGGATTCCGATGATCTGGCAGGGGTATTCGGAAAAACGGCAGGGAAGAGTCTCAAACGCTTGCCCAGCTCTGTCTACTGGGCCGGGCTCGGCATCTGGGGAATACGCCTTACGCCTTTTTCGCAGGATGAGTATCACCGGCGCATCGACGAAGCCTATCGTCGTCGGCATACCCTGAAAGCGCTGGAAAAGGACGCCAGGGCCAGAGGAGACGATGTCGATCAAGAGCAGCGCATGGCTACGCTCAGTTGGCATCCTCGATTGCCGGCGCCACCGGAAGAATTTCCAGCAAAGGTCGATTTCGCGTTATCCCGGGAGGAAGCCGAGTTTATCCGGGATCGTATCCAGGTTGCCTGTCCCAACAGCCTGCTCTCCTTTCTGGTGATGCACTGCGAGCCTGCTGATACCCATGCTCCATGGGCACATCCTGATTACGCCAGCTTTTCTGATCAGCACAAAGAACTGCTGACCCATGCACGGCTCTTCTCCGAGGTGATGCATGGGGCATCGCTGTCATATAACGTCCAGCTCGCCAGGCTTCGAAACCACGACGATCTTGTGGCGGAGCATCAGGCCAGTTTCGATGAATGGACTGCACGCTTTCCCCTGGAGGAGGTTCGTGTGTGGTCGGTTAGCCGCCTCTGGGAGCTGACCATCGATCACGGCCACAGCGTCACACCGCAAACGCGATCGTTTGTTCAGCAGTGGATCGACCACACCCGGAAATCCCCCAAAGACCTCCTTGCTAATGCCGAGGCCCTGAACCTGATCAAAAGAAGGGAGATGAAACTCAAAGGCACACGCTCCCGGTTCAGAAACCAGAGGGCGCTTGAGCAGTGGGGTGGGTACTCCGGGGTCGGCAGACTCGTCTACCGCTGGCCGAATGTAAAGGTGCTTTTGAACGATTTGTATCAGGGCATGAACCGGGAGCAGGTATGTTGAATCCGAACTCCCGCAGTCTCTATACCTCGGCATTGACCCCGCCACCGGGAATGATTTTCGACGAGGCCGTAGCGACCACCTTTTCAATGGACCCGGCGTTACTGCTTGAGGCGCCTGTCTACTTGGCGCTCATGTCGGCTGACGGTCAAACAGACCCTGATCCGCTGGCTGTGCTTGAGGCCATCCGCAGGTACTCGAAGCGCATAACGGTCTATGTGCAGCGAGGACGGATTCAAGTCCCTCAGATTGCCAAGCCAAACCCACTGTTTGGTTTTCTGGAGGACATGGTAGTTGAGGTGACGGCCCCGGGCGGCGGTGTCTTTCACCCAAAGGTCTGGGCCATTCGATTTGTCAGTCCGGATCAAAGCACCGCCCTGTATCGCCTGGTCGTGCTCACCAGGAATATGACCACGGATCAATCCTGGGACCTGTCGCTTCAACTCGAAGGGTCGATCGCAGGCCGCAAGTCCAAATCAAATAAACCGCTGGCGCATTTCTTCAACATGCTGCCGGGCCTCGCAACTGGATCAGTGGCCGCAGGGCGAGTCGAGCAAGCGCGCCGATTCGCAGAGGCGCTACACCGGGTTCAATGGGAACTCCCCGACGGCTTCGATGATCTGGCCTTCTATCTCCCAGGAACGCAGGGATTTGATTGGGAGCCTCCCGAGGCGAATCGGATGGCGGTTATTTCGCCCTTCTGTTCAGACCAGGTTTTACAAACCTTAGCGAAGCAGTCCCAGGCCGCGGATGCGCTCATTTCACGGCCGGAATCGTTATCCGGCTTGAAGCCAGAGACGCTGGCACTCTTCACGCATTGCCTGCAGTTGGATGAGGCGGCCGAAACCGAGGATGGCGAGGAAGACGATTCCGCTGAGCATCCGCTTGCGACCGGTCTTCATGCGAAAGTCTTTCTATTCGAGACCCGATACTACTCGGATTACACCCATGTGATTATGGGTTCCGCGAATGCAACCAATGCAGCGCTCAATGCGGCGAAGAATATGGAGATTCTGGTTGGCTTAGTGGGCAAGAAGAGCAAAGTCGGCGGCATCGACGAGCTTCTTGGCGCTGACGCTTTGGGTGAATATCTGGTCGATTTCGACTCTAGCAAGGAAACGGCGATCGATGCCGTACGCAAGGAGGCGGAAGACTGTGTGGAGCGGGCACGATCCCGGTTGTCTGAAGTCGCGCTGGCTATCGAGTGTAACCCCGGATCGAAGGAGGGCCTGTGGGCACTGCTGCTGACCGGAATAATTCCATCCCTTGAGGGGATCGTCAGTGCCAGTGCATGGCCGATAACCGTTGCTCGAGAGTTCTCGGTGAACGTCAAAGGCAACGATGCCCATGATCCAATCAGGCTTGGAGAGTTTTCCGCCTCATCCGTGACCGGCCTCATTGCCTTTGAGCTCAAGACCCATCATCCGGATGTGACGGCCCGGTTTGTACTGAATCTTCCCGTTACGGGCATTCCAGAGGAGCGCGACTCCGCCATCTTGCAAACCGTGATCAGCAATCAGGACGGGTTCATTCGTTACCTGCTGCTCTTGCTGGGCGATGATACGGCATCCGGATTTGAATCTGGCAGTGGCGCCGGATGGGCAAAATGGCTGGCCCGGTTGGCCGCAGGGGAGGACATTCCGTTGCTGGAAGAGCTCACCCGCACCTACAGCCGTCACCCAGAGAGGTTGTCAGAAATCTCGGGGTTGGTGCGTGATCTGTCGCAGGGAAGCCAGAATGCCATTGTCCCCGAAGACTTTTTAAATCTCTGGACGGTTTTTGAATCGGCTGTTTCTGAGTACACGACCGAGGCGCGCGATGCCTAGCAATCGTTTTCTATCAGCGCCTGCACTGACTGGGTTAAAAGACTTCCAGAAAAAGACCGTGGAGTACGTGTTTAAGCGTCTCTATGGTGATGACCCGACGTCCCGTTTCCTGATCGCCGATGAAGTGGGTCTTGGAAAAACCCTTGTTGCTCGCGGCATCATCGCCAAGACCCTGGAGCATCTTCAAGATGAAGTGGAGCGGGTCGACGTCATCTATATTTGCTCCAACGCTGCTATCGCGACACAGAACGTCAATCGACTCAATGTCAGCGACACCGAAGGCTTTTCAATCGCCACGCGGCTGACCTACCTGCCCAGACAGGTGCGGTCCCTGCGCAAGAACAAGGTGAACTTCATCAGCCTGACCCCGGGCACCGCATTCGATCATGCCCGCAGCCGAGGAGGGCATGCCGATGAACGGGCCATACTGTATCGGATGTTGTATGACTTGCCGCTGGCGCAGAGTGAGCGACGGCGGCGGTTGCGCGCCGGCCTGCTGAATGTTCTTCAGGCCACAGCGGGTAAGAAAAACTGGCGAGCCAAAGCCAAAAACCTTCCTGCGGAAGATCTGGATTTGGATCTTTCCAAGGCGTTCCGGCGGGCCGTCCGTGAAGATACTGAACTCTATGCAGACTTGAAGGAGGGCTGTGAGCGCTTTGCCCGTTACCGCGACTACAGCAGAATCCCCTGGGAGGATTCAGAGCTGCGCTACAACCTGATCGGAAGGCTCAGAAGCAAGCTGGCATCCGTTTGCCTTTCTGCACTTGAGCCCGATCTGGTCATTCTCGATGAATTTCAACGATTCAAGCACCTGCTGGACGGCGATGACGAAGCCTCCATGTTGGCGACGGCACTTTTTGAGCATCCCGACGTTCGCGTTCTTTTGCTTTCCGCCACGCCCTACAAGATGTTCACGCTCGACCAAGAGACTGAGGAGGATGATCACTATCCGGATTTCATCCGGACGCTGAATTTCCTGTTCAATAACGCAGGCGAGGTCGACGCAGTCAAAGGTCTGTTGGCAGACCATCGAACGACGCTACACGCCTGCGTCAATGGTGCGGTATGCCCTCCCGGGAAAAGGACCGAGCTTGAACAGGCGCTCCTGAAGGTCATGTGTCGCACGGAGCGGGTCGCCACAACCCGAGACCACAATTCGATGCTCAGCGAGATTGAACGCGCGGCGCCGCTTAAGCCGGCGGATCTTCAGCATGCGGCGACGGTTGACGCGGTGGCCGTCTGTGTCAAGGCGGGGGAGCCGATCGAATACTGGAAGTCAGCGCCATATCTGATCAACTTTTTAAAACACTACGAGCTGCGGCACAAATTGGATGCCCAGTTGAATGCACCCTCGGATGCTCTTCGACAGGCGCTGGTATCGGCCAATGGACAGCTGCTGACGAAGGATACATTTGATGACTACCAGGCTCTCGACCCAGCCAACCCGAGGATGCGCTTACTTTTCGAGGATACGATTGATAAAGGCATGTGGCAGCTCCTGTGGATGCCACCGTCCATGCCGTATGTCGAGCCTGGTGGCGCATACCGTGACAAGGATAGCCTGACCAAGGCGCTTGTTTTCTCCTCATGGAGCGCCGTTCCAGACGCTGTGGCATCCATCTGCTCGTACGAAGCTGAACGGCATATGATTGCCGGAACGCCGGTTTTACACAGTGAACTGTATGACAAGATCAAGCCGCTGCTGCGGTTTGCGGTAGCCTCCAGCGATAATCGCCTGACCGGCATGCCGGTCATTGCCTGGTTGCTACCGTCGCCAACCCTGGCGATTAGGGTTGACCCGCTTGAAATTGCGCTTCGCCACGGACGCGAACCGCTGAACATTCAAGAACTGAAGAACGAGGTCAAGGCCGTTTGCCGCGGTTTGCTCGAAACCCTGCCTGAGGCCGGGGAAGGGGCCCGGGCCGATGAGCGATGGTATTGGGCAGCGCCCATTCTTATTGATTCCCATAACGGTCTGCTGGACTGGTGCAAAAGTGAGCTGGGATGGAGGTCTGCTACGCCAGACCATGAATCAGGCAACCGATTCAGGGATCACATCGACCAGCTGATCAGCATGGCAGAGGGCGATATCCCTCTCGGCCCCCAGCCGGATGATCTTGTCGATGTGCTCTGCGACCTCGCCTTGGCCGGCCCCGGCGTGTGCGCATTGCGTGCGCTTCGCCGTGTCGGTACAGAGCTCGATCCGTCCGACCCCAGGCTGCTGTCGGCCGCCGCCAGAATCGCGTCCGGCTTCCGGTCGCTTTTCAATATGCCGGAAACGATTGCCATGTTGCGGGGTGCTGGCGAGGACACCTATTGGCGGCTAACGCTTCAGTACGGTATCGATGGCAATCTGCAGTCCGTGCTCGATGAGTACGTGCATGTCCTTCGCGAGTCGCTGGGCTTGCAGGAGCATTCACCCGAAGAACAAGTCGCTGGTATCGCTGAATGCATTCAATCAGTGCTGTCACTGCGCACTGCCCAGATTCGCATTGACGAGATAAAAGCGGCAGGAAATGGCTTTGTTGTTGATGACTTCAATACGCGCTGCCGATTTGCGCTGCGCTTCGGAGATATTCGCGATGACAATAACCAGGCGCTGGTGCGCGCCGATTCGGTTCGGGACGCGTTTAACTCGCCGTTTCGCCCCTTTGTCCTCGCTTCGACCTCAATAGGCCAGGAAGGGCTGGATTTTCATACCTGGTGCCACGCGGTAGTGCATTGGAATTTGCCCTCCAATCCCGTCGACTTGGAGCAACGCGAAGGCCGGGTGCATCGGTACAAGGGCCACGCAGTCAGAAAAAATATTGCCGAACGTTATGGGTTGAATGCGCTCGTTGAATCACATGAGGGCGGCGATCCCTGGCAAACACTTTTTCAGATCGCATCCCAGGGTAAGACCAATGGGTATTCTGATCTTGTGCCGTACTGGGTTTTTGAAGAAGGTTCAGCTCGTATCGAACGGCGCATCCCGCTGCTCCCGTACAGCAAGGAGGTCGGGAAACTCAAACGATTGAAACAGGGGTTGGCGCTCTATCGCATGGTGTTCGGTCAACCGCGTCAGGAAGATCTGCTGTTCAGTCTGAGTCAGAGTGGCAGTTATACTTCAGGGCATTTGTCTGATTGGCTAATTTCGTTAGAGCCTCCGATTTTGGAGTAGAGACTTGAATCCAGGCAAGGCGCGAAAGAGACGAGTACTTGAAGGACGTGACTATGAGCGAGACACTTAACAAAGTGGTTCAGAATCTGCGGACCACCGCGGTGGTTCCTAACGACCTACATCCGAGAAAGTGTTTCAAGACCAAGGTGAATATCCTTAAGTGCTGAGTATTTATGTTTTATCAGATGCTCAGTTAAGAATACGAATGACCACATACGAAAGCACATATGACTGATTTTACGTTTCTCCACGCAGCAGACATCCATCTCGACAGTGCTCTGCACGGTTTAGAAAGATACGAGGGTGCCCCTGTAGAGGAAATCCGCAGCGCTACGCGCCGTGCCTTTGATAATCTGATTGAGCTGGCGATCGATGAGCAAGTGGCATTCGTGCTACTGGTCGGGGATCTGTATGACGGGGAATGGAAGGACTACAACACCGGTCTCTATTTTGCTGAGCGCATGGGAAGGCTACGCGACGCCAATATCCGTGCCTTTATCGTGGCTGGCAACCATGACGCAGCCAGCCAGATTACAAAGCACCTTCGCTTACCGGACAACGTCACGCTATTTTCAACCAGGAAACCTGAACAGGTTGTTCTGGACGACCTGGGTGTGAGCATTTGCGGACAGGGTTTCGCAACACGGGCCGTCACCGACGATATTTCACAAGGGTATCCACAAGGTGATCCGCAACTCCTGAACATCGGCTTGCTGCATACCTGCCTGGACGGTAAGCCAGGCCATGAGCCCTACGCACCCTGTACGGTTGATGGGCTGCGCTCCAAAGGATACCAGTACTGGGCATTGGGCCATGTGCACAAACGCGAAGAGGTGAGCCAAGACCCATGGATAGTGTTTCCAGGCAATATCCAGGGAAGACATATTCGTGAGATAGGACCAAAGGGCTGCACTTTGGTCACGGTGAATGCTGGAGAGATTGTGGCGGTAGAACACCGCGACCTTGATGTGATGCGTTGGTCCATTTGCGAGCTTGATGTTTCTGCTGCTGAGACGGTCGACGACATTTATGAGCAAGTGCGCGAGGGGCTGCAGTTGGCATTAGATGCCGCTGAGGGGCGGCCGGTGGCTGTGCGCCTGGTTCTGTACGGGGCTTGCTCTGCACACCTGAAGTTGCATGCTGAGCGTGAACGCTGGATACAGGAGTATCGAGCCTTGGCAACCGGTCTCGGCGGTGCTGGCATCTGGTTAGAGAAAATTTCCATCAAGACGAGGCCCGCCATTTCCACGGATGAAGTACTTGAACGTGATGACGCATTGAGTGGCCTGCTGCGTGCCATCCACGACATGGAGCTGGATTCCTCGGTCCTGGACGAGCTGGCAGATGAAATGTCTATGCTTCGTCAGAAACTCCCCGCGGAACTGCTGGCTGGCGATGACCCCTTTGATCCAGCTAATCCGGAATTCCTCAAAGAGACGCTGGAGGATATCAAGGAGCTCCTCGTAAACCGCCTGCTGTCCACGGAGCATAGGTCATGAAGATTCGGACATTGAATCTGGCAGCATTCGGGCCTTTTACCGAGCGGGAGCTAGTGTTTGAGGAGGTCGGATTGCATATCGTCTATGGCCCTAACGAGGCGGGAAAGAGCTCGGCTCTGCGCGGTCTAAAAGCTCTGCTTTATGGTATTGATGAGCGTACGCTCGACAACTTTATTCACGCCAATGATAAGCTTCGTATCCACGGACATTTACAGAATAATGATGATCGTGAGCTGGCGTTTGGCCGACGCAAAGGCCGGAAAAATACCTTGTTGTCTCCCGATGGTGAAGCGCTTGATGAACAGGCACTGGCGCCATTTCTCCAGGGCGTGACACCGGAACTCTTCGAATCGCTTTTCGGGATCGATCATCAGGCATTGGTGCAGGGAGGGAATGAGATCCTTGAGCAAAAAGGGGAGGTTGGTCAGGCACTGTTCTCCGCGTCGCTGGGTAGTCACGCACTGCACGCCGTACTTGGGGACCTGGATGATTTGGCGAAAAATCTTTTTCTTCCCGCTGGTTCAAAGCCGCTGATCAATTCAGCCATTCGAACACATGCGGATCTGAGGGCTGAGATTAGAAAGTGCTCGCTCTCGTCCAGAGAGTGGGATGAACATCGTCGTGCATTGGCACGTACGGAGGAAGAGCTAAAGCGAATTCAGGCTGAACTGGCAGAGAACAGGACGGAGGCAAATCGTTTACAGCGGATCCAGCGCGTCTTACCGAAACTCTCAAAGCGACGTGAGCTTGTTCGGGAGCTGGAATCGCTGGGCGACGTTGTCATCCTTCACGATGATTTTTCCGCCCGTCGTAGGAAGGCAGTCACTACGTTGGACACCGCTCAAGCAATCGTAGGCAAGGCAACCCCTCGCCTCGAAGGATTACAACAGCAACTTGCTGGGTTATCCACCAATCAGGCCTTGCTGGAACAGGCAGAGAATATCGAAGATCTTCATGCGCGCTTGGGTGGCCATCGAAAAGCACAGCAAGACCGACCGCATCTTGATGCAGAAGCCAGACAGTTATCGGCAGATGCCGAATCTATACTCAAAGAGAATCGCCCTGATCTTGAGTTCAAGGATATTGAGCAATTACGTCCCGTCGTGGCAAAGCGGCAGCCTATTGCCAATTTGGGCAATAAAGAAGCCGTCCTGAATGCTCGGGCAGAACAGGCTGAAACCAGCCTGCGCGAGACGGAAGAGCGTCTTCAGACAGCCCGCAAGGAACGTGACGAAATCTCCGAATCAGGTTCTACCGATGCACTGCACCGGGCAATAACCGCCGCCAGGAAGCAAGGGGAGTTGGACGCATCGATCCAGTCCACTCAGAGTCAACTTGCAGGCCAGAAAGCAGAGTGTGTTGCCGACCTCTCAAGACTCACGCTTTGGCAAGGTGAGCTGGATGACATGGCTCGCTTGGCGTTACCAAACCGGGAAAGCATCCATCAGTTTGAAGAGAGCTACGCCGATCTCTCAAAACGTATTCAGCGGCTTGAGGAAAAAAAGGCCGAGCTAATCGATGCGTTGCAGGATACATCGCAGAGGCTCGATGAAATCGAGCGAGTTGGGGAGGTGCCAACGGAGGTTTCTCTCAAACAAGCTCGATCCGAGCGCGATGTGGTCTGGCAGTTGCTGCGTCGCCAGTGGATAGGCAGTGAAGACGTATCAGTCGAAGCGAGTGAATACCAGAGTGAAGGCACATTGCCTGATGCCTTCGAAAATCGCCTAGCAAGTGCCGATGAGGTATCCGATCGGCTGCGCCGTGAAGCAGAACGGGTTCATGCGCTGGCAAGCCTTCAGGCCAAGCAGGAAGGAGGGCAACAGCAAGCTCAGAAGTTAGCCGAGCAGCTTGAGGCAACAAGCGCTGAAAAAGCTCAACTGGATTCGGATTGGCAGGAATTGTGGGCACCCTGTGAAATTGATCCACGCACTCCGCGAGAGATGAGAGCCTGGCTGGATACCTTTGAAAAACTTCGTGATCAGGTGATGCAGCTTAACCTGTTGCGCCAAAAAGAGACTGAGCTCGATCAGAATCGTAGCACGCACCTCCAGAAACTTAATGCACAACTGATTCAACTCGAGAGCGCGGCGTCCACATCAAACGAGCTTGAGATCGTGCTCCTGGAATGCGAGGCGTTAGCCGGTAACCTTGATGAAGCCAAACGCAAACGGGATTCATTGAGTAGGGAAGTTAAGGATCGGGAATCTGACGTTGAATCATTGAATGAAGAGCATCGATTGGCAACGCAGGCGCTCGAAGCATGGAAGGAAAAGTGGGCAGCGCAGATGCAGAGTATTGGTTTGCGAAGCGAGACATCACCATCGGAGGTTGATGATTTCTTTGAAAATCTCAGAGCATTGTTTTCGAAACTGGGGGAAGTGGAGAAACTGCGCATACGGATCAACGCCATCGAGGAAGATGCAGCAGCATTCCGAACCCAGGTGGAGGCGATGGCGGTCACTATTGCACCCGAACTGAGTGATATGCCAGCCGATGATGCGGTTGTGCGCCTCAACGCACTGCTATCTGAAAACCGATCAAGGCAGACAAAGCGGCAACAGATTGAGGAACAGATCGAACAGGCAACGCAGGAGATACAGGATTCGAACGCCTCCATAAAGACCATGACGGATCGTCTGGACGCTTTATGTGTGGAAGCAAAATGTGAGAGCCACGATCAACTTGAGGCGGCGGAACGCCGTTCGGCAGATTATCTTCGTATTAAGCAGGCAATTGATTCGATAGAGCAAGAGATCCTGGATGCCGGTGAGGGCAGTACCATTGCGGAGTTGGAAGCTCAGGTGGAGGGCATCGATCCGGATAGTTTGCCGGGACGCATCACAGAATTGAACAATAAGATTGAGGATGAGCTCGAACCCAAACGTACAGAGCTTGCTTCGACAAAGGGGCGTGAAGGAAAGGAATTGGAACTTATGGACGGCAGTGATCAGGCAGCCGCGCTCGCCGATCAGGCTCAGGCCACGCTTGCCAGTATCCGCTCAGACGCTGAGCGCTATATTCAGGTGAAATTGGCTGCCAAGATATTGCGGGATCAGATTGAGCGTTATCGTCAGGAGAACCAAGGACCGCTGGTCAAGCGCGCCAGCGAACATTTCTCTGCACTGACGCTGGGTTCCTTCGATGGCCTCATGACCGATTTCAATGAAAAGGATGAACCCATCCTCGCTGGCATTCGTCCAGGAGGGGAGCGTGTGACTGTGGAGGGCATGAGCTCCGGGACGCGGGACCAGCTCTACCTGGCTTTGCGTCTCGCGTCTTTGGAAAAATACATGGAAACCTCTGAGCCAATGCCTTTCATTGTCGACGACATACTTGTGGACTTTGATGACGCTCGATCACAAGCGGCATTGAGTGCTTTGGCTGAATTGGCGCAGAATACGCAAGTCATTCTTTTTACTCATCATTCGCGGGTTGTTGAGCAGTCGAAGCTACTGAAAGGGCCTATTCGGTTGCAGGAGCTATAGAAAACTCGCTGTGTTACAGAGAAGGTCGTTCATCGTTCGTCCACTTTCGTAAGTCCCAGAAAACGCTAGTTGCTCACTTCCACATGAGTCAATGTTGATAGATGACAGCGGGCCATAAAAATACCCTCGAGGCCCCCGGGGCGAACAACCTACGCCCCCGCGGTGAACCGCCTGGAATGTGCTCCAGAAAGCTAAAGTTTCGCCCCACGCAGCCGCAACGCATTCGCAATAACCGACACCGAGCTCAAACTCATGGCGGCGCTGGCGATCATCGGAGACAGCAATACTCCCAGGAACGGGTACAGGATGCCAGCGGCCACGGGAATGCCCAAGGTATTGTAGGCGAAGGCGAAAAACAGGTTCTGCCGAATATTACCCATGGTGCGGCGTGATAAAAGCAACGCTTTGGCGATACCGCGAAGGTCGCCATTCAGCAGGGTCACGCCGGCGGATTGCATCGCTACATCGGTGCCGGTACCCATCGCGATACCGACCTGGGCCTGGGCTAGCGCGGGTGCGTCGTTGACACCGTCACCCGCCATCGCCACCACATGTCCTTCAGACTGCAGGCGCTTGACGACGTTGGCTTTGTCGGCGGGCAGGACGTCGGCGACTACCTCATCAATAGCGAGTGCATCACCAACCACTTTCGCAGTGCGGGTGTTATCGCCCGTCAGCATGATGATGCGAATCCCTGCGGCATGCAGGGCTGTGACCGCCTCTCGCGTACTGGGCTTTATCGCGTCCGCCACACCTACCAAACCGGCGGGCTCGCCGTCGACCGCGACGAACACAGTAGTCTGCCCCTGATCGCGAAGTTCCTCGGCCAGGGCCTGCAGCTCCGAGGCGGTGATTTGCTCGCGTTCCATCAGGCGCAGGTTTCCCACCAGTACCCGGTGACCGTCGACCTCGCCCCAGACCCCGAGGCCGGGATCGGATTCAAATCCAGTTACATTTGGCAGTAGTGCCAGACCTCGGTCGGTCGCCCCGGTGACAATCGAACGCGCCAGCGGGTGTTCGCTGGAGGCTTCTGCCGCAGCGGCAAACCGCAAAAGCTCTGCTTCCGTGAAGCCAGGCAACGGCAGCACCACCTGCAGGCTGGGCTTACCCTCGGTCAGGGTGCCGGTCTTATCGACTACGAGTGTATCCACCTTTTCTAGTGTCTCCAGGGCGGCGGCGTCCTTGATCAACACACCTTCTTGTGCGCCTCGCCCCACGCCGACCATGATCGACATCGGGGTGGCCAGGCCCAGCGCG
>TARA_R110002049_G_scaffold294274_1_pt1 | contig 21967 bp, 12 predicted proteins | sample TARA_R110002049 | Tara Oceans TARA_R110002049 (sample SAMEA4396941) | marine metagenome | biome: Polar Biome; feature: [SRF] surface water layer (ENVO:00010504); material: water (ENVO:00002006), including particulate matter (ENVO:01000060) such as... | depth 5 m
GTCCTCTTTTTTTAATGGTTTCATGAGTATAGTTTTAGAGTTGAACTAGGTTTTAATTTGTTGAGGAGGGTATTGATCCCAAGATGTTCTTTGGATCTTTCGTTAAAATTCAAGAAAGTTTCTATGCATTAGACTTTCTATTCACATTCCAATAGATACTCCTATGATTAGTTGGCAATAAAATTATTGGGAAATCATTAAATCTATTTGAATTTATTAATGAAATTAAGACAAGTTAATAAAATCTAATTAGATTCTGAGGGTTAGGGTGTTATAAAGGAATGATTATCTCCAAGTTTACCTGTGAGAATAGGATGTATACTAATGAGGGGGATATGGAACAATAATTAGAATAAAAACGGAAGCTGATTATATAATAAAAGGGTAGATTATCGGGCCTATTTAAGTTGGGACCTGATCATATAAAAATAAGAGTTGGGGAAACTAATTTATAATGAATTGTAATTGACTTTCTTAAATTTTAAATCCCTAACCCTTCCCGACGATACTTTGCAGCCTATTATTTTCTTGTTCTCATCCCTTACAAATTCAATCTGCCTAAAAAACCAGGGGTTAGCAGAAAAAACATCTTTTTTAAGGGGGGTTAATTCGAAATCAATTAATCTATTATGTTGGGCTATTAGTTTTTCATCAATAATCTTAAAAGTATAAGTGGTCGATAATTCTTCACTGTAATAACTACCAATAAAATCAGACAATTGAAAAGTAGTTTTATCAAAATCCTTTGTCCTTATGGCCTCCAATATTTGATCTTTTTGGTATATTTTAATAAATTCAATATCGCCATTGTCTTCAGGGATAAACTCAACTTTATCTTTTTTGCCCTTTACTCGAAAAACCGTTTTGGATAAAGGTTTTAATAAGGATTTGGTTTGTTCAGTGGTTTGTATTGAAAGTTGCCCGTTGTTTTCCGTGATATTTAGAGAAAATCCGGGGTGTACCTCGTAATTTCCAACATAATTTCTCAGAATATTTTTTTCAGAGCTAATCGTCTTGATCTTTTTTTTGCTCTGCTTCTGTGGCATATTCCCTCCCTGGTCCGTAAAGTACAGGTCAAGTACTTTGTGGGCTATGCCCACGGGGTCAAATTCCGCTGTATTGGCAAGAATCATTAGGGCTAAATTTTCGGAAGGAAAGCGCGTTAAATAAGATCTATACCCTGCATCCGAACCGCTGTGGTCTATTTGTTGCAAGTCTTTGTACATTCCTAAAAACTGACCGAGCGCACCTCCATACGTTTTTCCATTGTTCAAAACAGCTGGTGCGTTCATTTTGTTGAACAGTTTTTCATTTCCAATTTTTAAGGTGGTAAAATTTAATGCCCAAAGGCTTAAGTCCCCGATAGTCGTATAAAGGCCAGTTGCACCGACATTTTCAAAGTTTAAAACACTTTTCTTAAATCCATTTTGCTCTTTATGGTAGGAATAGGCCCTGTTCTTTACAATTTTTTCATGATCATCATAAAAAAAAGTATTGTTCATGGATAAGGGCGTGAAAATATAGGCCTTGGTAAAATCTGTAAATTTCATATGGGAGACCCGGGAAACTACCTCGGCTAGCAGGGTATATCCAGTGTTGCAGTATAGAAATTCTTCTCCCGGCTCAAAGTTCAGTTCCTTTTGTTTGTAAACCATTTTTAGGATGTGTTCCTGAGTTATGACATCGTCCATACGCCAGCCGGCCATAGCCAATAGATTCCATTGGTCTCTAAGGCCGCTACTGTGGTTTGCCAACTGTCTTAAGGTTATCTGCTTTCCGAAATCGGGAACCTCAGGGATATATTTTCTTATTTCATCGTCCAAGTTTAGTTTTCCTTCCTCTTCCAATAAAAGGATTGAGAATATCGTAAATTGTTTGGAGAGTGATGCTACATGAAATACGGTATTACTATCAATAGGGATATCATATTCCAAATTTGCCATACCGTACCTTTTTTTGTAAATAACGACTCCATTTTTTACCATGGCTATTGTGGCCCCTGGGGAATAATCATTGTCCCAAGGTGAAAATAGTTCATCAATTTCATTGATTAACTTATCAGAAATTTCTTTTTTAGCGGGCACACCAGTGCCCTCGTTAATTTTGAGTTGATAATATTTAGGGGAAGATGTCTTTGTGGTTATGTTTTGGTCCGGTATGGGTTTTTCTTTCTGTTTCTGCGATAGCACAATAACGGGATGTGCTAAAACTAAAATAATAATCAAAGCTTTGGTCGCTAATGCTTTCATGATGGTTATTTCTTATTTATCACCTCCATAGGTGTTTAGTTTATAATCGTTGTTGGTCGATGGCACTTTTGACCTATTATATTAGAAATATGCGTCGACCCATATTAAATTCCTGGTCAAATTTTGTTCTTAAAGTACTTATTACTTAAACTTTTTGAGTCAAAATCTTATTTGATTTCGGAGAATCCAATATTCTGGATGCGGTACTGTTTCCAGTCCTGGTAATCAAAATGCCACCATTCATTTTCATAGACCTGGAAACCATAGGCTTCCATATTAGTCCTTAATAGATCCCTCATTTTTCGTTGTTCATCTGTACCGCCTTTGTAATTTGGGTGGGCACGTTCACTAAATTCATCATAAGCACTTGGCATTTCAATCTCCCTCCCTGTATAAATATCAAAAAGTGTCAAATCTATGGCGCATCCCCGGTTATGCCTGGAACCCTTTTTAGGATTTGCAACAAAGGCCCGGTCTTTTTTTGGGGTTATGTTCCAAAATAGTTTTGTTATCCTCCATGGCCTATATCCATCAAAAATCTTTAAACCATACCCTAAGGGTTTTAGGTTTTTGTTTACTTCTGCAAGGGCCATCGCCGCTGGGTGCTGTAAAAAAACCCTTGCCTCTTCATAGACGGGTCTACCCACAAAGTTATTACTGGAGGCATATCTGATGTCCAATTGGTAGCTGGGTTCAGTAGTAATCAATTCTACCAAATTTGATTCTTTAAAGTCGCCTGACTCCTTTGGGGGCTTAATGCCACAACCAACGAATATTAAGATAGACAGAAATAGTATTGTCAAGGTATGTAGATTTTTTGATGATTTTTCAGGGTAATTCATAATATTTAAATTTTTCTGGTCGGGTATTGTGGATATCAAAAGTGTCCTATGGGATAAAAATAATTGGAAATATTAAGTGTGGCTTAATTTTTTTAAAGGTTAATACAGCTAAAAATTGAAATCACGGTATTTAGCCTTAACGAGCTAAGGTATTTAAAAGATTTTGTCTGCGTATTTGAAGATGGCCGGTAAACCCCCGGTATGCCAGAAAAGGACATTTGATTTTGGTGCTATTTTGTGGTTCTTCAAATGATCCATCATGCCATAAAACGCCCTGCCTGTATATACCGGGTCCATTAATATACCTTCATTTACGGCAAGGGTATTTATCGCCAGTATTTCATTGTCCGTTACAACGCCATACCCTGCCTTGTCATAATCCTTATTTAAGGTAATGTCCTGAATACAATAATTTTTCTTGAGGTTAAACAATTTATTTCCTTCTTTTAGAATGTTTAAAACAACTTCTTCAAGGGCTATTCCATTGGTTTCATCTTTATCGATATTTATGGGAATCAATTTGATGTTCAAATCAAATAGGTCAATTCCAAGGGTCAATCCTGCCTGCATTCCTCCGGAGCTGGATGCAAAAAATATATAATCAATATTTAAGTTGTGTTCGGCCAACTGAATCTTTAACTCTTCAATTGCAAAAACAAAACCTAAAGCCCCTGTAATAGTAGATCCTCCATAAGGAATGACAAAACTTTTACATTCCTCTGAATCCAATCTTTTTTTAAAGCTATAAATATTCTCTCCTTTTCTATTTTCTCCTGTAAAATAGATCTTGGCACCAAGCATCTTGGATAGGAGTAAATTTCCTTCATATTTTTTAGGCTCATCGCCACCTAACAGTAAATGGCAAGCCAGCCCTATATTCGCACAGGCCGCCGCTGTTTGTCTACAGTGATTGGATTGTTGTGCCCCGGCAGTAATAATGGTATTGCAGCCTTCATCCAAAGCTTGCTTTATTAGATATTCAAGTTTTCGGGTTTTATTGCCGCCAGTTGCCAGTCCTGTATTGTCATCTCTTTTGATAAAAATGTTATAATCAGGATACTTCTGGGATATTCTCGTTAGGGGCTGAATCGGGGTAGGGAAAAAACCTAGATCAATCTTATTTTTAACCATGGATGCTTTTGTAGTATTTAAATGTTACTTATTGTAAACGGTCATGTCACAAAGGGATATATCCAATGGCAATCCAAGATTTGTATTTCCGAATACGTTCTTTTATTAATATAGGCAGGAATTCTTTTTGGTTTGGAATTGTTGCAATGTTTAAATGCCATTTCATTTTGAATCTGGGCAAACTTATAGAATAGGAAGATTTAAAACTGCTTGTCAATATTCTAAAAGTGGCGGTATATTAACTTGTTGTAATCACCACACAAATAGAATGGAACCATGTGTCTTTCTTTAAAGGCTGTTTCTTAAGTGTTCTGTTTGAAGTCCGGGGCTGGGATCAATTATTTTTTATGGATAAGAGAGAGGTTTGGTAGTTTTGTAAAAGGAACAGATTAATTAATTGATTATAAGTAAAATAAAAAAACGTGTAGGATTATTTTCTATTTAAGTATTTGCATTATTGTGTATGGCACATTCTATAGGGATTAGTCCTTTTGAATATTTTGACTGGTTTTTTTAAGAATAGAAAAAGAATTAAAGTCTAAGGGTTTCGGTTTTTGGTATGTGAAGGACCTATTGGCTGGTAGGAAAATTTAAATTATTACCGCTATATTACCTTTATTTTTTAATTTCATATTTTAATTAAACCTACCAAAATTCAAATTCATGGATATCCTATTTCAGCATGTCAACCCTATTGATTCTGCTTTTTATATGCGCCATGCTAAACTTCCTCATTTTAAGATTCCTTGGCACTTTCATCCTGAAATCGAAATAATGTATATTATAAAGGGAGAGGGGACCAGGTATGTCGGAGACAGTGTACAACAGTTCTGTGCAGGAGACTTTGTTCTGGTAGGCCCAAATATTCCCCATTTATGGAGGAGTCATGAGAAGTACTATAAAGAGAAAGGTCCAAATGTTGAATGTCTTTTATTGTTTTTCAGGGAGGAATCCTTTGGGTCAGAATTTTTATCTATAGCGGAAATGGCTAATGTTAAGAAAATGCTGGTTCAGTCTAAACAAGGGATAAGGTTTTGTGGTCCGAAAACAAGAAATTTAAAGAGATTGATGATAAAGGCCTTTAAGGAGAATGGTGTAAATAGGGTGGTTTCCATTCTGCACCTTCTAGGTGCCATGTCCCAATTTGATAATCCTCACATTCTTTGCAGTCCTGGCTACTTTCCTGAGGGGAACTATAGGGATTATAATAGGCTGGATAAATGCCTAAATTTCCTTTTGGAGAATTATCAGAGAAACATAAGTTTAAAGGAAGTGGCAGATATGGCCAACATGACCCCGAATTCATTCTGTAGGTATTTTAAGAAAAGAACTACTATGACCTTTTCAAGGTTCTTAATTGAGCTGAGGATAGGAAAAACATGTCAATTACTTATGGAATCGGATAAAAAGATTATTGAAATTGCTTTCGAATGTGGCTTTGCCAGTTTGTCCAATTTTAATGGGCAATTTGCGGGAATAAAGAAAATGAGCCCTCGACAATATCGTAAAAAACTACATAATAATAGTATTCCTGATTTTAACGCCCAAGTAAATTTGGAAGAATTGTATAAAAACCTTGATTAAGACCAGTCTTGTACCTACTTCTTAAAATTTACACTGCTTACTGTATTTTTTTTGACAAATTTCCTCCAATTTCTTTAAAAATGACCTAGCCTTTCGAATATTGCCACTACCATAGACAATGTTATTTATTTTGTCCGGATTTAGGTATATGACCATTATGGGTCGTCTATATGGTGATAATTCTTGAAGGACGATTATTTTAAATTCCCATTATTAAATAGAAAGATCATTGTAGCAATTATAATATGGGGGGGATTCTATTTGAGGTTATCATAATATCTTGGTTTAAATCAAATCAACCTAAATAAATATTAATACTATAATTTTTTTATGAAACATTTAGTAGTATCCATCACACTCATAGCTTTAGTCTTTTTAATAAGTTGTAATTCAAATGATTCCGAATCAGATATTAAACGCCCTAGGGAAGTTTGGGTTTTTAGGTCCGTCATTGATGAAAAACCGAGAATGGCCACAGCTGCTCTGGATGAAAATCTTTGGCTTTCCTACGATACCCAATCAGCTACCTTGTACAAGGCTTGGAGCGGGGGAGTGTCTTTTGATGGGGCGGTTTATACTACTAATCATGGGCCTCAGCCTACCAGTTTGGGTTATGCCTATTTTTCGCATAAAGAAGCTTGGCTCCTCCTAAAGGATGGGGAAGTGATAGAACCAATAATTCAGTACAAGGGACATAAATTTGAAAATGGAGAAGTAATTTTTAAGTCTCAACTTAAAACTCCGGACGGAGGTATTATTTTGGTAGAGGAATCACCTAGATACCAACGTAAAGGAAATAAAAATGGTTTGATCAGGTATTTTAAGCTAATTAACTCTACAGATTTTCAAGTGGGCTTGAGTACTGTTATTACTTCCCTAAAAGATGAAGTGGATTTTTCTACTGATGGTACTTTTGGGGAAATAAATAAGGAAGTCATTACCTTTGATGGTGGTGAAATTGTTGAAATTGAAGGCACCCTTCTATTAAACAAGGTCAACACCAAATTGAGTATTTTATTCCATCCTGGTTTTGATAAACTCGAAAGGAACGCAATAGCCTCTGAAACCGATAAAGGCAATCAAAAATCAGGTGTAGATCTTATAGCAAAAAATGATTGTGTTGCCTGTCATAATGAAACGGCAAAGACAGTTGGACCTTCTTATTTGAGTATTGCGGAAAAATATGGAGATGATGCGGCAACGATTGTAAAATTGGTAGACAAAATAAAAACGGGCGGAAGTGGTGTCTGGGGTCAGGCGGCAATGACCCCGCATCCAAATTTGGATGAAAATGATATAAAGGATATGGTGAAATATATCCTTGCTTTAGATGATAATACCAATAATGATTCCAAGGGGAATCCCATAAAATATACGTTAGGGGAAGCAACGAATCCGTTGAAATTTGAGGTGGATATGGAACCAAAAAATGGTGCTGGCCTTGTGGCCAATTTATATGTTAAAAATCCTAATGACAAGGAAGGAAATTATACCGAAGCTCCAATAAAAAATGGGGTTACCAAAAGTATCCATGTCCTATCCTCACAGGACTTTGGGGAATACAACACCGACATAAAAATTGATTTTCAAGGCAAGATAAAGATAGAGAAGGAAGATAGTTATGTGTTTAGGTTAATAAGCGATGATGGTTCGCAGCTATACATTGATGATAAATTGGTTATAGATAATGGAGGAGCCCATGCTTTTTTGGCAGTAGATGGGGAAACATACCTAAAGGAAGGAAATCATACGATAAAGATAAATTTTGAACAGGGAGGGGGAGGTGCTGCTGTCTCCTTGCAGTGGTTTGATAAAATAAGCAACAAGTTTGCAGTTATCACGCAGGAAGTCCTTTCCTATACTTCCAAGGATTTTATGAAATCCAAACCTTTGCCCCCATCACCTCCCCAAGAGGTCCATAGGCCAGGCGATAAAATACCCCTGGCCGCTGTTCACCCCTCTTTCTCCTTATATGACATGAGGCCAGATGGTTTTGAGCCACGGGTAGGGGGTATGGATTTTATGTTAGATAGTACTCTTGTATTAAGTACTTGGGATGCTGATGGTTCTGTTTATTACATTAAGAATTATTTGGCAAAGGACCCCAATGATATCGAGGTAAAAAGAATAGCTACAGGCTTGGCCGAACCTTTGGGTGTTAAAGTGTTGGGCAAAGAAATCTACGTGCTGCAAAAACACGAGCTAACCAAGCTTGTTGACCATGATGGGGATGACATAATAGATGAATACGAAACAGTGAGCAATGATTGGAGGGTTTCTGCCAATTTTCACGAATTTGCATTCGGTCTCGCTTTTAAGGAAGGTTATTTCTATGCAACATTGGCTACCGCTATATTACCTGGTGGGGCAAGTGCTGATCCGCAGATTCAAGATAGGGGCAAGGTCGCTAAAATAAATCCAATGGACGGTACTGTTGAATTTATTGCTTCGGGCCTTAGAACACCCAATGGGATAGGGATGGACAATGATGAGGAAATTTTCGTAGCGGATAATCAGGGGGACTGGCTGCCTGCTTCAAAGATCGTACATATAAAGAAAGGCGAATTCTACGGTTCACGTTCAGTGGATATGGAGGGAACCAAGGATAAGAAAGAAAAACTTCCCGTTGTTTGGTTGCCCCAGGACGAAATAGGTAATTCACCAAGTCAGCCCACTTACTTAGACCTTGGACCTTATAAAAACCAGTTGATTCATGGAGAAGTCACCCATGGAGGTATTAAAAGGGTTGCCTATGAGGAAGTCGATGGGCAATTGCAAGGCAGTGTATTTAGATTTTCGCAGGGAATAGAAGCTGGTGTTAACCGATTGGTATGGGCTCCAGATGGGTCGTTAATTGTTGGAGGTATCGGTGTTTCCGGGAATTGGGGACATTATGGAAAACTTAACCATGGTCTCCAACGCTTGGAATACAATGGAAGTTCCACTTTTGAGATGTTACGGATAAATGCTTTGTCCAATGGCTTTGAAATTGAGTTGACAGAACCCTTGGCCAAGGATGTCAATTTTGGGACGGAGCACTTGGAAGTGGAAACGTGGTATTATTTGCCTACTCCAGAATATGGTGGCCCCAAACTGGGGAAAACTAAAATGCAGATGTCCTATATACAGTTATCTAAGGATAGGAGAAAACTGTTTGTACCCTTAAAGGGGTTGAAGGAAAATCATTTGGTTTATTTTCATCTCAACCCAGCATTGAAAAGTGATTCTGAAAAAACATTATGGTCTACTGAGGCATGGTATACTTTGAACAAAATACCTAAGAATAAGTTTATTGGGAATACCGACTATTAATTATACATCTTGGCGCCTACACTTGTTAAGATACCGTTGGTTTATGAGTATTCACAAGGAGTTTTAAATTAATCTGCAATATATTTTTGTTTTTTCAAGACTGAAGTTTGAAGAAGGGATTATCTGAATTTATGAATGGTAATGACACCTTTGGCATTCGGCAATCACCCCATTTGTATGATGGGGTCTAAAAGACCTTATTTACATTAAAGAATATGGAGCTACAATTATAGGCGTTACTACTCCTAGGTCCTACTTCGGTTGTAGATGGTGTCTTATGGAAATTTTTACCTCTTATTTTGGATTATGGCTTGTATTTTGTAGGTTCGCCATCATATTGTAAAAAATGTATATATTTAACACAATTTCTTGTAATTTAATATTGTTAATGGGTTCATATTACGGTATAAGTAGTAACGGCGTTTAAAGTGCTGTATGTATTAATAAATAGAGCAGTAATCTTTGAATATTACTAAGGAGTATCAGTGTAAAGATGAATTTATTCCTCTGTTAGAAAGAGGGATGGTAATTGGATATAAAATCACAAATACGCTGTACTTTTTAACACTTTAAGGTTCTATACGAAATTTACTAGGGACTCATATATTGTAATGGTACCATCTATCAAAGAGTTTTTGTTGAATAATATAATACCAGAGTTGATTAGAATTTGGCCTTAAAATTAAAATCCTGAAAATTATCAACACTAACGTGCATTCCATTTTTTTTATCGGTCTTTTGAAAAAGGGAGATGTAGAGGCCTATGAAGCTCTATTTCGCCTCTATTATGATAAGCTTTTGCATATTTCCAAGGGGTATTTGGGAACTATGGAAGAGGCAGAGGAAATTGTTCAGAATGTTTTTTTAAAGGTCTGGGAGCAAAAGGATAGTTTGGGGAAGATTAACAATATCAACAATTATCTTTATACGATGACCAAGAATGCTTGTTTAGATCAAATTAAGCATAGGAAAGTTAAAAATATTTACTCCCAAAACTATTACGAAGAAAATATAGAAGCGCAATGTAGGTTCGTAAAAGATGAGGCAGCCTCTCTGCTCTTGGAAAATGAACTGAATAAAAGGATTGGAAGCAGTATTGAATTGCTTCCTGAAAAGTGCAAAAATGTATTTATTAAGAGTAGGGTAGAGGGCATGAGCAACAGAGAGATTGCAGAGATACTAAACCTTTCCAAAAGAACTGTGGATAACCATATTTCCAATGCCCTTAAACATATGAAATTCCATCTCAAGGATTTTTTACCATTTTTTTTATTTTTTTCGATTTTGGTTTAGGTACCTTTTTGTTTTGAGTCGTCTATAGTTTGTAGCATAGCGAAAAATTGTGGACAAGGATAAAATAATTAAGTACATAAGCGGAACTTCGAGCCCTGATCAAAAAAAGGAGATTGAGGCTTGGATAGATTCTTGCGAGGAAAATGAAAAGAGATTCCATTGTATAAAGGCAGATTATATTGCATCAACTTTTGAAGAAACGACCAAGCGTGTAGATCTTGAAAAGGGCTTAACCCGATATAAGGAAAATATTGGGCAGTTTGTCCTCAATAAGCGTAAAAGAACTAGGGTCTCCATTATCAAATACGCTGCTATTGGGGCAGTTTTATTTGGACTGGGATGTGTGTTCTACCTTGTGAATGGTGGTTTGGACCGCCCGGTTGAAATAACGGATAATGAAGTTAAGCTCGAATTGGAAAGTGGCAACACTCAGGTGATCATGGAGGATGGATCTATTTCCATCATGGATTCTGAAGGAAGGGAGATCGGGGCCCAGAAAGGACAAAGTTTAGTTTATAGCAATGAAGTTGTCAAGGAGGTATTGGAGTACAACACATTAAGGGTACCATATGGTAAAAGATTTAACCTTCTCCTTTCGGATGGTACCAAGATTATATTAAATGCGGGTACATCCCTTAAGTATCCTATACAATTTATCAAGGGCAGAAAAAGGGAGGTGTTTTTAAGAGGTGAGGCCTTTTTCCAGGTTGCCAAAGATTCTGTCCATCCATTTGTGGTTAATACAAACGGGTTGGATATCAATGTACTAGGGACAATTTTTAATGTTTCTGCCTATCCTGAAGATAGTAAAACCAATACTGTTCTCACCGAAGGGTCCGTCCGGGTCAATTTGCAAGGGCAAGGTGAAGGTGCCGAAAAGCCAATACTTTTAGCGCCCGGTTATATGGCTGCTTGGGAGAAATCCAAGAAAATTATAATGGTAGATCCAGTGGATGTAAATGAACATATTGCTTGGGTCAATGGTAAAATGGTGTTTAAGAGTAAACCTTTTTCCGAAATCCTAAAAGTGCTCGAAAGGCATTATAACGTCTCCATAATAAATAACTATACCTTTTTAAATGACCAAAAATTCCTAGCGAAGTTTGATTCCGAAACAATAGAGGAGGTACTGAGGTCCTTTCAGACTAGTGAAGATTTTTCATTTGAGATCAGCGGAAATAAAATTGAAATTAATCAACCCTTAAAACCCAAGCCTATGACATAGAGATCTATTTAATTTCTTTAGAATTCGCTTTATAAAAAAATCGGAATATGCTACGAACATATCCCGATTAGGTAAGGCGATCGATTCAATTAATCAACCACCAAGAAACACTTTAAAAGTATGAAAAAAATACTTAATATTTGGGGGCCTACTTGTTATGGTCTTTCCAAGTATAACTTAAAAATGAAACTAACTACCTTATTTTTAATTATCACCTTTTTTAAGATCGAGGCAAATACGTATTCTCAGAACACAAGAATATCGTTAGACCTTGAATCTGTGCACGTTAGGGATGTGCTAGAGGAAATTGAAGCCTTGAGCGAATTCAAGGTGCTAGCCAACGAAAATCTTTTGGATAAACATCGTTTGGTCTCGGCACATTATAAGGAAAAAAGAATAGACCGAATTCTACGGGACTTGTTTGCGGGGACCCAAATTACTTTTACCGTTGTTGGCAAACAAATTGTTCTACGTAAAAGTGAGGTAAAGGATAATCCTGGAATCAAGGTGATACCAGCTGTACCCATTAGAGCTCCAATATTACAGCAAAAGATAGGAGGTACTATAACAGATGAAGAGGGCACACCTTTGGCCGGAGTCAATATTTTGAAGGAAGGGACCTTGATTGGAACCCAGAGCGATTTTGATGGCCAATATTTGATCATGGCTGCTAAGGGAGATCGCTTAACTTTTTCCTATATAGGGATGCTTTCCAAAACCATTACGGTGGATGATTCGGAAACAATTGATGTTACCATGGTAGAAGATTCTGCCAAATTGGACGAAGTGGTCCTCGTAGGGTTTGGGACCCAAAAAAAATCCAGTGTAGTAGGAGCCGTTGAAACCATTTCTCCTTCAGAACTTAGGGTAACTTCCAGCAACCTTACTACAGCTCTTGCAGGGAGGGTTTCTGGCCTTATTTCTTATCAGAGAAGTGGGGAACCTGGGGCGGATAATGCGGAGTTTTTTGTTAGAGGTGTAACTTCCTTTGGGTATAAGAAGGATCCCCTAATTTTAATAGATGGGGTGGAATTAACCTTGGACGACCTTTCAAGGCTGCAAACCGATGATATAGCCAGCTTTTCCATTTTAAAGGATGCTACCGCTACCGCCATTTATGGCGCTAGAGGCGCAAATGGTATTATTTTGGTAACTACCAAGAGTGGTGTAACGGGCAAGGTAAAGATATCCGTTAGATTCGAGAATTCATTTTCCAGTCCGACTAGGAAAGTGGATTTTGCCGACCCTATTACCTATATGCAATTACATAATGAAGCGGTTAGAACTAGAAACCCAATAGGTCCACTCCCATATAGCGAAACCAAGATAGCAAACACCATTGCCGGACTTAACCCTAATGTATATCCAGCGGTAAATTGGCAGGAGGAACTGTTCCAGGATTTCACCAATAATCAAAAAATGAACCTCAATATGAGCGGTGGTGGTAGTGCAGTCCGTTATTATTTGGCTACTTCCTATGGTGTGGACAATGGTCTCTTGAGGGTTGATAAACGGAATAATTTTAATAATAATATTAAGCTTAAGCGCCTTACCCTGAGATCCAACATTAACATAGACCTTACCAAAACCACAGAGGCAATTGTTAGGTTTAATGGTACCTTCGATGACTATATAGGGCCAATAGATGGTGGCGCTGAGATTTATAAAAAGGCTTTGAGGACAAACCCAGTTTTATATCCGAAATTTTTTGAGCCCGATGAGGCCAATGTCTCAACAGGACATATTCTATTTGGGAACAGTGCCGGAAGTAATAGTACAGGAGCTAGATATCTAAATCCTTATGCCGATTTGGTCAAAGGTTATCGTGAAAATAGTAAAACCTTGTTATTGTCCCAAGTAGAGATTAAGCAAAATTTTGATATGATTACCCAGGGCCTTAAGGCCAGAATATTGATGAACACGACTAGGGCTTCCGATTTTGATGTCATTAGACAATACAATCCATATTATTACGAAATAGGTCGTTATGATAAGGAAGCGGACACCTATACTCTAAATTCCTTAAATGAGGAAACTGGCACCGAATATTTGGACTTTAATGAAAATACGCCTAACATTTCAACCTCGTTTTATTTGGAGGGCGCAATTGACTATAGTCGCACTTTTAATGAAAAACATGAGGTAACCGGTCTAGTGGTCTATACCAAGAGATCGTCTTTGAGAAACAATACGGGTAGTTTCCAAAAGTCATTGCCATACAGGAATTTAGGAGTTTCTTCCAGACTGTCCTATGGTTACGATAGTAAATATTTTGGAGAATTCAATTTTGGTTATAACGGCTCTGAACGTTTTTCCAATAATAACCGGTTTGGGTTTTTTCCTTCCGCCGGTCTAAGTTGGGCAGTGTCCGAGGAGTCGTTTTTTGAACCTTTACTTTCCGTAGTATCCAGATTAAAATTACGGGCAAGTTATGGGATTGTGGGTAACGATGCCATAGGGGACCAAGATGATAGATTCTTTTATCTGTCGCAGGTAAATCTGGATGACGAAGGTCGTGGATATCGGTTCGGTAAGAACTTTGAATATTACCGGAGGGGAGTAAGTATAGGTCGCTATGCCAATGATAGAATCACTTGGGAAAGGGCTTACAAATCAAATTTGGGTCTGGAGGTCAATTTTTTTAATGATAAGGTCAAGATTTTGGCAGATGTCTTTAGGGAAAAAAGGGATAACATTTTAATGAATAGGGCCTTTATACCACCAAGTATTGGATTGGAATCAGATGTGAGGGCCAATGTAGGAGAAGCCCAAAGTGAGGGAATTGATTTTTCTGTTGACTACAACAACAGTTTTAATAAGGACTTTTGGCTCACTGGAAGAGCCAATTTCACCTATGCCAGAGGAGAATTCAAGGTTTTTGAAGAACCTAATTATGTGGATGCACCTTGGCGTTCCCATCCGGGACAGGCTATTAATCAGCAGTACGGGCTAATTGCGGAACGCCTTTTTGTAGATGAGGAGGAGGTAGCTAATTCCCCCCAACAATTTGGAATATATGGTGCCGGAGATATCAAATATCACGATTTGAACGGTGATGGTTTAATAGATGATAATGATAAGGCTCCTATTGGATTTCCTACAACGCCTGAAATCGTTTATGGATTTGGTTTTTCTCTGGGCTATAAGAATTTTGATTTATCCGGTTTTTTTCAGGGATCGGCCAGATCTTCCTTTTGGGTTGATCCCTATGCTACCGCTCCATTTATAGATAACCGTGATGCAGGTTATGAGAACATCATTGATAGTAACGCACTGTTACAAATATATGCCGATAGCCATTGGTCGGAAGCCAATCAGGATGTGTATGCCCTCTGGCCCCGATTGTCAACGACCGTAAATGAAAACAATAGTCAAACCAGTACCTGGTTTATGAGAAATGGAGCCTTTCTAAGGTTTAAGGAAGTGGAACTCGGCTTTTCTTTTCCTGATGATTTGATCCATAAATGGCATCTTAGCAAGTTTAGGATGTATTTAACAGGTACCAACCTTCTTTCCATAAGCAAATTTAAACTGTGGGATCCTGAGATGGGTGGTAACGGTTTGGGATATCCCGTTCAAAGGGTATTTAATTTTGGTATGCAAATAACATTATAATAGAAAATTAGAATGAGAAAATCAATATATTTAATCGTATTTCTTTTGGGGTTATTGGCCTCCTGCGATAATTACCTGGATGTAGTTCCTGATAATGTGGCTACTATAGATAACGCCTTTACTGATGAAGTGCAGGCTAGGAAGTATTTGTTCACATGTTATTCGTATTTGCCAAATGTTAGTGGTGTTGGTTGGGTTCCAGGTTGGTATACCGGGGATGAATTTTGGCCCAATTCAGAGGTTTACAACTGGCTTCAAAATCCATCAAATATTGCAAGAAATGCGCAAAATGCAAATGAACCTTTGCTTAATTTTTATGAAGGAAGAGCAGGCGGCAGCGATCTATATCAAGGAATCAGGGTCTGTAACACTTTTATAGAAAGAGTCGACAACGTTCCTGGGCTGGATAATGTTGAAAAAATAAAGTGGAAGGCGGAAGCTAAATTCCTAAAGGCATACTACCATTACTACCTTACAAAAATGTATGGCCCCATTCCTTTGATTGAAGAGAATATTGATGTATCCGCATCTCCGGAAGAGGTTAGATTGAAAAGAGCATCTTTTGATGAATGTATCAATTTTATAGTAGATCTGCTAGATGAAGCTGCAGAAGGTTTGCCAGCCACTATTCTAAACGAATTGGACGAGCTGGGCCATATTACCAAATCCATTGCATTGGCTGTAAAAGCGGATGTATTGTTGACCGCAGCCAGTCCCCTTTTCAATGGTAATCCCGATTATGCCACTTTTAATAATATAGATGGGACTCCTTTTTTTGGGCCATTTGACAAGGAAAAATGGAAACGGGCAGCTGATGCCGGTCTGGAGGCCATAGTGGAAGCCGAGGCCGCTGGGGCAGTTCTTTACGGGTTTGCTGATTTAATTGTTACAAATCCTTCAGCAGAAACGGTTCTCAAACTTACTTTGAGGGGGAGGGTTACAGATCCTTGGAATAAGGAAATCGTTTGGGGCAGTTCCCAAAGTGATGACCGACAATACGATTCCCAGGCTAATTTTGTTACGGCTGGGGAAACGGTGACTGGACAATGGATGGCCCCTACCTATAGGATTGTGGAACAGTACTATACCAATCATGGTGTTCCCATTGAAGAGGACATAGCATGGGCAGGTAGAGATCCACTTGCGTTAAGAATGGCTCAGGCTTCACATGCCCTAAATATTCAGGAGGGAGCGGAAATACCGCAAATTCATTTTGATAGGGAACCTAGATTCTATGCCGATCTAGGATTTGATAGAGGTACTTGGTATGGCCAGGGTAAGTTGGATGAAAACGATCAACATATTGTAAAAGCCAAAAGGGGAGAGACTTCTGGTAAGAAGACAATTTCCAAGTTTTCCATTACAGGGTATTTTCCCAAGAAATTGGTCAATTATGAAAATGCCTTTGGTACAAGCAACTCATACTCAAGAAAGGCCTATTCCTTCCCTTATATACGTTTGGCAGAACTTTATTTAAATTATGTAGAAGCCTTAAACGAGTATAGTGGGCCCAGTACCGAGATATATTCCTATTTAGATAGGATTAGGGAACGTGCCGGTTTGGAAGGCGTGGTGCAGAGTTGGGAAATGTACACCAATAATCCAGGAAAGCCTACAAACATAGATGGATTGCGGGATATAATTCAAAAGGAACGCCTTATCGAGCTTTCCTTTGAGAACCATCGCTATTGGGACCTTAGGAGGTGGAAGTTACTACAGGATTACATGAATAGACCGGTACAAGGGTGGAATATAGATTCCGACCAAACAGAAGGGTATTATAATTTGATAACCTTTTATAATCAAAAGTTCACCATTCGTAATTACTTATGGCCAATAAGAAGCGAAGTACTTTTATTGAATCCCAATTTAGTACAAAACCCGGGCTGGTAAAAATTAACTAAAATATAGAAAAAATGAAAATTAATATACACCTCGTTGTGTTAACATTGGGCATGATAATATTTGCCGGCTGTTCACAAGATCAAAATGAGCCCATTTCAAAAGATGGGGTAGCACCAGGCAAAATTTTAGAGGCCATAGTTACCAATATACCCGGAGGGGCCATCATAAAATACACACCACCAAGTGATGAAGATCTATTATATGTAGAGGCAAAATATAAATTAAAGAACGGGAATGAGTTTAAGGTGAGGTCTTCGGTCTATTCCGATACCTTGGTAGTAAAGGGTTTTGGAGACACCAATACTTACAATGTTGACATCTACAGTGTAGATCGCAGCGAAAATATCTCAGAACCATTGCAGGTCCAAGTGGCGCCGTTAACGCCTCCTATAGTAAATATTTTCAAGACGATTAATATGAGAAAGACTTTTGGTGGAGTAAATATTACATGGGAAAATGAAAATTCTGATGCCATTGCGGTTATATTAAGTGCTTCAAGTAAGGAGGAAGGGCCGGACGGACCCTTGGAGGTCATTGAAACCTTTTATTCCGATGCGCCCAATGGTAGGCAATCCATACGTGGTTTCGATACCGATGCTTATCGCTTTAGGGCAAGGATAAGAGATCGTTGGGGTAATTTTTCCGAGCATAAGGACGTCGTAATAAACCCGTATTTTGAATCCAAATTGGATAAAAATTTATTCAAGGAGGTAATTCTTCCGGGCGATACCAAGCAAACGGAACCTTGGAATCCCAATGGAGGGTCCACTATCAGTCGATTGTGGGACGAGGATACGGATAGCCGATTGGTAGGCTTCAATGGGAATATGCCAGATAACTACCATTATACCTTTGATTTAGGTGTTGAAGTAAGTTTAAGTAGAATGAAATTTTGGCAGTTTACCCAAGGTGATGGACAATACCTGTATTTTGATGCACAATATAGAAAATTTGAGATATGGGGTGCTAACGAACTGGATGTTAGTGGTGGCTGGGAAGGATGGACTAAACTTAGGGATTGTGAAATTCTAAAGCCTTCGGGTTTACCAGAAGGTTTGGGTAGTTATACCAATGAGGACAAAGAAATTGCTTTTGCCGGGCACGACTTTGAATTTGGACTGGATATTCCTAGGGTAAGGTATATACGAATTAAAGTTAATTCTTCATTTTCAGGCTTGGATTGGGGAGCATGTGGGGAAATGACCTTTTGGGGAGATGTCAACTAAAATGGAGGCCTTAACAATTAAATCAAATTAAGATGAATATTCTATCAAATATAAAGAAAACAACAATTTCATTTTATCTTTTGACCCTTATTGGTCTGGGACTTGTTTCCTGTGATAAAATGGAAGATAATTATCGGGCGTTTATTGAGGATGGTGAAGTAACCTATACACCCAAAGCGCTTGATATTGAAGGAAAATCTGGCAATAAAAGGGTTCAGTTGGAGTGGAATGTTACCAGTAATACCAATATTGAAAAATGGTTGTTTTCCTTTGGAGAAAAGACAATTACCTTAGATAATACAGATAGGGAAAACGCGCATAAGGTCTACATCCTAGAGGACTTGGAAGCCGGAGATTATGTATTTTCCGTACAGAGCATAAGCAAAAATGGGAGCAAATCGCTAGCAACGGAACTGCCGTTAACTGTTTTTGGAGAAGTGTATCGGGCTTCATTGTTGCCCAGAAGGCTAAAGTCCTTTGCCTATGATGGGGTCCAGGGTTTGGCAGATTTTGCCCTTGCTACCTCCCTGACCAGGAATACCGAAGTAAGATATATTTCAAATGGCGAGGTTGCAACAGTCACTTTGGAAAAGGAAGATACGTCCATTGAACTTCCGGATTTGGACTTTACGCAAGTGGTGGAATTTCGAACTTTTTACGTGCCCACACGTGATAAGGACGGGGAAGAGACTACGATCGATGAATTTGCCTCTGATTGGTCAACTGTAGAAAGGCCAGTGGCCCTGGAGACCATTTTGGAAAGTGTTGAGGTGAATCCGGTGCTGGGAGGAGCCTTGGTAAGTTGGGAAAACACTGATTTGTTGAATGTTGATGTTGAATTGATCTATCTTAACTGGGAAAATCAGGAGATTTCGGAATCCCTGAACTCTATAGCTGCCACCAATGAGGTAAACCTTCCGTTTATGTTAGGTGGGACCCAAACCATAAAAGTGGTTGTAGCCGACGAGAAAAAGAACTCCATGGTCAGGTTTATCAATGTAGATGTGGTGGAGACCAACTATCTGGACAGAAGTAGTTGGATTGCTTTAGAGGCGTCATCCGAGGCTTATGACGGCTGGAATATTGAGCGTATGTGGGACGGGGACCTAAATACGGCATGGCATTCGCCTTGGGGTGGAGCCTCCCAATATCCGCATCATTTTGTAATAGATATGGGTGAGGAAAAGACGCTTACCGGTTTTAAGATTGCAAATAAATGGGACGATAGGGTGCCAACAAAGACAAAGTTTGAAGTTAGTACGGATAATGTAAATTGGACCGATCTTGGGACGTTTAATAATCCCGACCAATCTAGTAGTGATCCACAACTATTTGGATTGGCAGGTGAGCCCATTGCAAGGTACGTTAGAGTTACGTTTGTAGAGGGTGTTGGATCCGAGGCCGTTATTAGGGAGCTGGATATAACGGGAATTTAGTGAAGGTTATACTCCTAAATTATATAATATTAGGGAGTAGTTTACTTTAGAGAACAATGGGCTCCCAGGAATTTGGGAGCCTACTTTATATAGGTATATTAAAAATAAGTAGATGGGTGCGTTTACATGGGGGATATTCTTTATGCATTGGTCATTAAAAGACTACTGAGTTAATTTTTTAATGAATACCCATAAAAACAAAAGGAATGAAGAAATATTATAGTTACTTATACGCCTGTTCATATTTAGCTATCCTTGCTGCATGTGAACCAAAACACAATAATCAATCACCCAGGGCCGCTGAGGTAGATCACCCTATAGTAAAATCTTATAAGGCACCTTATTTTTACAATGATGATAGGGTAGAAAAGATTAAGGCCCTTGGACCACAACTGCAAAAGATAATAGAAGACCATGCACTGGCCAACGATATTCCTGGTATTGCTTTTGGGGTTGTTGTGGACAATGAATTAGTGTTGACCGCTTCAACAGGAATGATCAATATGGATGATCAACTTCCCGCTACTGCGGAATCATCCTTTAGAATTGCATCTTTGACCAAGAGTTTTACCGCAATGTCCATTTTACAATTAAGGGATGAAGGAAGTTTATCCCTCCTAGATCCAGTGGCCAAATATATTCCAGATATGGAGGGGTTAGAGTACCTTACCAAGGATTCACCGATAGTAACCATTGAAAACCTTTTAACTATGACAAGTGGATTGCCTGAGGATAATCCATGGGGTGATCGTCAGTTGGACGAATCGGAAGAGATGTTGGAAGACCTTGTGGCTCAAGGCTTGTCAATGTCCAATGTGCCCGCATATCAATTTGAATACAGTAATACTTCCTATGCACTTTTGGGTAATATAATTTCGCAAGTTTCGGGAATGCCCTGCCAAACTTATATTCAAGAAAACATTTTGAGACCCCTAGGTATGGATCAGACCTATTGGGAATACGATAATATTCCTAAGGAAAAATTGGCTCTTGGGTACCGCAGGGAAGATGGGCAATGGAAGGCCGAAACACTACTTCACGATGGGGTTTTTGCTCCCATAGGAGGACTCATTACCTCTATAGAGGATTTTAGTAAATACGTAAGTTTTCAGCTATCCGCATGGCCTCCCCGTAACGATAATGATACAGGGCCGTTAAAGAGAAGTTCGCTTCGAGAAATGCAAAGACCTCAATTCTCTAGGCTGAAAAGCAATGCAAGCGATTTTAACGGGCTTCCCTGTCCTGCTATTTCGGGTTATGGATATGGCCTTGGTATTACAGAGGATTGTAATAACGTAAGAAGGATTTCGCATGGTGGAGCCCTTCCAGGATATGGGAGCGATTATGTTTTTTTTCCTGAATATGGTTTTGGGATTATGGCCTTTTGCAACCTTACATACACCAGTCCTTATCCTTTTAGGAAAATTGAAAAATTACTTTTTGATGTCATTGGAACAAACTCAAGAAAGCTGCCAGTTTCCGATATTTTAAGACAAAGGCAAAAGCAGATTGTGTCCCTTATTCAGGACTGGAACCCGGATATCGAGGCCGAAATTTTAGCAGAAAATTTTTATATGGACTTTTCAAGAGAGCATAGAATATCGAAGATTCAGGATGTATTGATCAAAGCTGGGGATATTTTGGACACTAGCATATTAGAGCCGGAAAACCAGTTGAGGGGAAAATTTAAACTAGAGGCCAAAAATGGTGAAATTACCATCTTTTTTACGTTAACTCCCGAGAATGTACCTAAAATTCAACAACTGGACCTTAGTTTCATGAGACATATGTAATTTAAAGTGGTCTCAATAGCAATGGCTAAATGTATGTTTCTAAAGCTATTTCCTTGTCGTCAACTTTTCCAACTTCCTTATTACAAATATTATTGGGCCATATGCAGTGCGTAAGTCCAACTGGATATTTTGTGCAACTGATATATTGTCAAAATAATTTTTGATCTAAATAATTGATTATCAATATAATATATTGTTTTGATTTTTGTTAATTAGCTAAAATATCAAAGATTGTATTCCTTCTGCCTGATTGTCAAAGATTATATTGCTTCTGCGTTTTATTTTTTATATTTGATTCTTGGTTTATTGTTAATTTACAGCCTTCCCCCAAATAATGTTTGAGATTGACCTTTGGT
>TARA_R110002049_G_scaffold302836_1_pt1 | contig 21925 bp, 15 predicted proteins | sample TARA_R110002049 | Tara Oceans TARA_R110002049 (sample SAMEA4396941) | marine metagenome | biome: Polar Biome; feature: [SRF] surface water layer (ENVO:00010504); material: water (ENVO:00002006), including particulate matter (ENVO:01000060) such as... | depth 5 m
CTTTTGGATCGGTCAACCGATCGTTATCTTAACTGATCGGCATTACGCTAATTAGCGCCTTTTTTGTTATTACTATTTGTTTTAAATATCGGAAAACTAATACCAATTTTACTAAGCTCTGAGTGGGATCAAACTTAATAAACTTGGTATAACGGTTTAGATATCCATCATTAAATACAAACCTTTGAGAGATATTGAAAGTATTTGATAGAGCTAGAGAGGGGATTATGGTACATGCCGTATTGTTAATGAAACAATACGGCACATTATCGTTATTATTGTTTGTTTAAATGATGGAAGTCGATATCTTCGATATTTTTACCGGCGTTAGGATCGTTAAATACGGCTTCGTCAAACTGCTGTTCAGACTTACCAACAATCACGGTGACCATGCTATCACCAGTAACATTTACTGCTGTTCGGGTCATATCTAATAAACGGTCAACACCAATAATCAAGGCAATGCCCTCGACAGGTAAACCAACTTGTTCTAACACCATCGCTAACATTATTAAGCCAACACCCGGTACTCCGGCGGTGCCAATGGAAGCTAACGTTGCCGTAAGAATTACCATTAAATAATCAGCGAGTGTTAAGTCTTGACTAAATACTTGTGCGATAAAAACCGTAGCAACACCCTGCATTATTGCGGTTCCATCCATGTTGATGGTGGCACCTAATGGTACGGTAAATGAGGCGATAGAATTTTTCACCCCCATTTTTTTCGTCGTAGTTTCCATGGTGATAGGTAATGTTGCATTACTGCTTGAGGTTGAAAAAGCAAAAATGGCGGTATCACGCATTTTCTTTAAGAAGATTATTGGGTTTAAGCCGGTTAATAATTTAAGTAATACCGGGTAAGTAACAAAAGCATGTAGTAATAAGGCAAATACCACAACAAAAAAATATTTTAATAAATTGCCAAAAGTGCTGAGAGAAACGTCAGTAAATAAACCCGCTAATAAACAAAATACGCCATAAGGTGCAATGTTCATTAATATTGTTACAAGGCGCATAATAACTTCGCTTAAATCTTCGAATAATGAAGCAATACGCTCACCCGCTTTACCTGAAAGCGCGATAGCGATGCCAAACAATAAAGCGAAAATAATGACTTGTAGCATATTACCTTTAGCGAAAGCGGCAAATGGGTTACTTGGAAACATTTGAATAAGCACTTGTGCAAGTGACGGTGCTTCACGGCTAGTAAATGTAGTGCCGGCAACCATATCTACCCCTTCACCAGGGCTGATCAGTAAAGCCAGTGACATGGCAAAGCTAATGGCAATTGCGGTTGTTAATAGATATAACCCAATGGCTTTTCCGCCTATTCTGCCAAGCTTAGTGGTATCTTTTAACGAGCAGGTACCACAAATTAATGAAACAAAGACCAGAGGCACAACTAACATTTGTAAACTGGAGATAAATACTTGCCCACCAACCTCAAAAACACCATCAACTAAAAAACCACGTAATGAAAGGTCAAAGAGATATAAAGGAATGACGGCATCAGAGCCGTCGGGCATTAACCACTGTAAAATGGCACCAACGAGAATACCTGCAACCATACCGGTAACAATTCTGGTGGTTAAACTTGCTTGCTTTTTTTCAGTCATATTATTCTAGTTTTATTAAACGATGACTTATTATGTTGTTGCTAGGAGTATAAATCAAATGATTAAGGGCTTGGGATTGTTGATTTTAGAGATTATTTTACCAAGGTTTATTTTATAGTCAGGCAAGATTGATAATATGTCATGATTATATGTTAAATGAATACTATCGTTACTTAGCTTTAAACTGGGTTTTATTTTTCATTACGCTGGGTGTCCCGTAAAGGTTTGAAACACTTGCGATTGTGATTAAAATCACTAAGTTTTAAATAAATTATCCTGCTGAAAAATAACCGTTATCAAGCAAAGTATGTTTTTTTTCTTAATCACTGACCTTTTCTGAAAAATTCGGTTAAGATGAGATAAGTTGATGATAAAAATTACCAGGGAGATGCTTTTTATGGCGCTACTTCAACGCTTTAGTTTTATTTTACTGTTTGCAACTTTGACCGGTTGTGGCGGTAGTAGTGGTGGCTTTGATGAAACCCCAGATGAGGGTGAAGGTACACCTGAACCAGTTACAATAACTTTATCAATATCAAATGTTAATGTGGAAAAAGCAGTTCCTGCTACTTTAACGGCAACTGTTATGCAAGGAACAACGCCATTATCAGGTAAATTGGTCACTTTTTCTATTGATAATGCTGAACTTGCAAACTTTGAAACAGATGTAAGTTCAAGTGCTACAAATACTGACGGCCAAGCTGAAATAATATTATTAGCGGGCTTAAGTAGTGGTTCGGGTAGTATTACTGCAACCGTGGACGGTATAGATTCAAATGCTGTTACCTTTACGAGCGCAGGTGATGGTGATGATGGTAGCTCTAATCAAGTTACACTTAATTTGGCAATATCGAATATTGATGTAGCACGAGCAACACCAGCAACTTTAGTTTTAACTTTGATGCAAGGAAGTACTCCTGTACCAGGTGTACTTGTTACATTCTCTATTGATAATGAGGATTTAGCTAGCTTTGCAACAGATATCAGTACAAGCATAACCGACGTAGAAGGTAAAGCGAGTATTGGTTTGTTGGCAGGCTCTAGTAGTGGTGCAGGTCAGGTTTCTGCGACTATCAATAATACTAATTTTGTTTTTGTTAACTTTAATAGTGCCGGTGATGGTGGTGACGTTGGAGAGCCTACTGCAGCAGCGATAAGTTTATTTGCCAGTAGCCAACAAATTGCATCAAGTGGCAGTGATACTGTTAATTTGACGACTATTGCTAAAGATAAAAACAATAACCTTGTTGAAGGGGTTACAATCACCTTTAGTGCTACATCCGGACAGATAGAAGTTGTTAATGCTGTAACTGGTGCTGATGGTCAAGCAACGGCAGTATTAAAAACAAATAATGAGCCGACAAATCGGACTATTTCAGTTACCTCAATTAGTGGGGAAATTAACGATACGGTTGATGTTCAGGTAATAGGTACATCAATTAACCTTACTGGCTCGTCGTCATTAGCCATTAATGATGCTAATAACTTTTTTATTCAAGTGCTTAACTCTGACGGTGTAGGTATTTCTAATGCAACTGTTGATTTGACGTTGTCACCTCCTACGACAGGTACCGCGGCCGCTCTTACTATTGTAAGCTCAGTTGTAACTGATATGACCGGTCAAGCAAACTTCACTGTAACAGGGACCAGTGGTGGTTCTAATACATTGATTGCAACGGCAGTGGGAGTTTCCTCTGAACATCCAATGACAGTTCAAGCCGATTCGTTTTTATTCAGTCGCTTTAATAATGGAAGTGGACAGGGGGATGTCGTTCCTGACTCTACATTACCAGATGTCTTTTTATCCGATTCTGCAACTATAGAGTTAACTTGGACGCAATCCAATACACCGATTGCTGATGGTACTATTGTCAGCTTTACCTCAACACGCGGAACAGTGGTCCAAGACTCTAACACCACCCAAGATGGGAAAATAACGGCCACTATTAGTTCTTCTAATGCAGGTAAAGCATTGGTGACAGTGACGGGGAATGATAATGGAGTGACATTAAGTAATCAGCTAGAGTTTGAGTTTATTGCTGAGGACGTTGCTACGATAGATGCACAAGCATCACCAAGCTCAATTGCGCCTAACGGTGATACCTCAACTATTTCCGTTATTGTTAAAGATGTAAATGGTAATCTAGTGAAAGGAAAAACAATTGATTTTTCTTTAACTGGCACTAGTGGCGGTGATATTTTGCCAGCAAGTGCTGTAACAGACAGTAATGGTAGTGCCAGTACGGTTTATACCTCTAATACCGTGTCATCTCAAAATGGTATATCTATTACTGCAACAGTAAAAGAAGAGCCATCTATTTCTGATACTGTGACATTAACGGTTGCAGATCGAGATTTATTTATTACTTTAGGAACAGGAAACGAGTTAATAGAAGTAGATAGCACAACGTTTAATAAGCAATATGTGGCATTTGTTACTGATGTTGACTCTGCATCTCCTGCAAAGAATACTGTATTAACTATCTCGGCAGTACCTCAGGGATATAGAAAAGGAGTTTGGAGCCAGGCACTAGATGAAAATGGTAGTTTCGAAAGTTGGTTTACCAATGTAACTGCTACATGCGGTAACGAAGATTTAAACGTTGATGGTGTGTTAGACGTAGGTGAAGACACTAACGGTGATAGTCAATTAACTCCAGGGAATGTAGCTGCTGTGATTGGCGAAGTTACTACTGATGATCAAGGTAGTGCATTAATAGACATTAAATATCCACAAAATTTTGGTGGGTGGATAAACATCAATTTGGTTGTTAGCGCGAAAGTAGGCGGAACAGAAAGCTTAAGACAGACGACTTTTATACTACCTGCGCTATTGGAGGATGTATTAAATGAGGATGCGCCACCGCCTCAAGGTTTAAGCCCATTTGGATTTTCAAATGACTGTACTGATGTAAATTAGTTGTCAAATTGCAGAATAAAAAAGCCGCAAAATTAGCGGCTTTTTTGTTTTCGGCTATTGCCACATGCTAGGATGGATCATATATACTACACTGTAGGCTAAATCGTATATTCTTATATTACTTATTCATTTCTTTAATTAAGAATGCTGAAATTTCAGCGCCAGCCGCTAACGTTCTGTCACGGCTAACTTCACCTAAACCAGTGCTGTCAGTAAATGGGGCTATTTCCATCATGTCGGCACCTGTGATCGGACATTGAGTTGCAACAGCACGTAGTATTTGCATTGCTTCATCTGGTGACAAACCGTCAGGCTCTGGCGTACCTGTTGCCGAAGCATAAGTTTCGTCAAGTGCGTCAATATCAAAACTGACATAAACTTCATCAATATTATCAGCCTTTAATTGATTAATAATCTTTTCAATAACGACTTCAACGCCTTGCTCTTTAACTTCATGAGCCCAGTGTTGCTTGACGCCGAAGGTGTTTTCCCAATGCGATTTTGGTTTACCGCTTGAGCGAATACCCACTTGAATCAAATCACGATGATCGGTTAAATCATTTAAAATATGTGTACACCAAGAACCAAAGCATAGATCAATACCTAAACGTTCGACGAGCAAATCAGTATGTGCATCAAAATGAACAATTGCGGCACGTACGCCTTGCTTTTTCTTTGCCTGTAAATAGGCTTTTGTTAATGGGTAACTTACCGAATGATCACCGCCAATACCAAAAATACCTTTGTTTGGAAATTCAGCATAAAAGTCGTGTAAAACGTCTTCTGTTATCGTTAAAGGGCTAACCGCGAATTTACTATTCTCATCTTGGTAGAGTGCTTTACGACAATTGGCAATAGTGGCCTCATTTAAATACTTATCGTGTAATAAATGTGGAATAACGCGTACGTCACCTAAATCAAAGGCGGTTAAATCAGGATACTGCTCTAGCAATGTCGAGCGAACAAATAACGGTCCCCAGTTTGCGCCACGTAAAATACCACCACCACAATCTGAAGCAACACCTAGAATAACCGCATTAGTCGATTCTGGCAGCTTTTCAATACTTTGCTGCCATAGGGCTTCAATATTATCTGATTGGCCAAATAACGCTTGGTGCAAACGCTCTTTACGCTCTTTTGCGGTGTTAACGGTAAAAACTCCGTTGCCTGGTGGACATAAGCACTGGCTGATTTTATTTTTAAATGTTGACCATGAGGTTGTCATGTATATTCTCTTCCTATTAAAAGGTATTGAAATTCACTTAAATGAACGCAAACTACCTGGAGTGATGGTAATAAATTGTTATTACTGATGATAAACTGAAGTTATTTCGGTCTCAGCCCTTAAGTTTTATCATAAAGTCGATTATGATGGCGCCGAAAAATTCGCATCATTATAGCTAAAAGTTGTAAAAAGGCACATATATAAAAATTTTTTGCTTGTCAGCTTGCTAATTTACAGATATATCTAATAGTAATTTTAGTCTCAAATTTAATTTTAAGTCTCAGTTTTATTGATACATACAATTTTTACTTAATATTTTGCTCGCGCAATATCAAGTAATTCAGCGCAACTAACTGTGACGAAACTGGCAATAGTCAGCTTAGTAGGAATATAAAATAATATGGCAAAATCTCTGGTAATTGTGGAATCGCCAGCCAAAGCGAAAACAATTAACAAGTACCTTGGTAAAGATTTTATTGTAAAATCGAGTGTTGGTCACGTACGTGATCTACCCCATGGCAGTACCGGTAAAAAAGTGGCAGCTAAATCTCCTGCTGAAGTGAGAAAAATGGCACCTGCGGCGAAAGCCAAATATAAGCAGAAGCGCGATAAGCTTGCACTGGTTAACCGTATGGGAATCGATCCTGATAATAATTGGGAAGCGAATTATCAAATATTACCCGGCAAAGAAAAAGTGGTTAGTGAATTAACCAAGCTTGCTAGTACCGCCGACACCATCTATCTCGCAACCGATTTGGATAGAGAGGGAGAGGCGATAGCTTGGCATTTAAAAGAGATCATCGGTGGTGATGACGCGAAATTTAAACGTGTTGTTTTCAATGAAATCACTGAAAATGCAATTCAACAGGCCTTCTCTTCACCCGGTGAATTGAGTATGCCAGGGGTTAATGCTCAGCAAGCACGACGCTTTCTTGACCGTGTTGTTGGTTTTATGGTTAGCCCATTGTTATGGAAAAAAGTTGCCAGAGGTTTATCTGCAGGTCGAGTACAATCGGTTGCGGTAAAACTTGTGGTTGAAAAAGAACGTGAAATTAAAGCCTTTGATCCGAAAGAGTATTGGGAAGTTAGTGCCGATACACACACTGCTGCCGGTAATGATTTCGCACTTGATGTTACTCATGAAAAGGGGAAACCATTTAAGCCAACGAATGAAGCTGATACGAATAAAGCCCTAGCGGTTCTAAAATCGTCAGCCTATACCGTCAGTAAACGTGAAGATAAACCATCAAAGAGTACACCATCTGCACCGTTTATTACTTCGACATTACAGCAGGCTGCGAGTACTAAATTAGGCTTTGGTGTTAAACGTACTATGGGCTTAGCACAGCGCTTGTATGAAGCTGGGCATATTACTTATATGCGTACTGACTCAACTAATTTAAGTAAAGATGCGGTTGAAGCTTGTCGTGCTTATATTAGTGATAGCTTTGGTGATAACTACTTACCAGAAAACGCTAAGATATATAGCAGTAAAGGTAATGCTCAAGAGGCGCATGAGGCTATTCGTCCATCGAATGTTAAACTTGAAGCTGCTTTTATCACTGATGTTGATGCTGATGCGAAAAAATTGTATGAGTTAATTTGGCGCCAATTTGTCGCCTGTCAAATGACCGCTGCACGTTATACAGTAAGTACGATTACCGTTGATGCTTCTGGTTTTGATTTAAAAGCTAAAGGGCGTGTAATGCAGTTTGATGGTTGGACCCGTGTTCATCCGCAATTATCAAAAGGTGATGATAAACATTTACCTGACTTAGCCGTGGGTGAAGCGTTAACGTTACAACAATTGAATCCTGCTCAGCACTTTACTAAGCCACCGGCTCGCTTTGGTGAGGCATCATTAGTAAAAGAACTCGAAAAACGCTCAATTGGTCGCCCATCAACGTATGCGTCAATTATTTCAACTATTCAAGATCGCGGTTATGTACGTTTAGATAAAAAACGTTTTTATGCCGAAAAAATGGGTGAAATCGTTACGGATAGTTTATCCGGCAGCTTTCAAAAGCTAATGAATTATGACTTCACTGCCAATATGGAGCAGGAGCTGGATGAAGTTGCTGAAGGAAAAAGTAACTGGAAAGACGTATTAAACGGTTTCTATAAAAACTTTACTCAGCAGTTAGAGCTTGCGGACAAGCCTTCTGATGAAGGTGGTATGCGTAATAATGAACCTATTGTTACTGATATTGATTGTCCAACCTGTGGTCGTAAAATGGGTATCAGAACCGGTTCTACTGGCGTATTCTTAGGTTGTTCTGGTTATGCATTACCGCCAAAAGAGCGCTGCACAACCACCATGAACTTAACGCCAGGTGAAGAAGCGGTTAGCGTTTTAGCTGAAGACCAAGAAACTGAAGCGCTACGTGCTATGCACCGTTGTAACAAATGCGGCACGGCTATGGACAGTTACTTGATCGATGAAACGCGCAAGTTACATGTTTGTGGTAATAACCCTGTCTGCGATGGTTTAGAGTTAGAAAAAGGTGAATTTAAGCTCAAAGGCTACGATGGTCCTATTTTAGAATGTGATCGTTGTGAAGCCGAAATGGAGCTTAAGTCTGGCCGTTTTGGTAAGTATTTTGATTGTACGAATAGCGAATGTAAAAATACCCGTAAGCTATTGGCTAGTGGTGAAGCTGCGCCACCGAAAGAAGATCCGGTACAATTACCTGAATTGCCATGTGAAAAATCTGAAGCGCACTTTGTTTTACGTGATGGTGCGGCAGGTATTTTCTTAGCGGCAAATACGTTTCCCAAGTCACGAGAAACACGGGCACCGAAAGTGGTTGAGTTGGCGCGTTTTCGCGATAGAATTTCAGAAAAATTCTATTATCTTGCCGATGCTCCAGCAGAAGATCCTGAGGGTAACCTTGCTGTAGTACGTTATAGCCGAAAAACTAAATCACAGTATGTAATGACGGAAGTTGAAGGTAAAGCGACTGGCTGGAATGCTAAATATATTGAAGGCAAGTGGGTCGAAGAGTTAGCGAAGAAAAAAGCCCCTAAGGCAAAAGCTAAAGCGAAACCAAAAGCAAAGCCGAAAGAAAAAAAGTCAGCCTAACTTAGCTTGCCCATCCTAGTATGGGCAAGTTGATAGAATAAAAGCGCTCTTGAGCGCTTTTTTTATTGCTAATGTTTCAGAATAACTTAGCGTTATATCGATTGTTTATCTGCAGCGGTTTGATAATCTTCAAGCGATTAAATTACATTGAATTGGAAGCAGCTGAGTAACGTTGTCTAAATAGTATTAATCAGCAAATTCTAGTGTATCTATCACTCTTCGTGCTTCAGCGATGGTGCAGTCAGTGCGAAGCATGAGCTCAGACACGGTTATCCCCGGCTTTTTGTCCACAATGCTGATCAACATATCAAAGCTTAAGTTTTTGTGTTGCTTAGACAAGTGTGTGACCAACCACTGCCAACTTTGCTCTTCACTAGCCTCAATTGCCGTTATTATTGCTTCTATTTGTTCAAAGCTAGCGTTGAGTTGCCAATTGCGAGAACGACCAATACGGTTAAGCTCCCCACCTTGTTCGCGGATCAGAGATTTAAGTACGGAGGATTTTAGTACACGACGTAAAAAAGCAGGTAGGGTAATATTGGGTGTTTTATTTTTGGCTGTTTTCATTACTTATAGAAACTAAAAACCAGCATTGCAGCTGGTTTAGTCGTTTAGAGGTTAGGTTACCATTTTTTCTTCGGTTGAAATAATAAATCTAAATCATCTTCTTCCGCTTTAGCTTTTTTAGCCGCATCTTTTGCATTGGTATTTTTTAGTGACGAAGTAATGTCTTCTAGTATATTTTCGACTTCTTCACGTTTACTGGTACAGTACTCTGTTTGAACGGGGCTTTCTGATATGGTTTGTAATGCTTTTTCAAGGTACTGTCTAGCAGAGCCTAACATTTCTTTTTGATAAGCCATCATGCCACGTTTTTGCAGGCTTTCTACGCCAATCTTTAGCTGCATTGCTGCTAATTTATGATCTTCTTGGGTAAAGGTTTGGGCATCTAAATTACCTTTAGTTTGCTCTGACTTTAATGTTGCACGTAATTTTTTTATACACTGTAAGATGCCGACTAAATGTTGTTCGTTATCAGGTAAAGTAAAGCTTTGCTCACTTGCTGTTTGGCTATTGTTATCATTACTAGCATTTACTCGCGCTTCCATTTCTTGCACACGTTTAACTAAAGACTTGTTTTCTGGCAATATTTTTGCCATAGATTTCGCGGCATTTAAACTGCGGTTATTGAGAATTTTTATTAAACTCGGATTGTTAGGTAAATTACCTAAACTTAACAGTAATTCTTCTGTTTCATCAATTATAGCTTTTTGCTTTGCTGCTCTAGCACGTTTTTCATGTTCTAATTTTTCTTTATGCTGTTGTATTGCATTGACTACCACGACAATGATAATTAAAGCGATAATTAAAGCGATGATAATGCCCATGTTTAATTCTCTATTATGAAAAATATTAATTGCTAATGTAGCAGTCTACAAAAATTGTTCGATGAAGCAAAGGATAAAGCGTTTTCTTTTCCGAGTTTTCATGTATTTGCTGATATGTAATAGCTAAAGATGACATTTTTGCTGTAAAAATAATCGTTTAAATTGTTAATTAGTCGCTAATTTCCCCACAATTCAAAAATTAATATGGTATAAATGTTATTATAAGTATATATTTTTCGAATAAGAAACCTCTGAATTATAATTATGAAGCTGCAACAACTCCGCTATATCGTCGAAGTACTGAATAATAACTTAAATGTTTCCGCTACCGCTGAAAGTCTTTTTACTTCACAGCCTGGTATTAGCAAACAAGTACGAATGCTAGAAGATGAGCTGGGCATTCAAATTTTTGGCCGCAGTGGCAAACATCTCACTCATGTTACGTCCGCGGGCAATGAAGTGATAAACATAGCGACAGAAATATTATCAAAGGTTGAAGCAATTAAAGCCGTTGCTCGTGAACACACGCAACCCGATGAAGGTAAGTTACGTATTGCTACCACGCATACGCAAGCGCGTTATGCTTTACCGGAAGTTATTCAAGGCTTCATGAAGAAATATTCAAAAGTATCGCTACATATGTATCAAGGGACGCCTGCACAAATTAGCGATGCCTCAAGTAAAGGTGAAGCTGACTTTGCTATTGCCACCGAGTCTTTGCACCTCTATAACGACTTAGTGATGTTACCTTGTTATCACTGGAACCGTAGTATTATTGTTAAAGCCGATCACCCTTTAGCGAGCAAACAAAATATTACTATTGAAGATATTGCGAAATACTCTTTAGTGACTTACGTTTTTGGTTTTACTGGCCGTTCAGAGTTAGATGCAGCCTTTAATCAAGTCGGTGTTGAGCCTAAGATTGCTTTTACTGCGACAGATGCTGATGTGATTAAAACCTATGTCAGATTAGGCGTCGGTGTTGGCGTTATTGCGACGATGGCGATGGATCCAAAAATTGATCATGATCTCGTCACTATTGATGCGAGCCATTTATTTAGCCCAAGCACGACTAAAATTGGCTTTAGACGCGGCACCTTCTTACGTGGCTATATGTTTGATTTTATCGAACGCTTCGCTCCGCACTTAAACCGTGATTTGGTTACCAGAGCTATTTTATTGAAAAACAACGCTGAAATAGATGAAATGTTCGCTAATATCAAATTACCTATTCGTTAGTCTTAGTTTCTTCCATCTAGCTTTTATCAAACAGATAATAAAAAGCCGTATTAATTTTAATACGGCTTTTTGCTTTTACAATATTCAGAGTAACCGCTTATTAACACTCAATAATATTAACCGCTAAACCGCCACGAGAGGTTTCTTTATATTTGGTTTTCATGTCATTACCAGTATCCCACATAGTTTTTATCACTTTATCTAATGACACTTTCTGCTTGCCTGTACCGCGTAACGCTAAACGTGAAGCATTAATGGCTTTAACTGAGCCCATGGCATTACGCTCAATACAAGGTACTTGCACTAAACCGCCGACAGGGTCACAAGTAAGACCTAAGTTATGTTCCATACCAATTTCTGCGGCGTTCTCTACTTGTACCGGTGAGCCACCCATAATTTCAGTTAATGCCCCCGCAGCCATCGAACAGGCAACGCCTACTTCTGCTTGGCAGCCACCTTCGGCACCTGAAATGGTCGCGTTAGTTTTATATAAGATACCAATAGCAGCGGCAGTTAATAAGTAACGAATACAGTCTTCTTCATCGACAGGTTTAATAAACTTATCATAGTAAGATAAAACCGCTGGCAGGATACCAGCAGCACCATTGGTTGGCGCGGTGACGACTCGGCTACCGGCAGCGTTCTCTTCATTTACTGCTAAGGCAAATAAGTTAACCCAATCCATAGCTGAAAGCGGATCGTTACTTTTTTCAACCGATAGTGCTCGGTGTAAAGCGGGCGCTCTGCGGGTGACTTTTAAACCGCCTGGCAAAATACCTTCAGTGACTATGCCGCGAGCAATACTGGCTTTCATTGCCTCCCATATATCTATCAAACCAGAGCGGATATCTGTTTCAGCTTGCAAACACTTTTCGTTATCCATCATGATGCTACTTATGCTCAAGCCTTTTTCATTGGCTATTTGCAATAATTCGTCAGCGCTAGTAAAGCGATGAGGCCGGTCAATGTTGGCATGTGTTGATAAAGCTTTATCTTTTTCTTTTTCAAAATCACAATCTTTAACAATAAATCCGCCACCGATAGAGTAGTAGGTTTCTTCGAAGATCACTGTGTCATCAGAGTAAGCAAACAGGGTCATAGCGTTAGCATGCGCAGGTAGCGTTTTCCTCCGATGATATATAATCGCGTTCGTCTTTGGAAACGCGATAAGGTGCTGCATATTAAGTTTTATTTTTTCACTGGCAACAACTTCAGCTAAGGTTGATTCGATAGAGTCAACAGGGATTGTTTCCGGACTTTGCCCTGTTAACCCTAATATCACAGCTTTACCTGTGCCATGACCTATTCCTGTTTGCCCTAGTGACCCAAACAGCTCGCATTTAACCCGATCTGTGTTGGTTAATTTACCTGCTGCTATAAGATTTTCAACAAATAGCTTAGCAGCTTTCATCGGGCCAACGGTATGAGAACTGGAAGGGCCAATTCCAATCGAAAACATATCAAATACACTAATCATAAGAAAACCTGAATAAACACTGTTAAATGTAGGTGAAAGTAAAATTTTGTTCGGTGATTGTAGCTGAAAGCTTTCAGCATGCAAAACAAAATATTACTTACTTCGCTATTATTATAGCCAGTAACTCACCAAGGTATAAATTAATTTAGCAACACACTCAGGTCATGCAACATAGCGGCTGTTGCTCCCCAAATATTATATTGTTGATAAGGCATGAAATGGACATTGTGGTGCTTGCCTTTGTGGTAAAAGGGCACTTGAATATGGTGTTGACGTTGTAAAAAATGTGTCAGAGGGACTTGAAATACTTCAGAAACCTCATTTTCATCAATTTGATAACTTTTACTGTTAGGTACGATAGCAACAATGGGGGTTACTTCATAGCCTGAAATGGTCTGGTAAGGGTTTAGTTGGCCAAGGACATTAATAAAAGGAGCTCGAAGACCAATTTCCTCTTCAGTTTCACGTAATGCCGTGGCGGTCAAGTCACTATCAAATGGCTCGGCTTTACCGCCCGGAAAACTGATTTGTCCTGGGTGATGGGTAAGATGGCTTGCGCGCTTAGTCAATAAAACATCAAGCTGATTTTGATAGCTAATAATGGGGATCAATACCGCGGCACTTTTAAGTTGTTGCGGATAGCTAAAATTATGCACAGAGGCAGGTAAAGATCGCATTTGAAAGCGCTGTATAAATTCTTCTTTAGTCATACATACCTTCAAAAGTTATTTGTCAAAGGCTAAGTGCTAGATCAACTGTTAGATATTTTAGTTGCGTTTAGCTTGCTTAATACCGGTAAGATTTTATTCACTTTATCGTAAGTTTCTTGATACTCGCTGTCAACGTTTGAATCAGCAACGAGGCCACCACCCGCCCAACAGTGTATTTTTTCCTTGTGACAAACTAAGGTTCTGATGGTGATACTGGTATCCATATTACCGCAAGCAGATAAGTAACCGATAGAGCCACAATAGACACTTCGTTGGTTTGGTTCTAATTCTTCAATAATATCCATGGCTCTAATTTTTGGCGCGCCAGTGATGGAGCCTCCAGGAAACGCCGCACGCAATAAATCACTACCATCGTATTGTGCTGCTATCTCTCCTTCAACGGTACTGACTAAGTGGTGCACGGCTGGAAAGCTTTCAATGGCAAATAATGCTGGCACAGTTACTGAACCTGGTACACACACGCGGCTAATATCGTTACGCAGCAGATCAACAATCATTAAGTTCTCTGCTCTATCTTTACTCGCTTGTCGTAATTCATTGGCATTGGCCTGATCTGTCACGGGGTCTTGACTGCGAGGTCGGGTGCCTTTAATCGGCTTACTTTGTATTTTATTGCCGACTTTTTGCAGAAAACGTTCAGGTGAAATACTCAAGATCGCACTATCATCAAAACGCAAAAAAGCAGAAAAAGGCGCTTTGTTTTCGGCTCTCAAGGCACAATAAGCCTGATATTCACAACCACTATATTGTGCGCTAAAACGTTGAGCTAAATTAATTTGATAGCAATCGCCAGACAATAAATAATCATGCACTTGTTGAAATTTTTCACGATATTGTGCCTGTGGCATATTAGATTGCCATGGTGTGGTTAATTTGAAATTTTTTGTTGCTCCGGTACTTGTTTCTAAATTTAAATCATTAGCGACAGTGGCTTGTGACGATTTTTTTGTTAACGCATGATTAAAAAAGTCAATAAATGATGCTCTGTGTTCATCAAAACATAGTAACCAGTATTGTTGTAATTTTCGATCACAAATAACCGCGTGTTGGTAAATGCCAATGGCCATTTCAGGAATGGCGATATCTTTATGCGTTTGCTGCTTGATAACCTCAAAACGTTTACCTAAATCGTAAGCGAAATAGCCAACCGCGCCACCTTTGAAGGGTAATGCACAAGGGGCAATATCAACATCCTCAAAACAAGCTTTTTGCTGTTGCTTTAAGAGTAACAGTGGGTCTTCATTACTTTGATATTGGCTGTTATCGCACATATGTTTAACGCTAGTGGTATCACCCAAGGTGGTTAACGTAATACTGGGTTGCCAGACCATAATGTCATAACGGCTATCAATATGCGTACTCTCACAAGAATCTAACCACATTGCCCAAGGCTGCTCAGCAATAAGCGAGAATAAGCTTTGGCTATCATATGGCGTGTCTAATTGCAGTAATTGTGCGGACAGTCGTCTTCTGGAATTTGTTGGCAAAGTATTCTCACACTATTTAATCGATAGAAATTAAGTCAAGGTCTCTGTATCTGGGTCACTATATTAGACCATTTGATACTGGTAGGGATTTAACAACCGATGTATGATATCGGCAAATTTATAACTTTCAACTTATCTCTCGCCCAATTGATAAAAAAAGAGACCGTTATGGCTATTATAAAACAGCAAGACCTAATCGAAAGCGTTGCAGACGCGCTACAATATATTTCCTTCTATCATCCGTTAGATTTTATTCAAGCACTTGAAAAGGCTTATCACAAAGAAGAAAGCCAGGCGGCGAAAGACGCTATTGCGCAAATTCTGATTAATTCGCGTATGTCGGCACACGGTAAACGTCCAATTTGCCAAGATACGGGTATTGTTACCTGTTTTGTCAAAATTGGTATGGCTGTGCAGTGGGATAAGACTGACATGACGGTGCAACAAATGGTAGACGAAGGTACGCGTCGTGCATATTTAAACCCTGATAATCCATTACGCGCGTCAATTGTTGCTGATCCTGCTGGCAAGCGAATTAATACCAAAGATAATACACCGTCAGTAGTTCATATTGATATGGTGCCTGGCGATCACATTGAAGTGATGATTGCTGCTAAAGGCGGCGGAAGCGAAAACAAATCTAAAATGGCCATGCTAAATCCAAGTGACTCTATTGCTGATTGGGTGGTGAAAACCTTACCAACAATGGGTGCAGGCTGGTGTCCACCAGGCATGTTAGGTATAGGCATTGGTGGTACGGCTGAAAAAGCAGGCGTATTAGCAAAAGAAAGTTTGATGGATCCCGTCAATATTCAGGATCTGATTGACCGAGGCCCTGAAAATGCAGAAGAAGAATTACGTTTAGAAATCTATGACCGTGTTAATAAGCTAGGTATCGGTGCGCAAGGTCTAGGTGGTTTAACCACGGTGGTTGATATTAAAATTAATTCAGTACCAACCCACGCCGCTTCAAAACCCGTAGTGATGATCCCAAATTGTGCTGCGACTCGTCATGTGCATTTCCATCTTGATGGCTCAGGCCCTGCTGATTTAACGCCGCCAAAACTTGAAGATTGGCCTGAGATTACTTGGGAAGTTGGTGAAAATGTGCGTCGTGTTAATGTTGATGAATTATCAAAAGCTGATGTTAGTTCATGGAAAACAGGTGAAACGGTACTGTTAAGTGGCACAATTTTAACTGGTCGCGATGCTGCGCATAAACGTATTCAGGATATGCTAGCCGCAGGTGAAGAATTACCGGTAGACTTTACTGACAAATTTATTTACTACGTAGGTCCTGTTGATGCTATTGGTGATGAAGCTGTAGGCCCAGCTGGACCAACAACAGCAACACGTATGGATAAATTTACTGAAATGATGCTATCGAAAACAGGTTTATTAGGTACTATCGGTAAAGCTGAACGTGGCCCTGAAACGGTTGAGTGCATTAAAAATCATAAGTCAGTTTATTTAATGGCCGTCGGCGGCGCGGCATACTTAGTGTCTAAAGCCATTAAAAAAGCCAAAGTTGTGGCTTTTGAAGATATGGGTATGGAAGCGATTTACGAATTCGTTGTCGAAGATATGCCCGTTACGGTTGCCGTTGATAGCTTAGGTGAATCAGCACATGTTACTGGGCCTGCTATCTGGCAAGCGAAGATTGCAGAACTCGATAGTAAATTAAAAGGCGAGTAATTCACTGTTATTAAAACGCCCATCCGGGCGTTTTTTTATGTACAGGATGTACGGTATGTCGCGGTCACATGGATGTGAAAGAGCGTGTATGTACAGGATGTACGGTATGTCGCGGTCACATGGTCGTTCCTTGCCACCCATGGCATCACGACATTAATATATCCTTATATGTCGATGTGAAAGCGCGTGTATGTTCAGAATGTATAGTAAAAATATTAATAAAAGCATATAAACAAAAGTAGGATGTTATGAATAAAAAAATAGGCAGCATGGCAACGCTTACTACGTTGGCCTTTGCCAGTGCGACAAGTGCTGCGAGCACAGTCGAGTCAAAGGTGTTAGATGTCACGGCATTAACAGAGTTTAATCAAATTCATGATTTTGTCGTTTCTCCGCAAGGTGACAGCTTTATATATCGCCTAAAAAAAGGCATTCGCTCTACAGATAACCACCTTTATTTGCAAAACGTAAATTCAAATAAGGCGCAGCAGCTGACCAGCAACTCAAGTGGTGAAAGCAATGTCATGTACGCACAAGATGGAAAAAGTATTTATTTTCTTTCTGCGCGCAGTGGTAGCTCACAAATATGGCAATTACCACTGAGCGGTGGTGAAGCTCAGCAAGTATCAGCGTTGCCTCTTGATATTAACGGTTTTCAAATGTCTAATGATGGTAAACGTTTTGCCGTTGAGCTAACGGTTATGCCGGGCTGTGAAACTATGCAGTGTACGCTTGATGCCAAAGCTACTGACGCCAAGAAAAAGCATAATATTAGAGTGTACCAGCAATTAATGATTCGTCACTGGGATACATGGAATAGCGCTTATAAGTCACATTTATTTGTGGCAGAAAAAAATGACAATGGTGCGTTTACACAAGCGACTGATTTAATACCTTCATGGCAGGGCGATATTGCCGGCGCAGGTGAGGTGAGTTTTCATCCTGACGGTAAAAGCTTAAGCTTTTCAGCAAAGCTGCCAAGCAAAAAACAAGCGTGGAATACTAACTTCGATATTTTTGAAGTCGATTTAACCACTAAAGAACTCACTAATATTACCGAAGAAAATACCGCTTGGGATGCAAAACCGGTTTATTCTCCTAATGGTCGTTATTTAGCCTATAAAGCCATGTCGGTGCCTGGCTATGAATCAGATAAGTTTACGGTGATGATCCGTGATGGAAAAACCGGTAAAACGCGTGCTGTTGCCAAACAGTGGGATCGCTCGGTGAGCGAGTTAGTTTTTGCTGATGATAACCGTACTTTGTATGTTACCGCCAATGATATGGGTCAAAAAAGCATTTTTGAAATAAACCCAGAGTTTGGTGATGTTCGTCGCGTATATAATGATGGCACGGCAGGGAAAATAGCTGTATCAGCAGAGAAAGTGTTTTTTACTCGTCACGCGCTTGATGCGCCAACCGATATCTTCGCCATTGACCGTGACGGTCAGCAGTTAAAGCAGCTAACGCAAGTCAATGCCGATAAACTGAGTAATATTTCACTTTCAGAGTTTGAACAATTCAATTTTAAAGGCTGGAACGATGAAGAGGTACATGGTTACTGGTTAAAGCCAGCAAACTTCCAAGAGGGTAACAAATACCCTATTGCTTTTTTAGTGCATGGTGGACCACAAGGCAGTTTCGGTAATATGTTTCATTATCGTTGGAATGCACAGTTATGGGCGGCGCAAGGCTATGCTGTTGTGATGATCGATTTTCATGGCTCTATTGGTTATGGACAACAATTTACCGATTCAATCGCGCGTGATTGGGGCGGAAAGCCACTAGAAGACTTACAAAAAGGCCTTGCTGATATCACCAGTCAAGAACCTTGGATGGATGCTGATAACGCTTGCGCACTCGGAGCATCGTATGGTGGTTACATGATGAACTGGATCCAAGGTAATTGGTCTGATGGTTTTAAATGTATTGTTAATCATGCTGGTTTGTATGATATGCCAAGCTTTTACGGCTCAACAGAAGAGCTTTGGTTCCCTGAACACGATATGGGCGGCCCCGTTTGGCAAGGTAGTGAAGACTATAATAAATTTAACCCTGCGGCTTTAGTTAAAAACTGGCAAACGCCGATGTTAGTCATTCAAGGTGAGCTAGATTATCGTGTACCTTACGCGCAAAGCTTAGGAGCGTTTACCGCTTTACAACGTCAAAGCATTCCAAGTCGTTTGGTGATGTTTCCAGATGAAGATCATCATATTCGCAATCCTGATAACTTGAAAGTATGGTATCAAGAAGTGTTTAACTGGATGAAAAAGTATACTAAGTAAGTTAGCATATTGATTAAGTTACTTGCTGACTGACTTTATTAAAACGGTAATTCAAGTAGTTGAATTACCGTTTTTCTTATATATTATTTAATAATTATATTTTGGTCTACACTAAATAAAAATATTCATAAAGTTGTAGAACAAAAACATGGATGAAATTAAAGTTGATGGAAATGGTGAAAGGGAAATGCGTCTTGTCACTATTATTTTTTATAATGATATTTCATTAGAGCTACAGCATGAAGTACATACCTTCCCTAAGAATAAATCTGGACGTGTGATTATACCCAACAGCTTTAAAGTTGATAAATCGATTATTGCTGTCTGTGACGGTAAAATTACAATGCTTAATAAAGTCGGCGACCGAATTTAAATATTAATTAACCTTATCAGTAAAATATGCTCTAATAACTGTTAATATTTACAGTGTTTGGCGTTACTATGAATTCATTACTTAATTTTCCTTGGTTAGTTCTAGATAACTTTCCGACCTTAATCGCAATAGCATTAGTGTTACTCATTAGCCTAATTCTTATTACATTGGCGTTACTTCGCCAAGTGGTGAAAAATCGCTCATCTTTTATTACTCAACAACAACTTTTGCAGCAGTTAGCTGAAAAAGTGAATTTGAGTTATGAAGTTAATGCCAGTAATCAGCAACAACTTCAGCAACAGTTAAGCTTTAATCATCAACAACTCGCCAACCAGCAAAGCGAGTTAAAAACTTACTTTGAGCAGCAAATATCCGACTTTAAGTTGAAGTTATTGCGTCAACATGGCGAGCAAGGTGAAAAACAAGCACAGCAACTTTCTAGTAACAGTGAACAGCTTAAAAAGACCTTATATGAACACCACGTTACTTTCAGCGATAACCAACGTAAAGCCGCCGAACAACTGACAACACAACTTACTGCAACATCTAAGTTAGGTCGTGAAGAAATGGCCAAATCGTTGCATTTATCCAGTCAACAAGTGGCAAAAAGAATTGATGAATTAACGGTTTCAACCGATAACCGACTAAAAGATATTAGCGGTCAAGTTGAAAAACGTTTAGCTGACGGCTTTGAGAAAACAACGAAAACATTCAACGATATTTTACAGCGTTTGGCGCTTATTGATGATGCACAGAAAAAAATTACTGAGCTTTCCAGTAATGTTGTCAGCCTACAAGAAGTGCTATCAGATAAACGCTCGCGTGGTGCCTTTGGCGAAGTGCAGTTAAACGCTTTAATTCGCAATGTTTTGCCTGAACAGCATTTCTCACTGCAACACACGCTATCCAATGGTAAAATTGCTGACTGTATTTTATTCTTACCTGAGCCAACCGGTAATGTCGTGGTTGACTCTAAGTTTCCGCTCGAAAGTTATAAAAAAATGGCTGACAATAGCTTAGGTGAATTTGAACGCAAAGCGGCAGAGCGACAATTCAAGCTCGATATTAAAAAGCATATTAATGACATTAGTGATAAATATTTAATTGAGAAAGAGACGGCAGATGGTGCGGTAATGTTTATTCCAGCAGAAGCTATTTTCGCGGAAATTCATGCTCATCACAGTGACTTAGTTGATTATGCCAATAAAAAGCGTGTTTGGTTAGCATCGCCAACCACCTTAATGGCTATTTTAACTACCGCCCGTTCAGTGTTAAAAGACGAGGCAACCCGCAAGCAAATTCATGTCATTCAGGCGCATTTGTCGCACTTGTCGGCTGACTTTTCTCGCTTTAAAGGCCGTTTTGCTAATTTAGCTAAACATATTGATCAAGCGGCAAGTGACGTTAAACAAATTCATACCTCGGCTGATAAAATTAGTAATCGTTTTGAAAAAATAGAGCAAGTTGAATTAAAACAAGAAGATGAAAGCCTTGCTATATCTGCAGATAAAAAAACTAGCTAACCTTATACCTTGCTACGCAAAGTCACTTAAGACCTTATTTCGCTTCTTTGGTACTAACTTTGCCAGCAGTTGCTATAAAATGCACAACGACTAAGCAGAAAAGCGTTGAATTGGTCAACATTTTATTTCGGAGTTACGCTTGATTCATTTTTCAGCGGCTTAAAAAGCAGTATTATCAGTTTGAGCGTTTTTACTGCTTTTTTCATCCTTGTTTATCAGTACCCAAGTTATTGGTTAGTAAGAATAAATCTTATTGAACAAGTACTTTATGGTTTATTTACGCTCACCATTATACTTTCTAGTTACTTCAACCGCAGCCGACTAACGTTAGCGGCAATAGCCTTATGTGTATTTTATTTAGTTCTAACGAATTTTATTCCTTGGCAGCAATGGTTGTTATCTCATGGTGATTGGTTGCTGCTAACTGGCGCAAGCATATTGTCATTGTTGAGTGTGCTCAAAGACCGAGGCCTACTGTCTATTCATGGTGTTTATCGTCTTGCACTACTATCTAGCCTAGCTGTTGCCAGTTATTATTGGTTTGATATTGTTGATATGTTAAAAACACGCTTAGGGCATATTGCTCAGTTGACGCCTTATCTGCAATATTTAACTATTGAGTTGCCGTTAGTGTGCTTTACTTTGCTGTTATTGTGGCGAGGCGTACGAGAAAAAAACTTAGTTACAACGGCACTGTTAAGTAGCTATTGTATTTGGCTAGGTCATTACTATCAGTTGATCACATTACCTTGGAGCGTACTGTTAAGCATGTTAATGGTGCATTACTTGTGCGTGGTGTTTATAGACTCATACCTTTTAGCCTATCGTGATGAACTAACTAACCTCAGATCGGGTTAAGCCCTAACCATAGCATTCTTCTCTAC
>TARA_R110002049_G_scaffold732_2_pt1 | contig 21915 bp, 23 predicted proteins | sample TARA_R110002049 | Tara Oceans TARA_R110002049 (sample SAMEA4396941) | marine metagenome | biome: Polar Biome; feature: [SRF] surface water layer (ENVO:00010504); material: water (ENVO:00002006), including particulate matter (ENVO:01000060) such as... | depth 5 m
ACGGGGCAGGCGCCATTCCCTGGCTCTTGAGGATGGTCTGCAGGTGGGTCAGGCAGTGCTGGTAGTCATCGAAATCCTCTATTTCCGCGCGCGCACCACTGGAAAGGCCATGGCCCGGAAGGTCCCATAGCACCACCCGCCAGCCCTTGGCCAGCAAACGCTTGAGCAGATGGCGATACAGGCCCATATGGTCAAAATAACCGTGCACCACGAAAGCAGTGCCCACCGGCTGCGGCGGGCTCCACACTTGGCACCACAGCGCAAAGCGTCCAGTATCAATAAAGCCAGCGTGTACTTCACTGGTATCCAATAGCAGGACTTCCAGACCATAGTGCTGAAAGTAGTCCTGCATGGCGTCGGTCAATATTTCCCCTGGCAGCAGACGGCTAAGGGCGGTCTCGCCCGAGGCATGGCGAAACAAGCCTTCCAGATGTTGGAAATCACGCATCGTTGTTTCTCCATATCGCCCTTTTACGTTGGCCTAGACGCGGCAGGCGAGTCGCGCTATCAACCTCTAATTGCTAGTCATTTGGTCGCGCATTTTACCGCTTTAGGGTCTACGCTGTTTACATGCCCGAGCAAATGTGGAATTATTTTCCATAAATACATTTTACTCTGCCTGTGGCAAACCATGTTCTAAAGAACAGAGTGCCCACGGGCATCCTCACAGGAGATACCCCATGAGTGAGCGTATCACGCGCCACCGTTTACAGGTGGCAGCCGATTTAGATCGTTTTATTAATGAGCAGGCGCTACCGGGAACAGGCGTTGATGAAAATGCCTTTTGGGCCGGTGTGGATGCCCTGTTTCATGATCTGACCCCTAAAAACCGTCAATTGCTGGAAGAGCGCGACACGCTACAAGAGAAGCTTGATGCGTGGCACCGTGAAAACCCCGGCCCAGTCACCGATATGCCTGCGTACCGCAGCTTCCTGAAAGAGACCGGCTACTTGGTGGAAGCCCCCGCTAACGTCAAAGCGACAACGACGAATGTTGATCGTGAAGTAGCTGTTCAAGCAGGCCCGCAGCTGGTAGTGCCGGTAAGCAATGCGCGCTATGCGCTGAACGCTGCCAATGCACGCTGGGGCAGCCTTTATGATGCTCTGTACGGCACCGACGCGATTTCAGAAGACGACGGCGCCGAGAAAGGCACCAGTTTCAACCCGAAACGCGGCGCCAAGGTGATTGCCTACGCCCGCGGCGTGCTGGATCGCGCGGCACCGTTGGCCACTGGTTCACACCGTGACGCGGTGAAATACGCTATCCGTGATGAGCATTTGGTCGTCACCCTGGAAGGTGGCCGTGAAACAGGCTTGAAGGATTCCGGCAAGCTGATCGGTTTCACTGGCGAAGCAGCCAAACCCGACGCGATTCTGCTGGGTAACAATGGTCTGCACCTGGAAATCCAGATCGACGCCAGCGATTCCATCGGTAAAACCGACCCAGCAGGCGTGAAGGATGTTGTCGTCGAAGCTGCCCTGACCACGATCATGGATTGTGAAGACTCCGTTGCTGCGGTGGATTCAGAAGACAAGGTCGGCGTTTACAGCAACTGGCTCGGCCTGATGAAGGGCGACCTGGAAGAGAAGATCGAGAAAGGTGACAAGACGTTTACGCGTAAGCTGAACGCCGACCGCACCTGGCAAACCAGCGATGGCGGCAGTGTAACGCTACCCGGTCGTTCGCTGATGTTCGTGCGTAATGTGGGTCACTTGATGACCACACCAGCGATTCTGGATGAAAATGGCAACGAGCTGCCGGAAGGTATCCTGGATGCGGTGGTTACCTCGCTACTCGCGCTGCACGACCTGAAAAAGGATGACAGCCAGCCGCGTAACTCGCGCACCGGCTCGGTCTATATCGTGAAGCCGAAAATGCACGGCCCTAAAGAAGTCGCCTTTGCCAATGAACTGTTTGGCCGCGTTGAAGACCTTCTGGGCATGAACCGTGACACCCTGAAAATGGGCATCATGGACGAGGAACGCCGTACTACCGTCAACCTCAAAGCGTGTATTGCCGAAGCCGCTTCCCGCGTCGCGTTCATTAATACCGGCTTCCTGGACCGCACTGGCGACGAAATGCATACCGCCATGGAAGCAGGCCCCATGGTACGCAAGGGCGATATGAAAGGCGCCAAATGGATAGCGGCCTACGAGAAGAGCAACGTGCAAGTCGGTCTTGCCTGTGGTCTACGCGGTCGTGCGCAAATCGGTAAAGGCATGTGGGCCATGCCGGACCTGATGCACAACATGCTGGAGCAGAAAATCGGCCACCCGAAAGCGGGCGCCAACACCGCCTGGGTACCTTCTCCCACGGCTGCCGCGCTGCACGCGCTGCACTATCATCAAGTTAACGTCACCGACGTTCAGCGCGAGCTGGAAGCCCTGGGCGAGCCCGATTATCTGGATGACCTGCTTACCGTGCCGGTCGCGGAAACCCCCAACTGGTCGGATGAAGAGAAGCAGCAAGAGTTGGACAACAACTGCCAGGGTATTCTGGGCTACGTCGTACGCTGGGTAGAGCACGGCGTGGGCTGTTCGAAAGTACCGGACATCCACAACGTTGGCCTGATGGAAGATCGCGCAACGCTACGCATCTCCAGCCAGCACATCGCTAACTGGCTGCACCACGGCATTGTCGATGCACCACGCGTGGAAGAGACCCTCAAGCGCATGGCGAAAGTGGTCGATGAGCAGAACGCAGGCGACCCAACTTATACGGCCATGAGCGCCGACTTCGAAGGCTCTACCGCTTTCAAAGCCGCCTCTGATCTGATCTTCAAAGGTCGCGTACAGCCTTCCGGCTACACCGAGCCGCTACTCCACGAATGGCGTCAGGTGCATAAGGCGAAGTAAACGCATTTTATGGTGTAATCAGCCTCGAGGCGCATGCCTCGGGGCTTTTTTATATAAAGGATAACAACAATGACCGTGATGACTGCCGAGCAAATTGAGCATTTCTTGGATGAGGTATTCCCCCAGCGGATGGGGAAAATTGAATGCGTGGGTGAGATGAGCGCCACCATGCGCCTAAAGATTGGCCACGAACATCTACGCCCTGGCCCGCGGGTTTCCGGGCCCACGATGATGGGGTTTGCAGATGTCGCTATGTACGTCGCTATCTTGGCGCAAATCGGCCCAGAGGCGATGGCCGTGACCAGCGACTTAAACTGCCACTTCCTCCGCGCGGCTCCCGGTGATCACGACATTATCGCCCACGCCAAGCTAATCAAACTCGGCCGCCGCCTGGCCGTAGGCGAAGTACAAATCTATTCAGCCAGCGATGACCTACGCCCCGTGGTGCATGTCACCGCCAGCTATGCGCTACCTGAAAAGTCTTAAGCGGCCGTTCTTCAGGGCGCCAGTGTCATGAACGGCTCATCCTGCTGGTCGCTAAACGCGTAGACGTTATAGGGCTCGTCTTGAGGACCAGGCATACCCGGCGTACCAATGGGCATACCGGCCAAACCAATACCATCGACATCAGGCAGCTCTTCAAACAGCTTTGTAACCGCTTCCATCGGCACATGCCCTTCAATCCAATACTCACCCATCTCGATGGTATGGCACGATCCCAAGCCATAAGGCACGCCCGCCTGTTGCTTGATATCACCCAACTCCACGTCATCAATAATCGTCACTTCTACGCCGAGCTCTTCAAGATGACGTGCGTAACCGTCACAGCAGCCGCACTGGGGATTTTTATATAGTGTGGCCTCGTCAGGCAGTGCCGCATGCGCCGAGGTCGCCCCGAGAACTAGAGCGCTAGATAGTAATAGTGAGGTGGTTAAGCGGCTCATAAATACCCTCCTGATTAAGAGCGAATAAAGAAACGTTGGTAAGCGACGCAACATCCAATTGAAAGCTTACAACCTATGTGTCGCCCCAAGGTCAAGCTAGCTCAACGCTCAGTGCTAGGGAGTTGATCGATCATGCGATCCAGCGTCATCGGGTACTCACGGATCCGGACACCGGTGGCATTGTAGATCGCGTTGCCAATCGCAGCCGCTACGCCGCAAATACCCAGCTCACCAACCCCTTTTGCTTTTAATGGCGATGAAGCAGCATCGGTGGTATCTAAAAAGATGACCTCCTGCTCGGGAATATCCGCATGTACCGCCACTTCGTAGCCTGCCAGGTCGTGGTTGACGAAGAAGCCGCGCCCGGTATCCACGCTCATGCCCTCGGTCAAGGCAGCGCCTACGCCCATGGTCATGCCGCCAATTACCTGGCTGCGCGCCGTGATGGGATTGAGGATGCGCCCTGCATCGCACACGGCCAGCATGCGCCGCACGCGGGTTTCCCCGGTGTAGGCATTCACGGCCACCTCGACAAAGTGCGCGCCGAAGGTGCCGATCTCTAGCTCGTCCTTGAAGTCGCCAAAGTTGATCGAATCCTCAGCCACTATCTCTTCGCCATCGGCTATGTCGGCCAGCGCCAGATCTGTCTGTCCGGCAACCACGCGGCCATTTTCAAAGCGCGCCTCGTCAACGTTTAGGCGCTTGGCGATCTGCTCCTGAAGCGCCACACAGGCAGCATATACGCCAGCGGTGGCGCTAGTCGCACCAAACTGCCCGCCTGAGCCGGAGGAGGTTGGATAGGCGCTATTGCCAAGGCGCACTTCTACGTCCTGCATCTCCATGCCCATGGTTTCTGCCGCGGTTTGGGACAGGATGGTGTAGGAGCCGGTACCGATATCGGTCATATCGGTTTCCACGATCAGGCGCCCTTTCTGCAAGCGCACCCGCGCGCCCGAGGTCATGGTGGGCGCACCGCGATAAGCTCCGGCCATACCGTGGCCAATCAGCCACTGGCCTTCGCGCCGACCGCCAGGCTCAAGGTTACGCTCAGCCCAGCCGAAGGTATCGGCGCCCTTACGCAGGCACTCCACAAAGTGGCGATCACTGAAGGGTTTCGATGGCTCCTCGGGATTGACCTGGGTGTCGTTGAGAATCCTGAACGCCACGGGGTCCATACCTAGCTTCTCCGCCATCTCGTCCATGGCGATCTCCAGCACCGCCAGCCCCGAGGCTTCGCCGGGCGCACGCATATCTGCCGATTCGGGCAGGCCCATATCGATCGGGTGGTGCGCCACACGGCGATTTTCGCCCGCGTAGAAGCAGCGGGTCTGGTTGACGGCGTCTTCACCGCTGCCGCCGGGCAGCGTATGGGAAACGGCGGCATGGTCGAAAGCGGTAATCTTACCATCTGATCCGGCCGCGATGCGCAGGCGTTGAATGGTGCCAGACCGATGCGTGGCATTGTTGAAGATCATCGGGCGCGGCAAGGCGACTTTGACTGGCCGCCCGGTCTCGCGCGAACCAAGCGCCGCCAGCACCGCATCGGCGCGTAGCCACAGCTTGCCGCCAAAGCCACCGCCCACGTAAGGGCTTTCCAGGCGGATTCTGTCAGCATCAATATCAAAGGTGGTGGCGAGCGCCTGGCGCGTCCACTCGATCATCTGATTCGATGTCCATACCGTCATCTGACCGCCATCCGACCAGTCCACGATAGAAGCGTGGGGCTCCATCATGGCGTGGCTTTGCGAGGCGGTACGATAGGTTTCATCCAACGTGACCGGCGCGGCATCAAACGCCGCATCCACATCGCCGACGTTTGCCACCGGCTCGCCGGTGCTCTGAAGGCGCGTCCAGGCATCTTCAAGATCAAACACGCCCTTCGCCTCTTCGTAGCGCACTTCGATCAATGACGCCGCACCACGCGCCTGCTCCAAGGTATCGGCGACCACCACCGCGATGGCCTGGTGGTAGTGCTCAACGGTGGCGCCGCCGAACAGGTGGGCCACGTTGCTGTCGGCACGCGCCAGGGGCTCAAGCTCCAGTGTGGTAATAACGGCCGCCACGCCGGGGGCAGCGCGGGCAGCCGAGGCGTCCATATGAGTGATTTTCCCTCTGGCAATCGTTGCGCACACGGGGTATCCCACCAGTTGGTTGGCTGCCACGTCATGCCGCTCGTAAGCGTAGGGCGCACGGCCGGTTACCTTGAGCAGACCGTCGATCCGCGCGTGGGGCTTGCCGATAACGCGGGCATGATCGAACAGGTTATCTTCCGTTGATTGATTAAAATCCATGGGTCACTCCTGAGCCAGCAGCGCGGCGAGCGTTCGCTCTGCTAGGGTAAGCTTGTAGGCGTTCTCTTGCGTTGGGCGGGCGCCGTCCAGTAAATGGGCCATGACAGCGGATGCGCCCTGCGGTAACGCCGCGTCGGCGTCATCACGGCGCCAGGGCTTGGGTGCCACACCGCCCAGGGCAACGCGCCCCGTTCCATCGGGGGCTTGAATTAGCGCAACGGACACCAGCGCAAAGGCGTAAGAGGCCCGGTCGCGCACTTTATAGTAGGCGTGGCGGCCTTCGACAGGGGGCGGCAGCAGCACGGCGGTGATCATCTCGCCTGCTTGCAGCGCTGTCTCCACCTCCGGCGTATCGCCAGGCAGTTGATAGAACTCATCCAGCGTCAGACGGCGTGTTTCACCGGTTGACGTCACTGTTTCCACTTCGGCATCCAACACGCGCAGGGCAACGGCCATATCAGAGGGGTGCGTGGCAATACACGCATCGGACGTGCCGATAATGCCCAGCTGACGCGTGGTGGCGCCTTCGCTCAACGCTGCGCAGCCCGCCCCAGGCGAGCGCTTGTTGCAGGGCATGCCAGTGTCATAAAAGTAGCCACAGCGCGTGCGCTGGAGCAGGTTGCCGCCGGTGGTCGCCTTGTTACGCAGCTGGCCGGAGGCACCCGACACCAGCGCCCGGCTCAATACCGCGTAGTCCTTACGAATCCGGGTATCCGCCGAGAGCGCGGCGTTGCTAACCAGTGCACCAATACGCAGCCCGCCCTCATCCGTCGGGGTAATATCGTCAAGACCCGTGCCCCCTACGTCGATCAGGTGCTTGGGAATTTCGATCTCATGCTTCATCAGGTCCAGCAGGTTAGTACCGCCCGCGATAAACTTGGCGCCCGGCACTTCCGCCGCACGGGCTGCCGCCTGGGCCGGGTCGCTGACGCGTTCATAGGAAAAGGCTTTCATGAGCGCGCCTCCGCAACCTGGTTGATAGCCTTGAGAATGTTGGCGTAGGCGCCGCAGCGGCAAAGATTGCCTGACATCCGCTCGCGAATTTCCGCATCGCTGATCTCAATAGGCGCATTCAAATCTTGGGTAACATGGCTTGGCAGCCCCGCTTGAATCTCTTCAAGCACCGCCTTGGCCGAGCAGATTTGCCCCGGCGTGCAGTAGCCGCACTGAAAAGCGTCATGATCGACAAAGGCTTGCTGCATGGGATCAAGACGATCGACCTCAGCCGCCCCTTCGATGGTCGAAATATCATCATCTTCATGCATGACCGCAAGGGACAAGCAGGCGTTGATGCGTTCGCCGTTCACCGACACCGTGCAGGCGCCACACTGGCCGTGGTCACAGCCTTTCTTGGTGCCCGTAAGCTTTAGATGTTCACGCAGGGCATCCAGCAGCGTTGTGCGGTTATCCAGAGTTAACGTATGCCGTTCGCCATTGACGGTTAGTGAAAAGGTGCTGCTATCGGGGTTCACGGTCTTGGGGTGTCTTTCGACGTTATTAGAGGGGTTCATTGCTATATGCCTTCCTTGCGCGTTGCTTTCACTTATTTAGTGCCATAAAGCCTTTAGCATAGACACGATTACGCCAGGCAGCCCAACTCTGTGTCCAACCTTGTAAAACAAAACCTCTATCTGCGTCAGTTGCGCTACGCTATGACACGTCTATCCACGCAAGACAGGCAATGGATGCCGCTTGCTCACTATTGGAAACGTTTGAAATGCAACACTTGGACTTGCAGGTTATAGATCAAGCGCTGACCTGGTCCCAGGAGGGTGAAACGGTCTGGCTGTGCACCGTGCTCGCCACGTTTGGCTCATCTCCCCGCGCGCCCGGCGCCTGGATGGCGGTGACCAGGGATGGCAGACACCTGGGATCGCTCTCCGGCGGCTGTGTGGAGGACGATTTCATCAAGCGCCTGGCCGAGGGGAAGTTTGAACAACCGGCGGTCGTTATTCGCTACGGCGATGCAGACGACGCTCAGGGCGGGCATATCGCGCTGCCCTGTGGCGGCATCCTTGAGGTGCTGGTGGAGCGCCTGCCTGCCACGCCGGATATAAGGGAGCACCTTGGCACGCTGAAGGCGGCGTTGGAAGGCCACCGCCAGTTGATGCGCCATGTCGATATTCACGCGGGCACCCGCCACTTTACCGAGGACGCCACATTGGGGCCCCGGGTGGTCTGGCCCAGTGAAGTGGGCGCGCCGCACCGGTTAAAAATGCGACTCGCGCCCGCACGGCGGTTGATTATTGCCGGCATTTCGCCCGTTTCCAGCGCCTGCGCTTCGTTTGCCGCTACATTAGGGTTTGAGGTGATTGTCTGTGATCCCGACGAAGCCGCCTGCCAGGCGTTTGATGTTCCAGGGGTAACAGTCATAGCGCAACTGCCTTCCCAGTACATTGCCGCCAACGGATGCCACGGCGCCACGGCCATTGTGGCGCTCACCCATGATCCACGTATAGATGACCTGGCGATGATGGAAGCGGTGCGCACACCTGCGTTTTATATCGGCGTGATGGGCTCAAAGCGCACCTCTACTGCGCGCGCCGAGCGGCTGATTCGCTCAGGAGGGCTGACCGAAGAGCAAGTCGAGCGATTGCATATGCCGATTGGTCTAGCGCTAGGCAGCATGACCCCGGCGGAAATTGCCCTCGCGATCATGGCGGATATCGTCCGGGTCCAATACGGAAAAGCTACCAATGAGCTCTAGCAATGTCGTCGCCCTGGTGATGGCGGCTGGCTACTCGCGCCGATTTGGTGAGGATGACAAGCGCTGCGCGACCTTAACCGACGGACGCTCGCTGTTGGCAGCCTCTGTCGCGAATGCCGAGCAAGCCTTTCCTATACTGCGTGTGGCAATCCGTGAAGAGGATGATGCGACCCTGCTAGGCCTTGCTGAAAGCACGCCTCTGGTGCGACTTCATCAGGCACACCTTGGGTTAGGGGCAAGCATCGCCGAGGCGGTGGCCGAGCTTAGCCACGACGCCCGCCTGAAGAGCGTCGAAGCAATCGCGATTTTATTGGGCGATATGCCCTGGATTCAGCAGGAGACGCTGCTGTCGTTACAGCGTATAGCCACTCGCGACACCATCGTGCGGCCCTGCCATCAAGGCAAGCCGGGGCATCCGGTTATATTTGGGCGTACGCTTTGGCCCGCGCTTGAAGCGCTAAGCGGCCATACGGGGGCCAAAGAGATTATTCGCAACAACGCCGCGCACTACCGTGAGTATCACGTGCAGGATGCGGGCACGATGATGGATATCGACTTGCCCGCTCACTTAGCGTCATCAAAACACGCTACCCCTGGCGGAGCGTAATGCGGGTTAGCTCTGAGGGCTTGCCGAGGCGTAAAGCAAACCCTGGCCATAAGCCTGTACCGTTATTGACGTAAAGCGTCATGTCTTGAACATTATAAAAGCCTGAGACGAAACCATTGTTAGCGCTGGCAACCAATCGATCAAAACCAACGATCATCCCACCATGAGTATGTCCGGAGAGCTGCAGATCTACACCGGCTGCAGCCGCAGCCACCGCATTGCGGGGCTGATGATCCAGCATAATAATCGGCGAGTCGCTCGGTGCCCCTGCTATCGTCTCCTCGACATTCGGCGCAGCAAAAGCATGCCTGGCGGCCGTAAAATCCGTCACTCCCGCAAGGACTAAGTTCGCCCCATCGTTGTCGATCACAACATGTTGATTTGCCAATACCTGCATGCCGAGCGACTGGTAATACGCCATCCACTGCGGGTAACCAAAATAGTACTCATGATTACCCGGAATGGTATAGACGCCGTCGGGCGCTGAAAGCGCTTGTAAAGGCGCCACATCTGCGCGACGCACATCAAGGTCGCCATCGATCAAATCGCCGGTGATGACGATTAAATTTGGCTCCAGCGCATTGGCCTGCGACACCACCGCTTCAACCCACGGGGCTTCAAACAGTCGGCTAATATGCAGATCGGTTAACTGCACAATTTCGTAGCCTTCAAACTGAGAGGGCAACCCTTGAATGGTAACCTCGATATCCTTCACCAGCGGCACCCGCGCTGCTTGGCTGACGGCGAAAGCAGCCACGCCTAACGCCAACGCGCCCATGCTGTAACGCAATGAAGAAGGAATGGCGACACGCCTTCTTTTTACCGCCATCAGCATCAGCGCTATCGCATCAACCACTAGCTGAAACACTGCTAGAAACAGCATCGTGCCGAAAACCCAATTGACGATCAGTACGATGGCTCTTGGCACCTCGGGAGAAAACATGGAGCCAAACGCCATCAAGGTAAGCCAATGATGCTGAGCTACCAGTAACAGCGCAACGCTGAGGAGACCTTTAAACCAGAGCGGCCATTTGAGTGGCACTAAATAGCGAAGAATAACAATCAGGCAGGGTATGGCGACGACAAAATGAAACATAGAGATGCTCATAAAAAGGAAGAAGCGCGGCGCATAGCCACGCGAATATTTGGCCTACAAAGGTACTTACTGCTTGGCCATCAGTGCGACGACCGCCAGCGCCAGCCACCCGGCCATTAATAAAACGCCGCCAATAGGCGTCACAATGCCGAGGCTTAGCCCAGCCAAGGCCATTAAGTAGAGCGAGCCTGAAAAACACACAACCCCCAGTGCCCAAAGCGCCAGCACCCAGCGCTGGCCCGCCAATGGTTGTACCCAGCGCCACACCAGCACTATCATCATGGCAAGCGTGTGCCACGCTTGGTAGCGCACACCGGTTTCCACAGCGCTCACCATTGCTTCGGTAGTACGCGCCGCTAATCCGTGCGCCGCATAGGCACCCAGCATCACCATCATCGCGCCCGACAGCGCCGCTATACACCACCACCCTTTATCTGCTCGTTGCACGTTACTCTCCTACTTCACTTACCTGCTTCAATTGTCTGCTTCATTTTCGCGCGCGGATTGCCCTACGGCGTACCTTGAGCGGCTCGAAACCGCTACAATAGAAAACGCATTGCCACGACGAATGAGACGCGACCCTTTATGTCTATCCAGATACGTCTAAACGGTGAACCCCATACGCTTTCGACCGGCCTCACCGCCGCCGACCTAGTTGAACAATTGGGTCTTAGCGGCCGTCGTATTGCCGTGGAAATTAACGAAGAGATCGTCCCCCGCAGCCAACACGCCGATACCCGCTTGGCCGATGGCGACCACGTAGAGGTTGTCCACGCGATTGGCGGCGGCTAAAGGAAATACTATGACCCAACTAACTGATACTCCGCTCACCATCGCCGGACGCGACTTTCACTCGCGCCTGCTGGTCGGCACAGGCAAGTATAAAGACTTTACCGAAACCGGCGCTGCCATTGTCCAGAGCGGTGCTGAGATCGTGACGTTTGCCGTACGCCGTACCAACTTGGGCCAGGACGCAGAGGCGCCCAATCTACTGGATGTTATCTCGCCCGAGCGCTATACCCTGCTGCCCAATACCGCTGGTTGCTACAACGCAAAAGATGCCGTGCGCACCTGCCGTTTGGCCCGCGAGCTGCTCGATGGCCACAATCTGGTCAAACTGGAAGTGCTCGGCGATGACCACACGCTCTACCCCAACGTGGTAGAGACCCTGAAAGCCGCTGAAACGCTGCTCACCGACGGTTTCGACGTGATGGTTTACACCAGCGACGACCCCATTGTGGCACGCGAACTGGAAGCTATGGGCTGCTGCGCCATCATGCCACTGGGCTCGCTGATTGGCTCTGGCCACGGCATTCAAAACCCGCACAACGTGCGCTTGATTGTTGAGCAGAGCAACGTCCCGGTGCTGGTCGATGCGGGCATTGGCACGGCGTCAGATGCCGCCATGGCGATGGAGCTAGGCTGCGACGGCGTACTGCTTAATACCGCCATTGCCCACGCCCGCGAGCCGCTGCGCATGGCCAACGCCATGAAGCTGGCCGTGGAAGCCGGGCGCGATGCGTTTTTAGCCGGCCGCATGGCGCGTCGTCAATCCGCCGATCCTTCTTCACCTTTTGCTGGCCGTATTAACGGTTAATTGATTCGAGACCCCATGACTGAACCTAATCCCCCAGCGCACCAAAGCAGCGCCGACGTCGACAGCAGTGCCACCACCGCCCCTGAAAGCCAGGACGCACCGCTGCACCGCCGCGGCATTAAAAGCTATGTCATCCGCGCGGGTCGCATGACCCAGGCACAAAACCGGGGCCTGGAAGATGTCTGGCCGCGCTTTGGCCTGACCATCGCTGACGGCCGCCAAGACCTGGATGCACTGTTTGGTCGCCAGGCACCGCGCGTGGCCGAAATTGGTTTTGGCATGGGCAACTCATTGATCGAGCAGGCCGAAACCCACCCGGATACCGACTTTATCGGCATTGAAGTCCACGCCCCTGGCGTTGGCAAGCTACTGGATGAAGTCGACAAACGGGGTCTGACCAATTTACGCGTTTACCGCGAAGATGCGCTGGCCGTGCTTGAGCAGTGCCTTCCCGAAGGCTCGCTAACCACGCTGCAGCTGTTCTTCCCCGACCCATGGCCGAAAAAGAAGCACCACAAACGGCGCATCGTGCAGCCAGCCTTTGTTGAGCTGATTCGCACTCGTCTGATGCCCGGCGGCACCTTTCACTTAGCTACGGACTGGGAAGCCTACGCGGAGTGGATGGTGGAAGTGATGGAAGCGGCCCCCGGTTATGCCAATACCGCTAGCACAGAGACCGCCCCCTACGTGCCGCGCCCGGCCTTCCGCCCGCTCACCAAGTTTGAAGCCCGCGGCGAAAAACTCGGCCACGGCGTGTGGGATTTGATTTATCGGCGAGAGGGGTAACGCCTTACTCTTTAAGCGGTTCAATCGGCTCCCAATCTGAACGATTGGCCAGAAACTCAGGCCTGGGCCGATTACCGCAGTAAGGGTCATGAAGGGTATTTTCAACGCTGTTATAAACAAAGAACAGATTACTTCTCGGCCAGCAGGACATATTCGTGTTGGAGCCGTGCATAGTATTGCTTTCGAAAATCACCAGCGAACCAGCGGGCCCCTTGGGCGCTTCAATATCGTTCTCCAACATTAATTCGCGCAGGCTGCTGGCTGGCGGCACTCCCACCTCTTGGCTTTTGAGTGACTCTTTGTAGTTATTCTCCGGCGTTCGCCCTACACAGGGAACAAAGTAGCGGTGCGAACCAGGAATCAACATCAGTGGCCCATTAAACTCACCGTTATCGGTGAGCACGATGGAACAGCTAAGCGCGCGCATGCGCGGCATGCCATCTTCGCTATGCCACGTCTCAAAGTCTGAATGCCAATCAAACCCTTTGCCTTTGAACCCGGGCTTATAGTTGATTCGTGACTGATGGATATAGACATCGCTGCCCAGCAATTGCTTGACGATCGCCAACAGCTTGGGGTCCTGGGTCAGACGTTGGAAACGCTTGGACACTTCATGAATACCGAACACGGTGCGTATCTCTTCACGCCCTGGTTCAAGAATCGTGCCTTCTGAAAGCTTAAGATCGGCATCATCTTCGTACTCACGCAGCTCTTGAAGAAACACCTGCATATCGTCGGCGTCAAAAAAACCTTCAAAGGAGAGAAATCCCTTTTTCTCATACTCCTCAATTTGCGACCTATTCAGCGGCCCATCAGCAAGCTGGGATTCATCGCCATATACCACGGGATCGATGCGTTCAAACATTCCCAATTTTCGCTCCAAGCGAGTAGGGAAAAGATCTTGGGTATCGTTCATGGTCAACTCCTCCATTAGCATGCGTTTAAAAAGCGCTTTTAAGCATTACGTATAAAACGTAGACGCCAAAACGCACCTCAGCAATGCCCTTTGGAGGTCGCCGAAAAGCCAGCATTAGAAATGGGGAGGTTAGCAGGGTGTAGAAAAAAGAAAGCCGCTCCATTGGAGCGGCAAAAAAAGACCGTGACTAGCAATGAGAGGGAGAAACCATGACAGTTAACTGGCGATAATGTTTACCGAGTAGCTGTCTTGGCTGCCAAGCGTCTCATCAAACGCTGACAATCACACTATAATCATTCTCATTTACCTCGTCAATACAAATACGAATATTTTTTATTTACCTTTTGAGTCTGCCTATCCATCAGCTTACCAATCGCAGCCAAAACGGTAGCGTCGCCATGGCCAATAGGGTTTGTCCGGTGATAATGGCCGCCATCAGTTCAGCATCGCCGCCCAGTTGGCGGGCTAAAATATAGGCAGACGTAGCGGTGGGCAGCGCTGCAAACAGGAGCGCCACGTCACGACTGACCGGATCTAGTTGCAACACCCAGGTTAATACCAAGACAAACGCGGGCATCAGCAGCAGCTTAACGCTATTGGTAGCCAGCACGCCGCGGTCAATCCGCAGCAACGCCGCCGGGCGCAGCGCTACCCCCACCGCTACCAGCCCCAGTGGCAACGCCGCACGCCCCAATAGCTCGACCGTGTCCTGACTCCAACCAGGTAAACCGACACCGGAAAGGTTCAGGCCAATACCAATAAGGCAAGCAAGGATTAGCGGATTTTTAATCAGCGCCATTGCGCTTTTACCCACGCTAGCGCCGCCCAGAGTGCCAGCGGCCACAAAGCTAGCCACACACATCACGTTAACTACCGGTACCATTAGTGCCACCGCGACGGCTGCAGTGGTCGCTCCTAAGCTGCCGTGTAGCGCAGCGGCACCAGCAACGCCCACATAAGTATTAAAGCGTACCGCCCCTTGAAACACCGAGGTAAACGCAGCGGGTGTAAGCCGTAACCAGCCTCGTAAACGCCAAAGCAGTATGCCAAACAATGCCATTGCGCCCAGCAATACCAGTGCTAGGCGGCCTACAGGCACTTGGCTCACATCGGCAGTCGCCAACGTTCCCACCAGCATGGCGGGGAACAGTACAAAATAGATAAGCCGCTCCATCTGCGGCCAGAAAGTATCGCTAGGCCAACGCCAATAGCCGAGCATGGCGCCCAGTAAAATCAATAAAAACAGGGGGCCTAAAGCGCCAGTGATACTCTCCATTTGCGTCCCTTTTGCCTGCGACATCCCAGCACAGCGATATCGGCTCGATTACTGTTACCATGGCGAAACACCCGCCTCACGGCTTGCGTAGCGATTATTCTGCCATGAAGATGATATCAAAACCTGCACACCCGGCAGGCTTTCCTGCTTTAAGGGTACTGATACTGGTCACTGGTATAGCGCTGGCTGCCTGTGCCTGGTATGCCTTTGCCCATTGGTTGCACCGCGATAGCGATGTGACCTGGTTCCCCCCCGCTGCAAGCTGCAACTTGCATACAGCGCCTTGTTCCGCCACGTTGGGCGATAAAGGCCGCATCACCCTCCATGTTCAAGCGAGCGGGCGGATTGATGCATTAGAGGTATTACCACTGGAAGTTGAGGTTGACGGCGTTACGGCCACTCAGGTTGACGTTGATTTTGTTGGCCGTGATATGGACTTAGGGCTGCACCGTTTTGCCCTCAGTGCAGGTGCGCCCGGCCATTTTCAAGGACAAGGCCAAGTGGGGATTTGCACCCAAACCGTTATGCCCTGGCGAGCGCGTGTCATACTGGACACTGCAGAAGGTAAAGTGGGTAGTTGGTTCGATTTTGACGTTATTCGGAGTTAACGCACATGGCACGTAAACCGTTATGGCTGGGCGCTGGTGTAGCCGCTGTATTAATTGTGGTCAGTGGCATCGGCCTCTATCACTACGCTTTTGCCCCCAAGGATGGCGAACCTGTAGGTGGCCCTGTGGAAATGCCTTCGACCCAGGGAGATTTTTCGCTGACCCAGCTGGATGACGATCAGCTAGCCATTTTGTCGTTTGGTTACACGTTCTGCCCCGACATATGCCCGATGACCCAGTCGGTCAAACGCCAAGCCTTGGCTCAACTCTCTGAGGAACAGCGCGAGCGGGTGGTGCCGGTGATGATTACCGTTGACCCCGAACGCGACACCATAGAGCGCATGCAGGAGTACATGGGCTTTTTCGGCGAGGAGTTCATTGGTGCGGTAGGTAGTCAGGAGCAGCTTGAAGATGTTACGTCGCGCTATGGCGTGATATGGCGAAAAGTCGAAGCGCCGGATTCGGCAATGGCATACACCATCGATCACAGCGCCTCGCTTTTTTTAGTCAATCGCGAAGGCGAGATATTGCAGCGAGTGCTCTATTCGCCAACTCCCCATGGGTTAGTCTCGGCATTAGAGAGCGAACTGGGCAGTTAGTCGACTTTACTCTGGCGAGGCGTTTTCGGGAGCAGTTTGCAAGCGATCCAACATCGCCATCAGCGCACCAATCTGAGTGCCGCTACGGGTATCGTGCTGAGGGCTTAACTGCCAAGTGCTTTCGGCAAATCCCCACCAGTCCCAGCAGCCTTGCGGATTCGCCATACTGCTTTCCGCCTGGGGATAAAGCACAATTTGTTGATGCGCTGACGCCCAGGCGTTTAACCCGGTGTAACGTACAAACGTTTCACCAATCGCCTCTGCGTTCATTTGGCAGCCATGCAGCGCCAACGTTACCGGGCAGTTACCCGCTTCACAGCCTTCCGGTATAAACACATAGCCTGTGTCGGCTAGGCCTTTTACCGCAAATTCCGACTGATCAAACGCGGCTAACTCGCCACCCAGTTTGCCGCTCGCCTCAGAGGCTTCACGTTCGGGATAAAGCCAGTTCAACATATCACCAGCGATATCTTCATCGCAGGCTAATACATAACTACCGCCCCCTTGGCGACAATCGCCCCACTCTTGGGGGCCGGGCGATACATCATCAGGTAAGCGTACCGGCCAGCCATGCCCGGCATTTTCGCTACGCGCAACGCGCAGTTGATCTGGCGAGGCAAGCCATTGCGTCCACTGCTCGGCAAGGAGATCGCCCAGCAGCGGTTCAACGACGTCATCTTCTTCGCCGTGCCAAAAGTAGGCCCGCAGCTGGCTAAGGCGCTCTGTGCTTCCGACCTGTTCAAGCGCTATATAGCGATCATAGCGGCTCGCCAGCTCGTCTAATGATGGCGCGCCGCGGCGTGTCATCATGCACTGGTTAAGCGCCAAACTCAGCGAGCCTTGTGCACAACTCCAAGGCCCCGCCGCCAGTACGCCCAGGCCACTAAACCGTTCTGGCCAAGCGACCGCTAGCTGGGTTGCCATATAGCCGCCTGACGATACCCCCACCACGCTTGCCTGCTCGCTAACGGCACCCAGGGCGGGTAATGCCTCGGGCTCAACCTCCGGCTCGGCCTGTGCCAACAACGGGATACCAAGGCTCAGGTAGACCAGAGCGTATGCAAGTGGGCGAAGCATGGAAGGGGCGGCTAAAGTCATTGCTTATTCGACGCCTAACAATTCAACGCGGAAGGTCAGCACTTCATTGGGTCCAATCGGCCCTTGACCATTTTCGCCGTAAGCAATATCAGCGGGAATATATAGCATCCAGCTATCGCCAACGCTCATCATCTGCAGCGCTTCCTGCCAACCTTCGATCACTTGGTTGGTTTGGAAACTGACTGATTCACCGCGCTCAAAGGAGCTATCGAATACAGTGCCGTCTAACAGCATGCCTTCGTAGTTCACTTCAACAGTGTCTTCAGGGCCAGGTGTCTCGCCATCGCCCGACTCAAGCACTTCATACTGAAGGCCAGAATCCGTCACGGTTACTTCTTCACGTTCAGCGTTTTCGGCCAGGAAAGCTTCGCCTTCTTCGAGATTCGTTTGCGCCATCTCTTCAGCTTCGGCTTCACGTGCTTGCATTGATTGCTCTTGGAAGGCCATCAATGCTTCGGTCATCTCTTCTTCACTAAGCGCTAAGTCATTACCTTCAAAAACGTCACTCATGCCGTCATGAAACGCATCTAAGTCGAGGTCTTCGATATCGGCCTGCATGCTTTCGCCCAAGGTGACACCCAGGCTGTAAGCCAAACGCTGTTCATCGGTTTCAGGCGCTGCCGCTGCAAAAGGGGCGACCAAAAGCAAACCTGTCAGAGCCGTTGTAGAGATCAGTAGTTTCATGAAAGATCCTTTTATCTTTTATATAGCGGCGCCGAACGCCTATCTGTGTCACTTAAAGATTAACACCCACCGCCCCAAGCTGCATCTTTGGGGCGGTGGGTGTTAATAAGACCATAAAGCAAGCAAGAGGTTTAACGGATTTAGACGACCAACGTAGGACAGTGAGCGGCGCCAGCAACCCGCTGAGAGACACTGCCCAGCAGCGGATTCTTTTCGCCGTTGGTGCCCTGGGCGCCAATCACGATCAGATCGCACTCTCGCTTACGGGCGAAACGCACGATAATACGCGAGGGGCGCCCACCTTTTACAAAGGCACGCACGCGGGAGTCATCAGCGCCCAGCTCAATAGCATGCGCCTTCGCATGTACGGCAATCTCGGTGGCGTACTCTTTTAACGCATCGTCAGGAATATCCAACTGATTGGGCCGCACCATGGAAAGCGAGGCTTCCAGCAGGCTGTGGTGTTTAAACACGCACAGCAGATAAAGCTCGGCGCCCGTTAGCATCTGCAAGCCTACCGCCTTCTCCAGCGCCCTTAAGGCGCCTTTTGAGCCATCCACCGGGACTAAAATGCGATTAAACATTCGTGTACTCCTTGTGGCTGTTTAGCGGAAGGCAACATCGCGCAGGAACAGCGCAATTTGCGGGAACATGATCAATAAGGCGGCCGCTAAAATCAGCATGAAAATAAACGGCGGTGTGCCTTTGATGACATCCCAGTAAGGGCGTTTGAAAATCGCAATCGCAGTAAAGATATCGCACCCAAAGGGCGGTGTTGCCGACCCTATCGCCACCTGCAGCGTAATCAAAATACCCACCAGGACAGGGTCGAGTCCGGTGGCTTCAATCGCCGGTGTAAAGATCGGCGTTAGCACCAGGATGACGACGATGGGGTCAACGAACATACAGGCGACGAAAAAGGCGATACAAATGGCAATCAACACGCCCGTGGGGCCTGCTTCATTGATCCCCACTGCCTCCAGAATCATTTGCGGGATCTGGGCAAAAGAGATAATCCACGAGAAGCCATTACCCACTGCCACCAAAATAAACACCACAGCGGTGATTAAACCGGTGGATTTGGCAATGGCGTAAATGTCGTTCATTTTGAGCGAGCGGAAGACCACAAACTCAAGCAAGATGGCATACAGCACACAGGCGGCGGCGGCTTCGGTCGGGCTAAAGATACCGCCATAGATACCACCAACAATAATCACCGGAAAGCCGAGCGGCCATAACGCTTGTTGTACTGCTTTTGCGCGCTCTTTCCAGCTCGATTTTGGTTCTGTGGGTACATCTTTAACAATGGCGTAGATAATGCAGTAAGCCGAGAACATACATAGGATCATCAAGCCTGGACCAATCCCGGCGATAAATAGCTCACCGATAGAAGTACCCGAAATAACCCCGTAGATAATCATGCCGATACTAGGCGGAATCAGAAAAGCAATATCGCTGGCATTAATGATCAGCGCCAGCGTAAACGAGTCTGAGTAGCCCGCTTTAAGCATTTTCGGGCGCAATGGTGAACCAACGGCCACCACGGTCGCTTGCGTTGACCCGGACACGGCGCCAAACAGTGTGCAAGAGGCCGCCGTGCTCACCGCTAAGCCACCTTTAATATGGCCGATAAACGACATCACCATATCAATTAAGCGATTAGCGGACTGCCCGCGAGTCATAATATCGGCAGCAAGAATAAACATTGGCACAGCAATGAGTGAGGCTGGGCGTATACCCGCCATCATCTGCTGGATCAGTGTATCCATCTGGCCGAAGCCGTTAAACATCATGAAGAAGCCAATTATCGCAGCGGTAATCAGCGGAATCATCATTGGAAAGCCCAGCAGCAGCAGGGCAATCATGGTAGTAACCATTATTGTCGTCATAGCTGTTCCCCTAGGGTGCAGTGTCCCGCGTTAGACTTCAGTTTCCGTGTCTTTATAACCATCCACCACGCCCGTCGAGAGATACACATCGTGGGAAGTAAAGTTTTTAACAGCGGTCAATAAATATTGAATCCCGGTGACCAAAAAGCCCAGCGGTACCCATAGGTAAATGATCCATACCGGTAAACCCAGGGAGGGAAGCACGCGCCCTTTGCTATACAGGTCAACAATATAAATAATTGAATAATAAAGAAGGAAAAACATCACCAGCGATGTGAATAGTGCAATACCAATCATCAGTACTTTGCGTCCACCCACCGGCAATGCATCATAAATAGCCGACATACGAATATGGCGGCCATGTCGGGCGGCATAGCCAATCCCGGCAAAGGTGATCATGATGATCAAAATTCGGTTTAATTCACCGGAAAACATAATGCTGTTGCCAAACACGAAACGGGCAACCACGTTGGTGACCGTATTCAGCGCCATTAGCAAAACGCCCATCGCCAAGATCACGGCTTCCATTTTGCTAATTGCAGTGTCGATCACACCTAAAATCCCCGGCAAACCGGAGCGATAACTCTTTTCCATCTCTTCATCGGTCATGGCCGGACTCCTTTCTAACGGCTTTAACGGCATCAGTTCAGTGCCGTTAGCACAATTAACACAGCGTTATTCCAGACCTACCTATTGCAAACCTACCCGCGTTGTTCAGCAAAGAATCGCTACTAGCGTAACGGTATGCCGCCGCTGGTGATTCAACGCTAGATATACGTAACCCAGCGTAATGATGCTAAATTCCAAACCGAAAACCCATAGCTTACCGCGGCAGCATAAAAAAGGGGCAGCCTTTGCTGCCCCTCGGGTAAATCATCCAACATGCAAATGCGGCTTAAGGATGATTACTCGTTGCTTACGGCTTCCAAATCGGCTTTGAACTGCTCAAGCAATTCTTCGCCTTTGTCGCCGGTCATTTCCAAGAAGGCTTCTTCAACCTGTGGAGCACGGTCACGGAAGGCTTGAATCTGCTCTTCATCCAGACGCGTTACAGTCACTTCATCAGACGCTTCCTGAATCTTCGCTAACGACTCTTCAGCCAAGCCTTGGATATGCTCGATGGTGTGGTCATAAGCTGCTTGTGAAGCTTCATCAACCAGTGTCTGGTCTTCTTCAGACAGGCCTGAATAGAAGTCCTGGTTGGCCATCATCGCGGTAGTGAACCAGCCGTGGCCAGTAAACGTTAGGTGCGGAGACACCTCATACAAACCACCTGACTCGATCCAGAAAATCGGGTTCTCTTGACCATCGATGATACCGGTCTGCAGGCCACCATATACTTCACCCCACGGTAACGGCGTTGGTGTCGCACCAAAGGCATCGTAGGTTTCTGATAGCAGCGGGTTGGTCATGGTACGGATTTTCTTATTATCCATATCTTCCGGCGAGCTGATCGGCTCGTCGGTGGTTATGACCATTTCACCTTCTGGATACATCTTCAGTAGCTCAAGGCCTTGCTCGGCATAAAGCTCTGGAAACATCTCGTTGATTGCTTCGCTTTCTTCGAAGAACGTTAGTACGGTCTCTTCGTCGGTCGGCAGCAGGTAAGGAATGAAGAAAATTTGCGCTTCAGGAATCAGCGCACCGGTAAAGCCGGGCGACTGGTTCACAAACTGCAGAATACCGTTCTGAGTCTGCTCCATAATATCGTCAGACTCACCCAGCTCACCAAAGCGGTAAACCTGAACCGTGTGATCGGAGTTCTCTTCGATATGCTCTTTAAAAGCATAGGCAAAGACATCCTGTACGTCGCCTTCGTACTCTTCATGAGCATAACGCCAGTTATCCGCTTGCGCGACAGCTGTCATGCCCATCAACAGTGCACCCACGCTTGCTGTTGTCACTAATTTGGTGGTTACAGAACGATTAAATACGGGTTTGCTTGCCTTCATACGGTGTTCC
>TARA_R110002049_G_C9177314_1_pt1 | contig 21871 bp, 18 predicted proteins | sample TARA_R110002049 | Tara Oceans TARA_R110002049 (sample SAMEA4396941) | marine metagenome | biome: Polar Biome; feature: [SRF] surface water layer (ENVO:00010504); material: water (ENVO:00002006), including particulate matter (ENVO:01000060) such as... | depth 5 m
TTGCTTTGTTTTTATACTTTGAAAACTAGCAACTTGAATTATATAACTGATGTTACGCACAAAAGAATTAAATTTCGTTTATGAATGTTAATAACCTTTTAGATTTATACACGAATTATTTGTTGGTGGCACCAACATATAGTACAGCAACAGGATTGTCATTAGTAACAGATAACAAAGTAAGCCATGACCAGGTAACACGTTTGTTGTCAGGTTCTATAAGTTCTAAAACCTTATGGTTACAAGCTAAGCCTATGGCTCATGAAATTAGCACATCAGAAGGGGTATTGATTATTGATGATTCCATTGAGCCCAAGAAGCACACAAAAACCAATCCTTTGATAAATTTGCACTATGACCATTGTAGTGGCAAGAACGTAAAAGGTGTAAATTTTGTAAGTTCCTATTATTACAGTCCCAAGTACGATATTGGCCTTCCTGTAGGGGTTGAGTTTGTAAAGAAAGATTTAGCGGTCGTAGGTAAAAATGGAAAGCCATCTTATAAAAGCAAACAAACCAAGAACGAAATGATGCGACAGATGGTAGTCCATGCAAACAAGAACATAGGTTTCAAATATGTTTTAGCGGACAGCTGGTTTTCTTCATCAGAGAATATGAGCTGTATAGCACAAGACTGCAGTTCAGACTTTATAATGGCTCTTAAATCAAACCGAGTTGTAGCATTAAGTGAAAAAGATAAAGCACAGGGTATTATCAAAGTATTGAATCTTTAACGCTGGAAGGGCGTACTATGTCAGTTTATCTAAAACAATATAGCAATCCTATATTGATAGCTAAACAGGTCTTCAAAAACGGAGATGGCAGTACTGGTGCGCTTTATCTGGCTTCGCCTCACTGCAATCTATCAAAAACGATGGAAAGTAGAGGCGTTTTTCCGCTCCATAAAAAACAATACCGCTTTTGCAAAAGCACCAACAAAGACCATACATACACAGCAAGCCCATTTTGTAGCCTCCATGATTGCTTATATGAAACTTGAAAGATTAAAAATCAGGAACAGTAAAAACCATTATGCAATGAAAAGCGAAATATGGCTTGCAGCAACTAAAGCGGCTTGGAAACAATTAGATCAGTTATCAACACCAAATATCAATATTAACAAATTCGCTGCGTAACATCAGTTATATAAATATAATAAAAAAAGGACTTCACTAAAAGTCCTTTTTTTATTATTAAGTTAATTCTAATGATAAATTGGTTGACTTGACTTTCGCAAAATTTATAATTGCTTAAATTGTCCAGACGTTTTTTTTAATTATAATCTACTCTATTCAGAAACTCTTCTAAATTCGTATATCCATCCCCATCTGCATCGCCTTTAGAATCATTTGCATTTGGATTAAAACCTTTTGCCACTTCCCAAACATCTGGCATACCATCTCTATCTGTATCATAATTTGATGGACGTGTATTTTGAGGAGTTGAACTGATACTTGCTAAAAAATTAAGGTATCTTTTCTCATAAAACCAACTTCTGTCCGTTCCCGCATTTCCTGTAGTATAGGCTTCATAAGCCCCTTCGCCTTCGGCTATCTTGGCAAGGTATGCGGTATCATTGGCATCGTAATTATTGCTCACGCTACCATCGGCGTTTAAATATTTACTGCATCCTACGGTTGGGTTTGTAATAATATCCGCGTATGCCTGTGCAGCGGTTTTTATCGTAAAAGGCTCACCAATCAATGCATGTTGTGCTCCTATAAATTCACTCGATTGCGAATACTTGGTTTCGCTTCCTGCGGCGTACTCTGACCAAAGCAATCTGTTGTCTCCATTGGGGTCTTCAAATATGCCGTTGTCTATAATATTTCCAAATGAATAGATTTCATTTGCTTTGGAGCTCTCTACTCTGTTCATTTCAGAAAAACGTAAAGATTTATGAGGTCCTGCAGCGGTGTAGTTATTGATATGGTTTAGCTTAATGCCCCAATCTGTGCTTATTTGTCTGTAATAATAATTCTGAATAACGTTATTTATAACATCTACCCTGCCGCTACTATTAGAGTTCGGAAATCTGTGTGATACATTGTAAAAGAAGTTATTGTTGAATGAATTGTCGTAACTATAACCAGGCGTATCAGAATCTCCCCAAATAGCACCTGTTTTGCTTTCTGCAATAATGCTGTTCTGAAAGGTATTGTTATGACTATCAACACCTCGTAAGCCCACTCCTGTCCATCCAGCATAACTCAAGGAAACGTGGTCAAATATTAAATTATAGGCACCTTTATTATTGCCATAAATATCTATTCCAATATTATTATTATCCCGTTGCCACCTGAACCTAATATATCTTATAATGATATTATTAACATCCCAAAGCCTAAATTTTACATTGTCATCATTACTTGTAATGGTAATACCTCCGGCTGGTGCCGTTTGTCCTGCAATAGTCAAATCTTGACCTTGAATAACCATTATGCTTGTTAAGTTTATGGTACCCGATACATCAAAAACAATAATTGCTGGTCTTGGTTGGCGTATGGCCCAGCTTAAAGAACCTGTTGAGCCATCATCCTTTAAATTTGTTACATGGTACACAGTTCCACCACGTCCGCCCGTAGCATATGCCCCACCGCCATAAGCTGCTGGAAATGCTTTTAAAATTTGATTTTCAACCTCAGGTTCTGGCTCCGGTTCTGGTGTTGGCTCCGGTTCTGGTTCTGGTGTTTCTTCAACTATTGTTTCTTCTTCAACAACTTCTTCTATAATAGAAGCCTGTTCTAGATCATGTAATACTTCTTCATTATTGCATGAAGAGAAACAAAAAAACATTAAAAATGATATAATAATCATTGGTAATAATGTGAAATGTAGGTTTTTCATTTAATAGATTTTTTTGGGTTTACAAATATATATACTTAAAACGTGTTTTTCGTGCAGTTCATCGAAAATATTGTTTTTTAACAAAAAACATTTTATAATTTAAGTTGTTAAACACTTTCTCTTCGTTTTAAATTTTAAGTCTATATACGCACATAATAGTTTTATGGATTTTTTTTATTAAAATTATATTCATTTTGTTGTAAAAAACAAGCCGTTGGCAGATGTTTTGAAAGCGGTATTAATAACCTTTTGATAAAAAGACTAAGCAGGTAATCTGTTGTATGCTTATTTTTATCGATTAAAATCATTTCACTATTTAGTCAAATGATTTTAATCGTAAAAAACACCTACTTTATATAATAATATTAATTGTTAGGATATTTTTTTACATATTTGCAATCACTTACATTTAAACCCAAATCGAATGACAGAAATATTACAAAACAAAACTGTTCTTGTTACAGGTGGTGCTGGATTTATTGGTTCTAATCTGTGCGAAATACTCATTGAAAATAATATTAATACGGTTTGCTTAGACAACTTCTCTACAGGAAAACGTGAAAACATAGAGCCTTTTCTTAAAAACAAAAACTTCAAATTGATAGAAGGTGATATAAGGAACCTTGAAGATTGCCATGCGGCATGTGAAAATGTAGATTATGTAATGCACCAAGCGGCCTTAGGCTCTGTTCCTAGATCTATAAATGACCCTATAACTACTAACGATGTAAATGTTTCTGGTTTCTTAAATATGCTTGTTGCAGCTCGTGATGCTAAAGTGAAACGTTTTGTTTATGCTGCAAGTTCATCTACTTATGGCGATCATGAAGCATTGCCAAAAGTTGAGGAGGTTATTGGTAAACCGCTATCCCCTTATGCCATTACAAAATACGTGAATGAATTATATGCAGATATTTTTCAAAAAGCTTATGGATTAGACACCATTGGTTTGCGCTATTTTAATGTTTTTGGAAGAAGACAAGATCCAAATGGGGCTTATGCTGCTGTGATTCCTTTATTTGTAAAACAATTTATAAACCACGAATCCCCCATTATTAATGGTGATGGTAGTTATTCTAGAGACTTTACCTATATTGAAAACGTGATTCAAATGAATCTGTTGGCTATAACCACAACTAATAAAAATGCATTGAATACTGTTTATAATGTAGCCTACGGCGATAGAACTACACTTCTAGAATTAGCCACATTATTAAAAACACATTTATCAAGATTTGATGAATCTATTCAAGAAATAGAAATAAAACATCGTGAGAATAGAGTTGGCGATATTCCTCATTCATTGGCTTCTATAAATAAAGCAAAGCAATTGTTAGAATATAAACCAAAATTTAATATTAATGATGGCATTAAAGAAGCGGTGAACTGGTATTGGAAAAATTTATAGAAACATGAAAATAACAAAAATTTGTTGTATTGGTGCTGGCTATGTAGGAGGTCCTACAATGGCTGTAATTGCAAAAAAGAATCCAAATATACAAGTGACTATTGTTGATATTAATGCAGAACGCATTGCTGCTTGGAACGAAAGTGATTTATCAAAACTACCCATTTACGAACCTGGTTTAACTGAAATTGTAAGAGAAACTAGAGACAAAAACTTGTTCTTTAGCACTGAAATAGATAAAGCTATTGATGAATCTGAAATGATTTTTATTTCCGTAAATACCCCAACAAAAACCTATGGAAAAGGAAAAGGGATGGCGGCAGACTTAAAGTACATAGAGTTGTGTGCTAGAAACATTGCAGAAGTAGCAAAAACAGATAAAATAGTGGTTGAAAAATCGACCTTGCCCGTTAGAACTGCTGAGGCTATTAAAAGCATACTCCATAATACTGGAAGCAATATTAATTTTCATATATTATCCAACCCTGAATTCTTAGCTGAGGGAACAGCTATTGATGATTTGCTGAATCCTGATAGAGTTTTAATTGGTGGTGAATCAGAAAATGCCATTGAAAGTTTAGCTAAAATCTATGGTAGCTGGATTCCACAAGATAAAATTTTACGAACTAACCTTTGGTCTTCAGAGTTATCAAAATTAACTGCAAATGCCTTTTTAGCACAAAGAGTATCATCTATTAATGCTATTTCAGAATTATGTGAGCATACAGGAGCCAATGTGAACGAAGTTGCAAAAGCTATTGGTATGGATTCTAGAATTGGTCCAAAATTTTTAAAGGCATCTGTTGGTTTCGGTGGGTCTTGTTTTCAAAAAGACATTCTTAATCTTGTATATATTGCTAGAAGTTATAATCTAAACGAAGTTGCTGATTTCTGGGAGCAAGTTATTATGATGAATGACCATCAAAAAAGACGCTTTTCAGATAGATTGATAAAAACACTTTACAATACGGTTTCTGGAAAAAAAATAGCCATGTTAGGATGGGCTTTCAAAAAAGACACTAATGACACCCGGGAATCTGCTGCTATTTATGTTGCAGATCATTTATTAAGTGAGCAAGCAAACATTGCTGTTTATGATCCTAAAGTTACTAAAGAAAAAATTTTTACTGATATAAATTACTTGAATACAAGAACAGAAGCGCAAAACAGTAAAGGCATTATCTATACAGTATCCCCCTACGAAGCTTTAAAAGATGCTCATGCTATAGCTGTGATGACAGAATGGGATGAATTTATAGCATATGATTGGGAAGAAATATATAAAAACATGAAAAAACCTGCTTTTATTTTTGATGGCAGAAATCTATTAGATAAAAATAAATTGAATAAAATCGGATTTGAATATTATTCAATTGGTCAATAATTTAGTTATATGAATAAAGATAAAATTGCTATTATAGGATTAGGCTATGTTGGCCTTCCATTAGCTAGGCTTTTTGCAACAAAATATAATGTTGTGGGTTTTGATATAAACCAAAATAGAATACATGAATTATCTCAAGGCAACGATACTACCTTAGAGGTTGAGCCATCTGTTTTAAAATCTGTTTTAAAACAAAATCAAAATCAAGATATTGGGTTATATTGTTCATCAAATATTGATGAAATTCAAGATTGCAATTATTATGTGGTAACCGTGCCAACACCAATAGATAAAAACAATAGACCAGATTTAACACCACTTTACAAGTCTAGTGAAACCGTTGGAAAGGTATTGAAAAAAGGCGATATTGTTATTTACGAATCTACTGTATATCCAGGTGTCACCGAGGAAGAGTGCATACCCGTTCTAGAAAAAATAAGTGGCTTGAAATTCAATAAAGATTTTTATGCAGGGTATTCTCCAGAGCGTATCAATCCAGGCGACAAATTGCATACTGTTGATAAAATCCTTAAGGTTACTGCTGGATCTACTCCTGAGATTGGAAAAAAAGTAGATGCTCTATATGCTAGTGTCATTACAGCAGGCACTCACCTCGCTCCTACTATTAAAGTTGCTGAAGCCGCAAAAGTTATAGAAAATTCACAACGTGATATAAATATTGCTTTTGTTAATGAATTGGCAAAAATATTTAATCTCATGGGAATTGATACACACGATGTTTTGGAAGCTGCTGGCACAAAATGGAATTTTTTACCTTTTAAGCCAGGATTAGTTGGGGGGCATTGTATAGGAGTAGATCCTTATTACTTAGCCCAAAAAGCTCAAGAAGTTGGTTACCATCCTGAAATTATTTTAGCTGGACGCAGGGTCAATGATGGCATGGGGCAATATGTTGCTTCAGAAATAGTAAAGCTTATGGTAAAAAATGATATACGCATAAAAGATGCTAGAATTTTAGCTTTGGGCATAACATTTAAAGAAAACTGTCCTGACGTAAGAAACACGAAAGCTGTAGATGTTATTAATCAATTAAAAGGATATGGAACCAATATTTCCATATATGACCCTTGGGCAAATCCAGAAGAGGTTAAGCATGAGTATGATTTAAAAACAGTAAAACAGTTACCAGAAGGAAAATTTGATGTCATTGTTTTAACCGTTGCCCACAATGAATTTTTAGATTTAAATTTAGAAGATTTGCTAAATCCAAATGGAATTATATATGACGTAAAAGGTATTGTTAAAAAATACGATGGACGCCTTTAATGTAGCATATAATTGAAAAGTTTCTTTTCATAAATTACTAATACTAAATTTGGTAGTCAAAACTTATTTAACATGAAAGACAAGATTAGTATTATAGTTCCTGTTTACAATGTTGAAATTTATTTAAAGCGGTGCATCAATTCATTAATTAATCAAACGTATCAAAATCTAGAGATTATTTTAATCAATGACGGCTCTGTTGATAATAGCAAATGTATTTGTGAAGCATTTGCTAAAAAGGATTCTCGAATTGTAGTATTAAATCAAGATAATAGTGGTTCTAGCATAGCAAGGAATTCAGGGCTCGATACAGCAACGGGAGACGTTATTGCCTTTGTTGATAGTGACGATTATATTGATAATTCTATGTATGAAATTATGCTCCAACTTATGCAGGAACACAATCTTGATGTAGTAGAAATAGCACAAATAAATTCAAATGAAACAAAAAAATTTGATAATAAGTTTGTTATAGAAAACCCAGTAACTGCTTCTAAAAGAATTATCAAAAACACCCTTTTTTCAGTTTGGAGAAGAATATATAGAAAATCTGTAATAGACGGTATGCGATTTATACCTAAAATAATACATCAGGATGTTTTCTTTACAATTGATCTTTTAAAAAGAGTTTCTTCCATCGGTTATCTAAATAGCGCTCTATACATATATAATTTAGAAAATACTAGTGTTATCAGAAGTAAGTACTCAATGGAAAAGATAAATACTGGTATTAGAGCTACTGAATACATCATTGATAATTCTATTAATGATCTTTCATTAAAAAAAGTGGTCAATGATTATATTGCTTTTTACTATACCGATCATTATTTTCTTTTAAGCAGAAATAAACACCTTGATTTTGACAAAACGTATAGAAGAAAGCTTAAAAAAGAAATTTTTAAAGCTATAAATGTAAAAAATATAACAATACGTTCTTTGTTGGTTATTTTGTTTCCTACAAAAATCATGGAAACCATATCTGCAACAAATCATTTTTTTAAGAATCGGTTTAATTAATAAGCGCATTAAGATGTCTAGATTAAACTTAACAATAAAGAATGGTTCTATTGCCTTAATTTTTCAATTGGCATATATACTAGTTCAATTTTTTTCTAGAAACATTTTTCTAGAAAATTTGGGTGATGACTTTGTTGGCACAGAAGGTACGCTAAAAAGCATGCTCATGTTTTTAAATTTATCTGAACTCGGCATAGGTACCGCTGTAGGTTTTTCCCTTTATAAACCCATTTTTGATAATGATAGAGAAAAAATAAATGAAATTATTGGCTATTTGGGATACCTCTATAAAAAAATAGGCCTATTTGTTTTAATTGCCGGTCTTGCCCTGATTCTTTTTTTTCCGTTTTTTTTTAAGGAAATAGACGTTAATATAGGATTGATCATATTTTTGTTTTTCTCACTATTAACAGGTAATTTACTCAATTACTTTTTCACTTATCAAATGTTCGTTTTAGAAGCGGATCAAAAATCTTATGTAAACACTACCATATCTCAATCTATATATATTGGCAAGCTATTATTTCAATGTTTAGTGCTTATATACCTCAAGAGTGTTTTTCTTTGGATATCATTAGAATTGATAACAGCTTTTATAGGTGTGTTTATATTACGAAAACAAATAAAGAAAATTTATCCTTGGCTTGATTTTAATTACACAACAACAGATGATGTTAGGCTGAGAAACAAGCCTCTGCTCAAAAAAATAAAGCAAATAAGTTTTCATAAACTAGGAAGTTTTGTTTCAACAGGCACCGACAATATTTTGATATTTGCCTTAATCAATCCTGCAACAGTAGCTTTTGTAGGCAACTATCAAATGGTTATGGGGAACATTAATGTTCTAGTTAGTAAATTATTTGACGGCACTAATGCCGGCGTTGGTAATCTTGTTGCTGAAGATGACATCAAAAACATGTGTAAAGTATTTTGGGAAATGATGGCTTTACGCTTTTTCTTTGCTGGAGTAGCTTCATTATTAATGTATGCTGGGTTTGATGACTTTATTATACTATGGCTAGGCGAAAAATATATATTATCACAAAGTATACTTTTAGCATTGGCTTTGATATTCTTTATCTTGCAAGTAAGGCAGCCTGTGGATAGTTTTAAACAGGCTTATGGCTTATATGATGATGTATGGTCGCCCGTAATACAAAGTGTTATAAATTTAATATTATCCGTCATTTTTGTTTTAAAATATGGAATAATTGGTGTTTTTGTTGGCACCATAATAAGTCAAATTATAATTGTTATGCTATGGAGACCTTATTATTTGTTTACTTTTGGTTTCAAAATAAATACTTTAGTATATTGGAAGGGTTTTACAATGCACCTCGCATATCTAACAATAGCTAGTGGTATTTTTTTCTTTATATCCCATTTTTTTGACACTACAAAAAGTCAAAATTTATTAATGCTTATTTTTAAATTATTTAAGTTAGGTGTTGTTTTTTCATTTATTTATTTCGTAATACTGATTGTATTCAGTAGAGGTTTTAAAGATTTGATTAATAGATTTCACTACCTTTTAAAAAATAAATTATGAAAATGAATAATCAATTAGTAAACTCATAAATATGAAATATATTCTGGGAGTATTAATAATTCTATTTGCAACTTATTCGGATATTTTTTTATACCGAATTAACATTGTACCAGTTACTCCAACTGAATTTCTAATTCCATTATTCATAGTTTTATTTGTCCTCAAATATCCTATAAAAACAATTTTCGAAAATTTAAAATCGCACTCTTTTAAGTTCTTTGTATGCGTTTTATTGTTATCAATAATTTTTTCCGCAGTATCGAAAGCTAATTCAGAAAGTGTTTCAACATCAATCGGTTTAGATATAATAACAATAATACTTTATGTTTTCACATTACATTATTTCCGTACTGAAGATAAAAAAACAGTATTATTGGTCATGGTAACATCATTTTTTGTTCTAGCAGGTAGTGTTTGGTATGATTTCCTTATTGGTTTGCCTACAGATAATTTAATATTGGCGCAAAGTGTAAGAAAAGGAGGTTTTGGGGAAAACCCTAATCAGGCAGCCTCTGGCATGAAGTTTTTAGCACTAGGAGTATTAGCTTTTTTGGTAAATGTTAAAACCAAAAGGTTTGTTTTTATTGGAATCATGTTTTTCTCTGTTTTCATTACTTTCTCTAGAAGCGGCATTATAACAGCTGTTCTGATTTTAATTTTCGGAACAATGAACAATTGGAGTTCTACTTTTCAAATCAATATGGAAAAACTTATTAAAAGCTTTTTCAGAATGATTGTTCTTTTTGTTTTGCTTTATTTTGCACTTCTTTTGGTTGCTGGGGTAATTAAAGAAAATTTTCCTGCTTTTACTAGAGGAGCCGCTGGAGAACGCATAGATTTATTGCTTGGCCAAAGTGATAAAAGTGTAATAGCAGAAGATACTGGCTCAAAAGGCGGTAGAGGAGATTTGTTTTTAAAATATTTAAATGATTTTATGGATAACCCTTTCGGTTATGGCACAGCATATAGCGACGATAAAAAATTTAATAGCTTGAATACGCATAACCATTATTTATATATGGCCATAAATTATGGTATTGTTGGTTTATTTATTTATTTGGTTTTTATATTCTATGGCATTAATTTTTCTTTTAAAATGAATCGATTTTATCCTTTTATGTTTTATTCTTTATTTATTTTTGAAGGTTTTATTGCCCACAACGTATTCACTGAAAGATCAATTTTAATAAGTTTGGCGTTTTTTGATAGCTTGATTTATCGCAAGTTAGATTGATATTGAAAGAAAACAATTCGTTATATGAAAAAAAAAGTGCTTTTTATTTTGCCAAATCTAGCAGCAGGAGGCGCTGAACGTGTTATCTCATTTGTGGCAGAAAACATAGATTGCAAAAAATTTGAAAGTAAATTATTAATTGCAGGTTATGAAGAAGATGCCGCATATCCTATTGATAACTTGAATGTAAAATTTTTAGAGAAAAAAAGAGTACTGACCGCAATACCAGGCATATTTTTTTTCTTATTAAAAAACAAACCCGATATAGTGTTGAGTTCGGTCGGCCACTTAAATACCGTAATGGGGCTAATGGCTATATTTTTTTATAAAACCAAGTTTATTATTAGGGAAGCTAGTGTAATTTCTTCTTTAAATGAATTTGATGCCAAACCTCATTCTAATAACCTACATTCCTATTTGTCCCATCTAAGCTACAAAAAGGTTGACAAAATTATATGCCAATCTCAAGATATGGCAAAAGATTTTACTGAAATTTATAAAAACTCCAAGCTAAAGATTACTATTATCAATAATCCTATAACCCAGTTCTATCCTTTAAAAAAAAACATAAAAACTTCAAAATCAACCATGAATTTTATAACTGTTGGTCGCTTAAGCAAAGAAAAAGGACATCTAAGAATTATTAAAATACTTTCTAAACTTGATTTCCAATTTCATTATACCATTATAGGGAGCGGGCCACTTAAAGAAAAAATTTTTAACGCAATAAATGAATACAACCTAAATGACAAAATAACCTACATTCCCTTTACAAAAGAAGTATTAAAATATTTATCGCTAAATGATTTATTTTTGCAAGGATCTTATGTTGAGGGTTTCCCAAATACGGTATTGGAAAGCTGCTATGTTGGAACCCCTGTTATTGCGTTTAATGTCCCTGGAGGCACAAAAGAAATTATCATCCATGAGGAAAATGGCTATTTGGTTGAAACAGATGATGCTTATTTACATTATTTAAACAACCGACTTGAATTAAATCCAAAAAAGATAAGAGAGAGCGTAGAATCCAGATTTAATAAAGAAAGAATCATTTCGCAGTACGAAGCGCTATTTTAATAAGTAAGTAATGAATCAACCTATAAGAGTATTACAAGTTTTAACAATCATGAACCATGGTGGTGCAGAAAACATGATCATGAACTATTATCGACATGTGGATAGGACAAAAATCCAGTTTGACTTTTTACTGCACCGAAAAGAAAAAGGAACTTTTGATGATGAAATAAAATCTTTAGGAGGAAAAATCTACTATATGGAAAACTTGAGCATTAAAAAAATATCCGCTTACATAAAATCACTTGATACCTTTTTTAAAAAACACCATGAGTTCAAAATAGTCCACTCACACCTAAACGCATATAGTGTTTTTGTTTTGAGGGCCGCTAAAAAAAACAGAGTTCCAATTCGTATAGCCCATAGTCACACAAGTTTATATAATATCAACCTAAATCCGTTTTCAAAAGAGAGAAATAGTTTAAATTTTATTGTAAAATTTTTGAGCCAAAATATATTAAAACATAAAATAACAACATACTCAAACTGCTATTTTTCTTGTGGAGAAAAAGCAGGCAATTGGCTTTTTGGCAAAAAAAATGCATCTAAAGTAAAAATAATCAATAATGCCATAAATTCAGATGCTTTTATCTATGATAAAGATAAATCATTGGAAATAAAAAAACAATTACAGGTAGAAGGCACGTTGGTTATTGGACATATTGGTAATTTTGTTCCTGAGAAAAACCACTTGTTTTTATTAAAGGTTTATCAAGAATTAAAAAAAATGGATGCCAATACATCATTAGTTTTAGTAGGAGATTTAAGAATAAATGAATTAGAAAAATTGATAGACAAAAAAAACATTTCAGATGACATTAAAGTCTTGGGGACTAGAAATGATATACCAGAAATATTGCAGAGTATCGATATTTTTTTGTTTCCGTCAATAAATGAAGGGTTACCTGTAACACTAATAGAGGCGCAAGCTGCCGGTATAAAAACCATAGCTTCAGAAGAAATTACAAAAGAAGTAAAAATAACCCATCTTATTGACTACATATCGCTCCACCAGCCTCCAAAATTTTGGGCTGAGCAAATTTTAAATTCATATCCTTATGAGAGGGTAAACACCAAAGACCAAATCATCAGCGGAGGCTATGACATTAAAAACAATGCAATATTGCTCCAAGATTACTATATTGACCAATGTTCTTAATCTCAATAAGAAGATTAAAATAAAACCCAATTTTTAGATGTGTGGAATTAACGGAATCATAAAGAAAACAAGTTGTAGCGAATCTGAAATCAAGGCAACACTCGCAAAAATGAATGATCTTATCATTCATAGAGGGCCTGATGAAGATGGATTTATAACTACAAAACAAGATGCGTTTTCATTAGGCATGGCCATGCGAAGGCTTTCTATTATTGATTTAACTTCTGGGAAACAACCCATATATTCAGATGACGAAAAAATAGTGATTGTTTTCAATGGGGAGATTTACAATTATAAGGTTTTAAAATCAAAACTTATTGCTGAGGGAATTCATTTTAATACCACTAGTGATACCGAAGTTATTTTAAAACTATATGAAAAATATGGTGCCGAATCTTTTAAATGGCTCGATGGCATGTATGGATTCAGTATTTATGATAAAAACATAGATAAGGTGTTCATTGCCCGTGATTTTTTTGGTGAAAAGCCGCTTTACTATGCCAATAATAACCACCAATTTTTATGGGCCTCAGAATTAAAATCAATAATAAATAGCATTGATGAAAACCCCGAGATTAGCAAAAAAGGCCTAAATCTATATTTTAGGTTAACCTATATACCAGCGCCCTATACTATTTATGATGGTATTTATAAACTGGAAGCCAATCATTACATGGAATATGATATTGCAAACCACACGTTTGATATTAAAATAATAAACCAAGATCTTTCTATTGAAAAAAATCAAATATCGCATAGCAATGCTACAAAAGAAGTAAAAGACTTGGTGTACGAAAGCGTTATCAGTAGATCGGTTTCTGATGTGCCCATTGGCACGTTCCTATCTGGCGGCGTAGATTCTTCAATAGTTTCTTTGTGCCTATCTCAAGAAGTAAGCACAAAAATTGACACCTTTTCAATTGGGTTTAAAAAAGCAGATTATGATGAATCTGATAAGTCCAGATTAGTCGCAAAATTGATAAATAGTAACCATCACGAATTTATTATTGATGAAAATGATTTAAAGCATAACATCCATAATATTATTTTAAATTTTGATGAACCTTTTGCTGACTCTTCTGCCCTACCAACCTATCTCGTTTCCCAAAAAACCAGCGCCCATGTTAAAGTTGCCCTAACGGGTGATGGTGGCGATGAGGTTTTTGGCGGATATAATAAACATTATATGGGTAAAATCAATAGGCTTTACACGTCTTATTTACCTGAAAAAGCACACAATATATTTTTAAAGATGTCAGATTCTTTGCTAAGAACAAAAAATGACAATAGAGGGAAAAGATATAAATTAAAAAGAATTTTAAACAGTGTTGACTATAACGGTAAATTTTATTGGGATATTATTTCTTTAGCAAACACAAGCCATGAAGCTTCAGAACTTATTATGCCCAATTGGCACATAGGCAATATTTTTCAAGAATACGAAACTTTGTATGGACTTGATAAACCTAAAACATTAAATGATTTTAGGCTTATCGATCGGCATATCAGTTTAGAAGGAGACCTATTAGTAAAAGTAGATAGAACCAGTATGATGAACTCACTGGAATGCCGTTCGCCATTTTTAAATAAAAAATTATGGGATTATACGGGGACATTGCCTGAAAGTTATTTAATAAAAGGTTGGGACAAAAAACACATATTAAAAGAAGCTTTTAAAGACCAATTCCCAGATAAATTCTTGGACAAATCTAAAAGTGGGTTTGGCGTACCCGTTGGAGATTGGTTAAAAACCATACTTAAAAATGAACTAGAAGGATTTATAGATGCCCAAAATTTAGAAAAACAAGGTATATTTGCAACAAGTGAGGTCATTAAGATTGTAAAGGATCATTTGTCTGGAAATAAAGATAATACATTTAAAGTATGGTCATTTTATTGTTTTCAGAAATGGTATTTTAATGTACATAAAGCCAATGGATAAGAAAAAAATCATTAGGATAACAACGGTACCTGCTTCATTAGGTGGCTTATTGACTGGTCAACTAAGCTATATGTCTGGTTATTATGATGTTTTGGGCGTATCTTCAAGCGGAAACAAAAATCAATTGGAAAATGTAGCAAAACAAGAAGGCATTCCTACATATTCTATAGAAATGACCAGAAAAATCACACCTATAAAAGACCTTATAGCACTTGTTAAACTTTATAAACTGTTTAAAAGAGAACACCCCTATATAATCCATTCCCATACTCCAAAAGCTGGAACATTATCAATGATAGCAGGCAAACTGGCGTGCGTTCCTAATAGATTACATACCATAGCAGGCCTTCCCCTAGTTGAAGCTACTGGTATAAAACGTATTGTTTTAAATGCTGTAGAAAAAGTGACTTATGCTTGTGCTACTAAAATTTATCCCAATTCTTATGGCTTACGAGATATTATATTAGATAACAATTTTACAAATGAAAAAAAAATAAAAGTCATCTCCAATGGCAGTTCCAATGGAATTGATACTTCTTATTTTAATCCGAAAGACTATAACGATGATTTTAAAAATAGCTTTAAACTTAAGCTACAGATATCAAAAGACGATTTTGTATTTGTATTTGTTGGGCGATTGGTTGCAGACAAAGGCATTAATGAATTGATTGTCGCTTTTCAAAAATTAAATAAGCTTTACAGTAAAGTTAAATTGGTTTTGGTTGGCGACTTTGAAAATCATTTGGATCCACTCTTTCCTAAAACACTCGACATAATAAACACCAATAAAAATATCATATCAACAGGATGGATCGATGATGTTAGACCTTGTTTTGCTATATCCAACGCTCTAGTTTTTCCAAGCTACCGTGAAGGTTTTCCTAACGTTGTGATGCAGGCCGCCGCAATGGAATTACCTTCTATTGTATCAAACATCAATGGTTGTAATGAAATAATTGAAGATAGAACCCACGGTTTGATTATTCCTGTGAAAGATGAAACAGCGATATATAATGCCATGGCTTATATTATTACCCATAAAGAAATTGCCATCAATATGGGAAAAGCATCTAGAGCAAATATTATTTCGAAATACGAAAGACAGAAAGTTTGGGAAGCATTATTGAACGAATATAAACAACTTGAATTTGGGATTCAAAACCAATAATTCTATTAAAAACAATCTAAGTACATGACAGAAATTAAAAGTGTGGTATTGGACCTTTCAACTTCGCTCAAGATAAACTATAGTCGAAATACTTTCGAAAAAATATTTACAATGTCTTCGACTTACTCTGTAAGCTAATTTTTTTCAAAATATATTTTGAATTTGTTAATGCTCAGACAAAAATTTGATACATTATCAAATTTTTGTCATGTACTAAAAAAGTAATTTTAAAAAACATGTATCAACTAATAAAAAGATTTTTTGATTTCTTAGTATCTATCATAGCACTTGTGCTTTTATCTCCTGTGTTCATTATTGTTTTCATATGTCTTGTTTTCATAAATAATGGAAAATCCTTTTTTTTACAAAAACGTCCAGGGAAGAATGAAAAAATATTCAGTATTATCAAGTTTAAAACCATGACGGATAAAAAAGACGAGCATGGGGACTATTTACCATATGAAAAAAGAGTCACTAAATTTGGTATGTTTATAAGAAAGTATTCTTTAGATGAAATACCTCAATTAATCAATGTCATAAAGGGAGACATGAGCATTGTAGGTCCCAGACCTTTATTGACCGATTATTTGCCACTATACAATACAGAGCAATTAAAAAGGCATAATGTAAAACCAGGCATAACAGGTTGGGCACAAGTAAAAGGGCGAAACTCTATTTCATGGGCACAAAAATTTGAATATGATATATGGTACGTAAACAATGTTTCATTTTGGATTGATTTAAGAATTATTTTACTTACAGCTAAAAGACTTATTATTCCAGAAGGGGTAAACAGTTCAAATAATCTTGATATGCCAAACTTTACAGGAAGTGCAAATGAATGAGGTTATCTAAAAAGTAAATTCCTGAATCATATTGAGCTTGTCGAAATATATCGACTTTTTAGATAGCCTCAATACGACCACAGTAGAAATACGTTTTACTACATATAAAAAACAAAATGCATAACGGCAATAGTGCTTTCATTTCATTTAACATAAAAAAGTGTTTTTGAACTAATATAATTCTATTAGTCTTATTAAAAATTTATTTTAGCTAAAATAAATTTAAACTGTTTTTAATGCATAGAAAATATAAATAATTATAACAAAGAATTTTCTTGTAATTATTTAATAACCAAACCTTTTCTGTGGTTGTTTAATCTAAAAAAATGAAATTTGAATATTGAAATCATAAAAAGCAAAGACCATTGGGATGATTTTTTATCTTCTATAGATGATTATGACTTTTACCATACTTTTGACTATCACCAAATTTCAAAATCCCCAACAGATCGTTCTATTTTAATAAAATATGAAAAAGATGGTATTACCATAGGGTTGCCTATATTGGTAAGGGAAATAAATGGCACCAACTATTTTGATGCCATTTCTGTTTATGGGTATTCAGGCCCCATTTGCAATGGCATACCGGCTAATTTTGATGCAGCACATTATAAAGAAACATTGATGCAATACTTTATTCAAGAAAACATCATTAGTGTTTTTCTTAGGTTACATCCATATTTAACGTATCAAAATATTATTTTTCATGAATTTGGAGAACTCACAAACCTTGGCAAGGTTGTTAATATAGATGTTACTTTAGATCTTGACATACAAAGACAAAAATACAACAGAAGGCTTAAAAACCACGTTAACAAAGCCAATAGGGATTGTACCGTAAAAAAAGCCACTACCGAAGAAGATTTTCAAGCATTTAAAGAATTATACTTTGAAAACATGAATCGCGTAGATGCTAAAAGTTTTTATTATTTTAGTGACACATACTTTGAAGAGTTCAAGAGTTCTGAAGATTTTAAAACAGAAACTTTATTGGCCATCCATAATGAAACAGGGAAACCAATTGCTGGAAGCATGTTCATTAAAACCAATAAAATGGTACAATATCACCTTTCTGGTGCATCAAATGAGTATTTGCATTTAAACGGCATAAAGCTTTTGATAGATAATATGCGATTGGAAGCTACTGAGGAAGGCTATGAAAAATTCAATCTTGGTGGTGGATTGGGCGCTAATGAAAACGATTCGCTTTTTAGGTTTAAATCATCTTTTTCAGATGACTATCATGATTTTTTTATATGGAAATTGATAGTGGATCAAAATAAGTACGATGAACTATGTAAAAAAAACAATGTCTCTAAAGCAGATTCTGATTTTTTTCCTTTATATAGATATAATGAATTTTATATGAAAAAACCATAAATATCCAATAAGCGCGACCGATAATATATCAAGCTTATAAAATGTTAAGGTAAACCAACCTAATTGTCAAAAACCTAAATAGAAAGTTGAGTTGTTCGTAAGTTTTTAAGTAAAAATGAGTTTAAGCACTTTTTCTTCCTCCATTTTTGAAACTATTTGGAAAAAACATTTTATCCCCAAAAAGCCAATCCTTTCATTTGATTTTATAGAAGGCGTCCGTTTTTACAAAAGCAACTTTAGTTCATTAATGTTCAATGTTGGAAAAAACTTAACAAAAGGAAATCATTACACCATTAAAAATGAAGAAGATTATAAAGGTAAAGCTTTTGTTATTTACGATGTGCTAATTGATTCCAAAATGGAAATGATTCCAGAATTGGAAAAAAAACTAAAACTTTACAAATCTAAACAATACCCTGGCTTCCTAATAGAACTTGACAAATATGCTGACGTAGATGCTTATCTTTTAGATACTTTTGGAAAAAGCAGCAGGATGAAAATGCGCAAATACACAAAGCGTCTAGAAACCTGCTTTGATATTTCCTCAAAAATGTTTTATGGCCATATAGATAAAGAAGAATACGATGCTGTTTTTGAAGGTTTTATAGGATTGTTAGAACGTAGATATTCTGACAAACAAATTTCGAACAACAACATGGGTGCGTTAGAATGGAAGTTTTACAAAGATGTCGCCTATCCTTTGATTTTAGAAAAAAAAGCATCATTATTTGTTTTGTACGATGGGAAAAAGCCCATAGCTGTAACTTATAATTATCACTCAAATAAAACTGTTGTTGATGCCATCACTGTTTTTGATATTGATTATGCAAAATTCAATATTGGATATGTAAACAATTTAAAATTATTGGGATGGTGCTTTGATAACAAGATAAAAGCCCTTGATTTTTCCAAAGGTTACTTTGATTATAAAAAAAGAATGTGTACGCTTGAATACGATTTTGAACACCATATTTTATATGACGGTAAATCTATCAAAGCATGTACATTGGCCTTTCTCTACTTCAAATTTTATGAATTCAAGTTCTATTTAAGACAAAAGGATATTAACATGAAATTCCATAAATTAATATATTTGATTTTCAACAGAAAAAAAGAAGCGCTTTCATCAGAAATCAAAATTACCGATTTAGAGATTTTACCAGAAAATGACACGTTAACAACTATAGATTATAGAAAAAAAGAATTTTCATTTTTAAGAAAGCCAATTTATGATTTTCAATATATAACAACCAAACATAAAAATAATATAAATGTGTATAAAACTGAAAATCAAAAAAATACATATATTATTTCAAGTAAAGACTTAATACAGCAAATAACATTAAAAAAATAAAATAATGAAAAAACTGTTTTTAAAATGTCTCTTATATTTTGCGTTAACAATAGTTGCGTTAGAAGTTTATGTACGGGTTTTTCATTTATATACAGAAGTCCCTGAAAGGTACATTGATGAATATGGTGTTGAAAAAAGCCTGCCAAATCAAACGGGGTATGCCGTAACGGGCAACAGAAGACAAAATTTTTCAGAATACCACATTAATGAGTCCGGATTTAATTCATACAGAGCTTTTAAGCCAACAAAAGATAAGGTTGAAATTGCCATTATTGGAGACTCTTTTATTGAAGGCATGCACCAGAATTATTACAATTCAACTGGTAAAAAAATCGAGAATAAGCTAAAAGGAGTTGAAGTGTATGAATATGGATATTCTGGGTATGATCTTGCAAATCAATTATATCTTATCCAAAAATATAAAAAGGATTTTGACCTCATTGATCATATAGTTATTTATTTAAAATATGAAAATGATTTAGAAAGAGGTGTTTACACGCCTGATACGGAAAGAATAGCTTTACTTAAATCACCCTTGTTTAAAATACGCAACCAATTCAAACTACTCTCTTATGCTTCTGACACAGGTGTTTTAGACCCTATTAAACATTTTGTTGTCAAACTTATTGAGAGAGAAAAACCTAAAAAAACCAAAGAGGAAATTGCTGTAGAAAAAAAGGATAACGATAACATGTATCTTGAAAATTTTAAAAAATTAGTCGATACGTTTGGTTTTGATAAGGAAAAAATTTCCTTTCTCTTGAATTCCAATGTAACAAGTCCTAATTTTATTAATTATTGTAAATCAAATGGGTATCAAATAATAGATTTTGCAAAAGCTTTTGAAAATTCAAAAAAATCTCCAACGCTCATATATGATATGCATTGGAACAATCACGGAAGAGAGTTAATAGCGAATACTATTGCTAAATATTATTTAAACAAAGTTTCATCAAAATAAAGGGTTTCCTAAAATAAATCCATCATTGGGCAAAGCCATGGAGCATCATTTAAATTAAATCGTATTATAAAACACCATATATTTAGAGTATATTTTTACATTTGTTTTTAAGTTGCTTTTTTTATCTTTGTTCTTGGCTTAATTTTGTAGTAAAATCAAGATGTAAAATAAGCTGAAATCCTTTATAGAAATCCCTCTTTTCAAAAGTTTTAGCGTACACTAATTATTCTTTATTAAATAAATAATATGAAGAAAGTTAAACTTATTCATTAATCAAATAAAAAAATGGCTGATTTTTCAGGAAAATTTGTAATCTCTTTAGACTTTGAGTTGCTTTGGGGAGTTATGGACATCAAAAATAACGAAGCATACAATGAAAACTTGTTAGGTGTACATACTGCTATGCCTAAAATGCTGCAATTATTTGAAAAATACAATATAGACGCTACGTTTGCTACTGTCGGGTTTTTATTTGCTAAGGATAAAGACGAATTATTTCAATATCTTCCTAAAAAAACACCTTCATATCATAACAAAGATCTGTCTCCTTATGAATCAGGCATAAAGTATATGCAAAATAATCCAATTGATGATAAATTATATTTTGCACGTGATTTAGTGGATTTGTTAAAATCAAAAAAAAACCATGAAATTGCATGCCATACGTTTTCTCATTATTACTGTCTTGAGGCTGGTCAATCAAATGATGAGTTTAAAGAAGACATAAAAACCGCAATAGAAATAGCAAAAGACCAAGGAGTATCTTTAGATAGTATTGTGTTTCCTAGAAATCAATGCAACAACGACTATTTACAGGTCATTGAAGATTCAGGCATGACCTCGTTCAGAGGTACTGAAACCGCATGGTACTATAACCCTTCAACAAAAATAAACCTTCCAAAAACAGCTAAAATGTTAAGGCTGCTAGACAGCTACATTAATATTTCTGGTCACAACACCTACCTTATTCCAGGTTTAGCAAAAAGCTTTCCTTTTAATATTCCATCAAGTAGGTTTCTTAGGCCACATGTCCCAATTTTAATGCTTTTTAATGCTTTAAAGCTTAAAAGAATTAAAAAAAGCATGACTTTTGCAGCAAAAAATAATGAAGTTTATCATTTATGGTGGCATCCGCATAATTTTGGAACAAATCAAAATGAAAATTTTTTGTTTTTAGAACAAATACTTATCCATTACCAAGCACTGAATAAAAAATATAGACACTATCCCATAAAGTGTGTAAGTTATAAATCGAGGGTTTG
>TARA_R110002049_G_scaffold147592_1_pt1 | contig 21857 bp, 22 predicted proteins | sample TARA_R110002049 | Tara Oceans TARA_R110002049 (sample SAMEA4396941) | marine metagenome | biome: Polar Biome; feature: [SRF] surface water layer (ENVO:00010504); material: water (ENVO:00002006), including particulate matter (ENVO:01000060) such as... | depth 5 m
CTATAGACGCGTGATGCGAGGATTGAACCGCAGGCAATCCCGCAGCTCCAAAATACCGTATTCATGATGACACCGCCTTTTTAGGTTCGACCTTCTCGACCATGCCAAACTGGACGAGCTTGAGGCTGAGACCGTTGTAAACCCAGCCATAATGGAATGTTTTTTGGACGGCCGAGACTTCTTGGCGGCCAACCATGGTGTGAAGCGTACCGCTCACTTCTGAGGAAAGGCCTTCGGTATCGACCTTCAACGATTCCATCGTGAAAAACTGCGCAATGGACGAACCGCGCTGATCCTCGGCAATCTTGAGCAGATCGGCCTTCACCTCGCCGTAGGCGCTAGGGTGAACCATCTCGAGAACGGAATTCATCCAATAATCAAGACTTTGCGGCGTCCGGTTAAGTGTCAACACCGCGGCATCGCGCGTGACCGCTTCCAGATATTCTTTGCTGACACCTGAACTTGAAAGTGTGAGCGGCGTGCGCAACACCGGTTGCAACACAACTTCGCGATCACGGGAACCAGCCAGCATTCCTAAAATTGCGGCCAAACCGGCAAGTATAAGGCAAGCGACCAAAAGCATGTTGCGCTGCCTGAGAACGCGCTGCGATTGTATGTGTGAGTGTGCAAGATCCATCTGAACTACCCCGCCATGAGTCTGAGAAAAGAAGGTGGCGTTGCGCGCAGGCCAACAAAACCTCCCGGCAAGTACCAATAGGCCAAATGGAGCAGCCATGACGCTGCGCGGCCTGCTTTTGCTTTGCGTAGGCTCCACCAACATCCGAAGCCGAGAATGATCCCGATAAGAATGTGCTGCGTCAGGACGCCCCATATGAACGGCAAGACCATCGCGATGAATTCATCGAGCGTCCAAAACCCGATCAGTTCCGGATCGTCGAGCCGTGCTGGAATAGCGTATTTATCAGCCATATCGCCCCGCCACCTTCGAGGAAGCGAACACCCGAAAGCGAGCGTCCGCAGATCGGTCAGATGGTCGCTGTGACCGCTGCCGTAACGATGGGAACGCCGGTTCCTGCGCCAACCCCGACACCGACCGGAATGGCGACCTGCCCCAAGCTGAAGCGCCCCGAGGCCAAGCCGACAATACCGCCTGCTAGGCTGAGCACCGTGATGATTTTACCGCCGGACCCCTCGAGGAAACCAGTAAACGAGGTCAGAGCAGTGTTAAAAGTCGCATCAGCCCCTGCAATAGCCACTCCTGATCCGGCGACTGCAACCACCGTTGCCACTGCTGCTGCCTTGACAATAGAGGCCAAGGGAATTGGTCCATTCTGGAAAGCTATATTCATTTTCATAGGATCATCCTTCTTAACGACGTCGTGATTAACGCCTATCAAGGGATGACGATTGATCGACTGGTTCACCATACCATTTAAGTAAACCGACCAGATTAAGGGCCCAAAAATTCATTTTTCAAGGTGCGAATCAATAATCGTTGTCAAATTGGCAACTATATTCCCCACTTTGACATCAGGTTTTGCCACCGCAGCAACTATGATCGCCATTTTGGGAACAAAAGTTGGCATAGAGGGAATGTTTTTTGTCAGAAAGGCAACTTATGGCTGCGAATCAGTCCAAGGTTTTGACAAATTGACCCAATCGAATATGGAAAAACTTCGGGCAAATCATCCCGTATGACGCACATCACGATCGGATTTGCAGAAGCTGAGCGTCTGGCGCTGAGGTGCTGGATCGATCCGATCCTAATAATTCCCAATTAGATAAAGCTTGATCATTTGAGTACAGTAAATTTACCTTGTAATAAATCTGTAAGGGGGTCGCATAGATGGACTACCGTGAAGACCAGCAAGATCACGAAGAACTGTTACGCGCACAGTCCAAAGCCCGTATTACACCACAAAAATTTCTCCCGCTGATTATTGAGGTCATGGCTCGCGGCAACATAAAGAGCGCCGATCTCGTTAAACGAACAGGTATCAGTAAATCAAAAATCAGCCGGTTGCTCAGTGAACAGAGACAGATCGACAACGCAGCACTTTACCTGATTTTTGACGCGCTTGGCATTGACCCGATGCGGGCACTGCTTGCCGTGGGCCGTTTCGGTCAATGGGAGCAATATTTTGATCTCGATGTGGAAATTATCGCTGACCTTATTGATGTTCTACCGGATTTTTTGAGCAAAGCACGTTCGGAAAGCATCCGTACGAGCATCAGCCGACCAGGAGCGATCGTTCTGGCCGAGCGACTTAGCGAGATGATAGCCAAAAACGACCGTGAAACAGAAAGACGCCAGCTTGAACGGCCCATTGCTGGGATGTGATGCTTTTTGCTCAATGAAGGTTTTGCAATCGCAAAGGAGAAAGGCCTTCGTCCCAAACATCAAATCACTATCATCATTGCCTGGAATTTTGGTCGAGACGCGATTTCTGGCCAATATCTTCGATTTATTCTGGCCGTATTTTTGTTTGACACTCACCGAGAAACCACTCGACTGAAGCTTAAATCTATATTATGCGCACAAAGTCATTCAATTGAGCAGGCGTCACACCAAATGAATTCAGAAGTGAACCGAATTGCAGAAATGGCTGAAGCGGGCGAAAGAATGATCGAACGCCTGCGCAAGAAAGCATTTCTGCCTGAAGCGCGCAAGGGTTTGGCAGTTCGCTACGGCATCGCAGAAGCCGCCCAACTGCTCGGCTGTTCAACAAACCGTATCCGCATGGCGGAGAATGACGGGCGTCTGCCCCCTCCCCCGGCCACCAAAAACGGGCGCAGGCCCGGATATAGTATCGAAGATCTTCTCAATATGCGGCAAGTGCTGGATGCCTCGCCCGCCCGCGCACCACTCGATCAACCGGCGATTATCGCGGTTCAAAATTTCAAAGGCGGCGTTGGCAAATCGACTGTTACAACTCATCTGGCGCATTATTTCGGCGTTTTGGGTTACCGCGTATTGGTGGTGGATTGCGATAGTCAGGCAACCACCACGACTTTATTCGGCTTCAATCCTCATTTTAATATCACCCGCGAACAAACGCTTTATCCATATCTCTCAATAGAGCCTACACAAACCGACTTGCTCTATGCTGTCCAGCGCACACCCTGGCCAAATGTCGACCTCATCCCTTCCAATCTGGAACTTTTTGACGTGGAATACGAGCTAGCTGCATCGGGCGCAGATGGCGGATCAGTGTTAGCAGCGCGTTTCCGCAAACTGAAGAGCGGTTTGCTCGACCTAGCCCAGCAATATGACATTGTGTTGCTCGATCCCCCCCCTGCCCTTGGTACGATTAGCCTCGCGGTCATGCAGGCTGCCAATGCGTTATTGATTCCCCTAGCCGCAACCACACCCGATTTTTGTTCAACCGTACAGTTTCTCTCGATGATGGAACAGGTCACCGAGCAGATACGGCAAGCAGGAATTGATGTTTCTTATGATTTCGTGCGCCTGATCTGCTCAAAATTTGATTCCAATGATCCAAGTCACGCAATGGTGCAGCAGATTATGGAGCAGAGCTTCGGCCCTGCTCTGTTACCCGTACCGATACTGGAAAGCGCAGAAATAAGCCATGCGGCGCTCAGAATGATGACCGTGTACGAACTGGAGCGCCCTATCGGGACGCCGCGCACACACAAGCGCTGCCGTGCCAATCTTGACCAGGCCCTGGGGCAAGTGGAACAACTGGTCCGGCGCAATTGGGGTGTAACAAGTCCCGCGAGTGCGGCGGAGGTGGTAAATGCAACCTAAAACAGGTCATTCAAGTATTTATGTTCGCTTTATGTTCTCATTTTCCTTGGGAGAGATGTGATGTCGGGAGGTAAACAAAAGGACTATTTAGCCGATTTGCTCGCCGACGACCAACCGGTAAGCATGGATGAAGCGGCCACCACAGAGCCTTCTCCGCCCCCTTCAGGAACCAGCGGACGGCCAGCGAGAGGCGGCGGTATGGCGCTTTTGGGCCGCGAGTCTGCTTTGGCCCGTGTTGCCTCCGGCGATGTCCGTCAGGTTACGCAGCTCCGTCTTGATCCCGCTCGCGTGCGCATATGGAAGGGCAATGCCAGAATACAGGCGCGCCTGAATGAAGAGAATGTGCGCGACCTGATTGATACGATCATCGCAGAGGGCGGTCAAAAAGTTCCGGCCATTGTCCGGCGCGTAAACGATGATGCGGCCTATGACTATGAAGTGATTGCCGGAACCAGACGCCATTTTGCGATCAGCTGGTTACGAACAAACAGCTATCCTGACATGACCTTTCTGGCGCAGGTGGCCGATCTTGATGACGAGGCCGCCTTTCGGCTTGCCGATATTGAGAACCGCGCCCGCAAGGATGTAAGCGAGATTGAGCGCGCACGAAATTATGCTTCTGCGCTCGGGCAGCATTATGGCGGTAAACAGCGGCGCATGGCCGAGCGGCTAAAACTATCCGAAGGCTGGCTGTCAAAGATGCTCAAAGTGGCAACATTACCCGATATAGTTCTTGCCGCTTTCGCTGACTTAGGCGAGCTAACACTTAATCCGGCCTATAAGCTGTCACAGGCACTAGCCGATGAAAGGCGTCATAAATCCATAGTTGGAGCCGCTGAACGTGTCACCGAGGAAAACGGTCAGCGCGCCCAGGACGGCCAGCCCCCACTTGGCGGAACGGTTGTTCTCGCACGGCTTATGGCTGCGGGCGAAGCTGACAAGCAACGCCCGAAACTTTATGAGGGCGTTTCACGGCACAATCGCCCTGCCCTCTCCGTCACCACAGCTAGCCGCCAAGGACTGACCATCAAGGTTCATGCCGCATCGGGCGCAGACGAAGACGAGATGGTCGCGCTTTTTCGCGAGGCGCTCGCAAGCCATGAGTATAAAACAGAGGTAGAATGAAACTCGCTCTGCCCTTCCCTTTTCTCGCAGATGGTGAAAACTTTCTTCGAGGAAAGTTTTTTTCGCCACTGGATTCGCGGTCCAGAAAAACTTTCCTCGAAGAAAGTTTCTGATGGCTCGCTCGAAAGGCGTCAGAGGCCGGAGAGCGGTGGGAGAACAGTTCGACCTGTTTCTCCCTTATATCGCCGATCTCAATTTTCGCGATCAGCGCGAGATGATGGAACGCCCGTTTTTCTCGCTTGCCAAAACCAGACGCATGAAGCCGATCGACTATAAATCGCCCGACGGGAAACTATGGGTCCATGTATCTGCCAATCCAGATTACGGCATGGCGACGATCTGGGATGCCGATATCCTCATCTATTGCGCGAGCGTTCTTGCCGATATGGCGCGGCGCGGACAAAATGATATTCCTCGGACCTTGCATATCATGCCATATGATCTGCTGCGTGCGATTGGCAGGCCAACCACGGGCAGAGCTTATGAATTACTGGGGCAGGGGCTGGACCGCCTCGTCTCCACAACAGTTAAGACAAATATCCGCGCGGAGAACCGCCGTGAGGCAACATTCAGCTGGCTCGATGGCTGGACACAGCTCGTCGATGAAAAAACCGAACGCTCGCGCGGTATGACCTTGGAGCTCTCAAACTGGTTCTGGGAAGGCGTTTTGATGAAGGGCGGCGTATTATCGATCGACCGGGCCTATTTCGATATATCCGGCGGGCGCGAGCGCTGGCTTTACAAAGTTGCACGCAAACATGCGGGCGGGGCGGGGGATGTTGGATTTGCAATATCGATGCCCACGCTGTTCGAAAAATCCGGTGCCGAAGGCCAGTATCGCCGGTTCAAATTTGAAATATTGAAACTTGCCGAGAAAAATGGCTTGCCCGGATATGATCTCATAATCGAGGATCTCGATCACGGCGAACCAAAACTGCGGATGCGCAAACAAGGTGACCACGAACCGGTCAAACTGGCGTCAGCAGGGCAGGGGAGCGAAACACCCAAAGCCGCTTCTCCAGAAAACCCAGTTCGCACCAAGCCAGCGGCTCCTGCTCCAAAATCAGGCAATCATGTGACGAAAACGGGCGCTACGGACGAACCAGTTATTGACGCGCGCAAAATGATCAAACGGACTTTGACCGGACTGAGTACAGCTGCAACACGCGGCTATATGACCGATGAAACCATCGAACTTCTACGCAGTGAATGTCCTGGCTGGGATCTTTATCGGCTACATGCAGATTTCGAAACCTGGGTCAATGGCAGCGAAGATCGGACGCCCGTAGACTGGCAAAGGGCTTTTATCGGCTTTGTCCGCCGATACAACAAGAAGCATGGTCACGAAATCAGGCGCTAAAATAGCAGTCAAAACTAGCCAAATTCCAGACCAATATCGGGTTCCGTTCCCGTTGTGTCGAGTTCAGCTTACTCAGATTTTTCATAGCAAACGATAGAAGTCCGATTTGAAGCACTTTCCTGTATGCAAGCCTCAAAGTGATTCAATGCGGTCGATTAATTTCAGCTTCCAGTCAATGTTTCGACACAATAGGAACGACATTCGATCTTTCAGGAACGATTCATCGACCTTCCGGGAACAACCCTTCGACACAACGAGAACGAATAGCCGACACTCTGGGAACGGCAAAATTCTGCGACTCGCCCGTTTCCGCACAAGACAGCGGTTGAATCTGCCTTTAACCTCATAACCTTATTATAACCCTCTAACATACAATGATATTTATATAGGTTTATGATTCACAGGAGAAGGCCATAAACGCACCTTTGCGAACTTTGGCAAGGGTTTGTGCCAGCCTTTATATTGAGACCATTCGGGTGGTCAGGAAATTTCGCTTGCAAACCAACTGATATCTACTTTAGTCTCAATTGAGACAAAGGCGCTTTCATGGATCCACAAAATTATAGCATTGAACAACTTCTAGGTATGTCATCCGATGGAGAAGACCTGCTCGGCCTCGCTCTGTGCATAGAGGAAGGGCTGCCAGTGGAGGCTATCGATCATCTTGTAGCCATAGTAGCACCCGGAGATATCAATCTCAAATACCGCTTCCTGCCCAAACCGACGCTGGCACGGCGGAAAAACTCGGCCAAGAAGATATTGACGAGCGACGAGGGCAACAAGCTCGCCAGAGTTGCCAAGGTGATGAGCTTTGCTTTGGAGACATACGGTGACATCGAAAAGGCGCGAACATTTATATCGAAGCCGCATATCATGCTCGGCAACAGGATACCCTTGGAGATAGCTCTCGCAACCGGACCGGGAGCGGACTCAGTGATTAACATATTGGGCCGGACCGCTTATGGCGGCGGCGTGTGAGCGCGCAGCATACTGACCAAATTCTCACCGCCTACAGGATTGGTGCTCTAAACGGCAAACATCCGCTCTACGGTGATGAAGGATCGCGGTTTTATCCAGGCAGATGGAACAAGCGGAGCAGCCCCATCGTCTATTGCTCGCAGCATTATTCAACACAGATTTTGGAAAAACTTGTTCATGCCAACGGAGTGATGCCGCCAGACCTTTATTTTATAACGATCTCTATTCCCAAGGGCATTTGCTATGAAAAATTCCAGACGGCTGCCCACTCTGGGTGGGACGGTAAATCGCAACGCATCTGTAAGGAATTTGGGGACAGGTGGGTCCGTGAAAAGCGCTCGGCAATTCTGCTGGTACCCTCGATACCCGCGCGATTTGAAACCAACATACTGGTAAATCTTGCTCATGATGCCAGCAAAGCAATCACTTATGAGCGCGCAAAACGAATATCTTGGGATGATCAGCTTTACCGAAGCTAGCAGCGGGCGGTACCTTATGGGATACAAGCTGGTAGGATAACGATGCGACGCGCGAAAGCTTGCCTCTCGACCATAGCATAAACCGATCTCCACCGCCCTCTGCCGGCGCATACGCTATGATTTGAGTACGGCACGAGCAATTTATTGCACCGATATTCAGTCCATCTTCTATTTTTCTCTTCATTTGAACCATTTTGCTGCTCGAAGGCAGCGCGCCCGCTGGTTGCGCACGGGCCGGAGGGGAGGGGGAAGGGGAGGGTGATCAATTTTGGTCGATATACCGGAGGTTTCCATGCCGATTGACCCATATAGTATTTTCCACCCTAAAGCGTCCATCCTGCTCTCCGCCGGAGTGAACCTGTCCTCAAAACTTGACGAGCCGCTTACACGAGACATGCTGATCAAGCATCTTGCCGCAGCAGCTGGCACCAGCACAGCTCAATTCACCATCCGCGACGCCTTCGAAATGCTCGAATGCGCTATTGTTGCCCATATTCAACAGAACGATCGGGCCGCAAGCCAGCAGCTTCCCGGTTTGATTGCGACCTATCCTGGTCTCCCAACGCACACCGTTCGCAGCGAGTTGCAAGTGAGCCGACAGCAATTTTCGACCCCTGCACCGCTCGCACTTTTTGCACAGGCGCGGGCGGCGTTGACCGCCGAGGATTTTGTTCTCGAACCAAGCGCGGGCACCGGTTTGCTTGTCACCGAAGCATTACGGCTCGGCGCAATGCTCAGGCTCAATGAACTGGATGCATGCCGACGCGCGCTGCTCACCGGCCTTTATCCCGGCGCCGCCATAACCAATCACGATGGAGCCGAAATCGCCGCACGCTGGCAGGGAAGGGCGCCCACCAGCGTCCTCATGAATCCACCCTTCTCACGCAACGCCGATGGCTATGAAGATCATTTCACTGCGCTCAGACACCTTCATTCGGCCCTTAAAGTGCTGTCCAGCGGGGGGAGGCTAGTCGCTATCCTGCCGAGCTGGATAGACCGTCCAGGCCGCAACGCGGCGAGTCTCGCCAAAATAATCACGGGTGCCTCGATTATCGAACGCTTTACGTTGGCCGAAGGCTGTTTTGCCAAGCACGGGACGAATATCGCGACGACCTTGCTTGTTCTGGATAAGCTACCGGATCTGCCAATGATTCATAATATTCACGTTGCGGCCCTGGCTGAACTAACTGACCAGCCAAGGCCCCTGCCACGCCGGGAGATCGAACCACAGACCAGAACCCCATCGGCAACCAAATCAATGTTCGGCGGCTTTGTCCGCCCTGCAGAGCCGGTGCAACCCATTCCGGCTCACAGGCCAGTTGAAGACGCCGTCACACCTGTTGTTTACACCGCACTCGAGGAACCTGCTGCTCTAGGCGAACAAGTTGGTGACTATCTTCCGTACCGTCCGGCACGGATGCTCTTCGAGCAAGCCGGCGAACATCCTACAGCCCTTGTCGAAAGTCTTGCCATGGGCTCGGTAGCGCCGCCCAAACCCGATTACCGACTTATGCTACCAACGCGCATCGTCAAAGACCGGGTCTTATCGGCCGCACAGCTTGAAACGGTCGCTTATGCAGGCCAGGCCCACGCCGACTGGCTGGCCGGCAGTATTAACGACGAGAACACTGGGGAGGTGATCGAAAAGCGGATCCGCAAGGGGTATTTTCTTGGCGACGGGACGGGAGCAGGCAAGGGGCGCCAGATCGCTGCCACTATCCTCGACAATTGGTTACAGGGACGACGCAAGCATATCTGGGTGTCGAAGAACGCAACCTTGCTTGAAGACGCCCGCCGGGATTGGACGGCAGTTGGCGGCATCGCCGCCGATATCCAGCCCCTCAAAAATTGGCCACTGGGTACAGACATTGCAATGAGCGAGGGTGTGCTGTTCGTTCCTTATGCCACGTTGCGATCACAGCGCGAAGATAGCAGCCGCCTGACCCAAATATTCGATTGGACCGGCCCCGAATTTGACGGTGTTATCGCCTTCGACGAAGCTCATGCAATGGGCGGCGTTGCAGGCGGTGAAACCGCTCGCGGCAAGACCAAGGGTTCTGAACAGGGAATGGCCGGTGTGACCCTGCAGGACAAATTACCAGCTGCGCGTGTTCTTTATGCTTCGGCGACCGGCGCGTCGAACGTCAATAATCTCGCTTACGCCGTGCGCTTAGGCCTCTGGGGCCCCAATACGGCCTTTCCGACGCGTGATCTGTTCATTGAGGAAATTGCCGCTGGCGGCATAGCTGCGATGGAAGTGGTCGCGCGCGATCTCAAATCAATGGGACTCTATACCGCCCGTGCGCTGAGCTTCGCCGGCGTTGAATATGAAATGCTTGAACATATTCTTTCCGCCGAGCAAATCGAAATTTACGACCGTTACGCCGAAGCCTGGTCAATCATCCACCAGAATATGGAAGCTGCGCTCGAAGAAAGCGGAGTAATTGATGCTGTATCGGGCGATACACTCAATGCGGGAGTCAAGGGTGCAGCTCGTTCCCGATTTGAAAGCGTCAAACAGCGGTTTTTCCAGCAGCTCCTTATGAGTTTGAAACTTCCGAGCCTATTTCCTGCGATTGAAGCCCATATTGCCGACAAAATGGCGATTGTCATCCAGCTTGTCTCAACCGGTGAGGCTATGCTTGACCGGCGACTTGCAGACCATGACGATGACGCCGCAAACGAGCTTGATATTGATCTTAGTCCGAGAGAATATCTTTTTGACTATCTCACCCGCGCTTTCCCAACCCGACAAATGCAGACCTATATCGATCTCGAAGGCGAAATGCGTTCGCAACCGATGCAAGATGACGATGGTAACCCGGTCCACTGTGCCGACGCAATCGCACGGCGTGATGCATGCCTTGAACAGCTTGGGGCAATGCCGCCAATCTCCTCCGCGCTCGACGCCATTATCACCCGCTTTGGCGAAGACAATGTGGCCGAAATTACCGGAAGGAGCCGCAGACTGTCCACCGCAAGCGACGGTCGCCAGCTCGTTCAGCGCCGTTCGGCGCGGAGCAATGCGGCAGAAACCGATGCTTTCATGGAAGACCGTAAACAAATACTGGTCTTCTCTGACGCTGGCGGTACGGGGCGCAGCTATCATGCCAGTCTTGATGTTCCCAACCAGCGCCGCCGGGTCCATTTTCTTCTTGAACCGGGCTGGCGCGCTGATGCGGCTATCCAGGGGCTTGGACGGACCCACCGCACCCATCAGGCAAGTTCCCCGCTTTTCCGGCCCGTCACTACAGATTGCCGGGGTGAACGGCGCTTTATCTCGACCATAGCTCGGCGGCTCGACAGCCTCGGCGCGCTCACCCGCGGGCAACGTCAGACCGGGGGGCAAAATCTGTTTGACCCGGCTGACAATCTGGAAAGCGACTATGCCATGTCCGCGCTCAATGCCTGGTTCCGACTGCTGCATTCCGGCAAGCTGAAAAGTGCTTCTTTCCAGGATTTCCAGAAGCGGACAGGCCTTGAACTCGAAGGTGAGGGCGGTGAACTGCGTATGGACCTGCCGCCCATCCAGCGGTGGCTCAACCGCATCCTCGCACTGCCAATCGCCATGCAGAACGCGGTCTTCGACGAATTTCTCGGGCTAGTAGAACAGCGTGTAGCAAAGGCACGGGAAGCGGGAACGCTCGATCTCGGGGTTGAAACCATCGCTGTTCAAACCCTCGAAATCGTCTCCGAGCGCTTGCTGCGGACCGATCAGTGCGGAGCGACAACCAAACTCGCCGAGCTTGCAATCACCCGGAAACGCCTTGTTCGCAGCCACGATGACATCGATTTTCGGCGTAGCTGGGACCAAAGCGCCGAGCCAATGAGGAACGATAGGTCGGGCAAGGTCGCGCTGATGGTCAGCCAGCGCGATTCGCTGCTCGACGATGGAACCACCGTCCGGCGCTTCAAGCTCATCCGTCCTGCACGTATCGACCATATCGACGACCAGGCGCTGGCCGAAAGCAACTGGCGGAAAATTCGCGATACCCAATTTGCAAAGCTGTGGAATGCTGAAGCCGAAGAAGCGCGCGATACCCTCGAAAATGAAACCCTGTTCATCGCTACGGGATTATTGTTGCCCGTTTGGCGCAAGATTCCCTCAAAGATGCTTTCGGTTGTGAGAATCGCAGCCGCTGACGGTCGCTCAATTCTTGGGCGCGCGGTCGACGCCGGTGATTTGGGCGCGCTTTGCGAAGGGCTAGGTCTTGAAGCGCCCAAACTCACTCCCAATGCAATGATTGAAAGCGCCCGCAGCGGTGCCCGGATCCCGGTCAACGGACCAGACCAGCTAACGCTCAAAACGTCTCGCGTGGCAGGAGCCCAGCGGCTCGAAATTATCGGCGCTCATGCCGCTCGACTTGGCTGGTACAAGTCGAGGGGCTGTTTCACCGAGATTATCGCCTATAAAACACGGCTTTTCATGCCGGATACAGAGGCCGCAACCATCCTCGAGGCGATTTGCGCGGAAAGTCAGACAGAACGAACCAAGGTCGCCTGAGCCGCACCGCTTTCTTTTGATAGCTGAGCAGGTTGTGCAACCGATAGACCGGTTTTCATCACGGCTACGCCCCGAATCCCGGCACACCAGCGCCAATTCATTAAATCGAGACCAGCGACCCAAGCAGGCAACCCAATAGCCAGCGGCGCTTGCGCGCCCGCGCGGGCAGGAGGGGAGGGGGAAGGAGAATGGTGGGCCTGAAGGATGGCAATAATGTCATCCGGCTCTGGAGAACTTCGCTATGACCATTCAAATCATTCCACTCAACAAGCTCAGGCTCTCGCTGCATAATGTGCGCAAAAGCGGTGCCGAAACCAATCTGGATTGGCTCGTTGCCAATATCGAAGCCAAAGGCGTGCTGCAGAACCTGATCGGCGGCACAGCCAAGAAAAAGGGCTTTTACGACATTTTTGCTGGCGGCCGACGCCTGCGCGCGCTCAACATACTCGCAGCATCTGGCAAGATTGCCAAAAATCACGGTATTCCAGTGATGGTCAGTGACGAGAGCGCTGAAGGCATAGCTGAAACCAGTCTCGCCGAGAATTTTCTCAGGGAGAAAATGACACCGACCGACGAATGTCAGGCTTTTCTGCACTTTCTGGGTACAGATGGTGACATTGATGCGGTTGCCAAACGCTTCGGCCAAACGCGCCGCTTTGTCGAAGGCAGACTTCGGCTTGCTACACTTGCCGAACCCATTTTCGACATTCTCGCCGTTGGCGAAATGACGATGGAAGTAGCTAAGGCCTACGCCGCAACCGCTGATCAGGCAAAGCAGCTTGCAGTGTTTGAAGAAGTGAAGGGCAGCTGGCTTGAAAACAATGCTCACGAGATTCGCAAGCGTATTCTCGGCGCATCAATTCCAGCATCACATCCTGTTGCTCTCCTCGTCAGCGAAGCCGCCTATACAAAGGCAGGTGGACGCGTCGCAAGGGACCTGTTCACCGAAGCTGCTGAATGGCTCGATGGTGATCTTGCCATCGACCTTGCCAGCACGTTGTTGCAGGAGGCTGCAGCTATCCATGCCGAAAAAAGCGGCATCGGCACGGTTGTTCCATTGCTCGCCAAAGGCTCGACCTGGACGGACCGCGAGGAACTCACGCAGGCACGGCTTGACCGCGAACCACTGAGTGAAGCAGCCGAGGCGCGTATCGCCGAAATTGAAGCCGAACATGGCCAGATAGAGCAGCTTTTCGAATCTACCGAAATGGATGACGAGGAGATCGATGCAATTAACGAGCGGGTCGCCAAACTTGAGCGGGAAGAAGAAGAACTGCGCGATACCAAGGTGCTCATTGATGAGGAACGCAAGGCTTCCCTGACCCAGTTTATGGTGATCGGCGAAGACGGTAAGCCGCGTGTCGAGGCCAATTACTGGGAAGTCCCGCAAGCCCGCCAAAAGGGCGATGGCGATGGCCACAAGGATCCCAAAAAGGTTGCGGCCAAAGTTCAGGGTCTCTCCGGCGTCCTTGCCGATGAACTTTCGATCGCCCGTCGCGATATTCTGGCACTCCACGTCGCCAGCAATCCGGCCATCGCGCTTGACCTCGCAATTTTCACGCTCGCCGACCGGGCGGTCGGAAAATATTCCGAGCATGGATGTTCCCTCGAGGTGACACGGCGCAACGATCCCAGCGTACGCGGCAATCTGCCTGACAGTCTTGCAGGCGCAGCGCTTGGTGAAATTCGCAAACAGCTCGATACCGCATGGGCAGCGCATTCCGCGGCAGCCGAGCGTTTTGAAGCCTTTCGAGAGCTCGACGAAGAGACCCGCGCAACCTGGCTTGCCGTCTGCATGGCTAGCAGCATGGAAGCGTCGCTTGGCGGCAAGGGTCTGCACCACAGCAACCCCTTCCACGATCATCTGGGTCAGCTGCTCGACATCGATGTTGCGGCATGGTGGCGGCCAAGCGCAGGCGGTTACTTCGCCCGTGTCCGAAAAGCCGGGATGCAGCGTGCGCTCGATGCCATCGGAGGACCGGTACTGGCTGCAAAATATGCCAGCTCCAAAGTCGCTGAAATGGCCGACGCCTGCGAAAAGCTCTGTGATGGCAGCGCGATCACAGAGCCGGAAATTCGCGAAGCGGGGATTGCATGGCTACCGGCAGCGATGCGCTTCGATCCCAACCAGGCCGAGGAAACCGGGGCCGAGGGCGAGGAATCCAAAGGAGGAGCAGCGGGTGAGGATAATAGCCACCCCGCCGGCGAAGAGCCAGAAAGCGGGTGCGAGGGTGAAGCGGACGGCAATAGCAAGGCCTCGACCACCAGCGAGAACGCCTGAAAAGGCTGCCTGAATACAAAACCACAAACCTGCATGCATTGCCCCGTTGTCATTCGGCAGCGGGGCAATTGCGCGCGCTCAAAGGATAATACCCATGAAAACCGACATCTCAGCCACGATTACCGCAACTATTATCGCAAAACTTGAAGCGGGAACAAAACCCTGGGTCAAACCCTGGACCGGGCAACCGATCTCGCGTCCGCTACGCCATTGCGGCTCAGCCTATCGCGGGATTAACACATTGATCCTCTGGATGGCGGCGGAAGAACGCGGTTATATTTCGCCTTACTGGATGACCTACCGGCAGGCGATCATCCTTAAGGGACAGGTTCGCAAGGGCGAGAAATCATCGCAGGGGGTCTTCTACAAGACACTGGTCACCAAGGACGGTAGGGCAGATCAGGACAGCATCGATGACAATGCAGTCGGTAGCGGCGATGAAGGACAAACGCGGCGCTTGCTTCGTCAATATGCGGTCTTCAATGCTGAGCAGATTGACGGGCTTCCTGCTCATTTTTACCCGATACCAAAACCGGCTCAAAAGATACCCGAATCCATCCACCGGCCCCGGCTAGAGGCGATATTCGCCAAAATCCCTGCGGCGGTCCGTCACAATGGCAATCAGGCCTATTATAATCGCACCCGCGATGAGATCGTTTTGCCAGTTATCGACCAGTTTCCCAACTTTGAAGCTTATTTTGCGGTACGGGCACATGAGACAGCCCATTGGACAGGCGCAAAACGGCGGCTTGACCGCACTTTTGGCAAACGCTTCGGCGATGCAGCCTATGCCATGGAAGAACTTGTTGCGGATATTGCTGCCGCTATTCTTGGCGCAACACTCGGGCTACCCGAAGCGCAACTCGACAATCATGCATCCTACCTCGCGCACTGGCTCAAGGTCCTCAAGTCCGACAAAACTGCCATCTTGACCGCCGCATCCAAAGCTGACGAAGCGGTCAACTTCATCTTGGGTTTTGCCCAGCAAGGCCCGTGCCGGATCGTTGGTCGCGAGCCCCAGCTTGTTGCGGCCTGAAGCCCGATCCGACCAAAATCCACCATTATGACATGTGAGGAAGACCAACATGGCCAATTATTTCACCCATATTTCGTTCAAGCTCGCTGTGACACGCGAGGAAGCGGAACAGCTTGTTTCAGTCATTGCAAGCGCGGCATCTATCGAAGATGGAAACGGACCCATCCTACCACCGGAAATCGAGAAGGCATTCCGCACCGACAGTCAGAGTCCAGATCAAAACTTCTGCGAGATTATGGACGACTTGATTTTCGGCATTGAGTGCATTTACAATGAAACCAGCAGTACTCTCACCATCTTTGACAGCGATGGCGCGCCCAATCTCTCGGCGCTCGGACAATGCCTCCAACGCCTATACCCAGAAAAGCTGCCGCTCGGGTTCGTTTATGCCGATACCTGCGATAAGGCCCGCGCCGGTGGTTTCGGCGGAGGATATTTCGTCATCACGGGTGACACCATATCCCAACAGACGCTTGCCCAGATGCTCGATAATGATCTCACCGCGCTCGCGGAGACCTCTGGTGTCAGCTGACCAGCGCACTGCGGGTCACGTTGCCACGCTCGAGAATGCATACCGCGTCGCCACCCGCGTTGCCGAAGCGACCAACCAGGACATGCAGGTTTCCGCAACCGGCAAACCGGAACAACCCTTTATCGCGGAACCCGCCAACACCGGAACCCAGCGCGTCATCGCAAGGATCCTTGCTGATCGAGACTGATACAAAGCTCAAGGAGTTAGATATATGAGAATTATAGCCTACAAAAGCGAAGCTGCGAGGCCATTGGAGTGCCAATTCCCGTTCGCGATCTTCGCTTTTGCGAAGTTCCCAATTGCAGCAATACTGGTGCATATTCAGTTTTGGTTACTGTGGCAGCCGTTGATTACCTCATCGACATCAGTCAGCATGATTTGCAGATAATGGCGGACGTAAAAGCCAACAAACCCAGCGCATAAGCGCGATTTCAAATTCATCATAGCCGCTTGCCGTGACGGATTCGTCGCGCGCTCAATCAACGAAAGGACGTTATCATGGCAGACCGCTCTTCAGCTTCAATTACCATCGGAGGAAAGCTTGCCGGCGCCGATCTTCCCCAGCTTCTCACCGCCATCAGTGATGAAGGCCTCTCTACCGAATTTGACGGCCCAACATTTGAGCTAACGGAACTTGTGAGCGGCGAACCATTATTGCTTAGCGCGCATGAAGTTAGCTGGGGCACGTTCACTGAACTGGAAGCCTTCTGCCGCACCCACAAACTCGCCTACACCCGGTGTATGGGGGTGCTTCCGTACCGTTTATCGCGGAGCAGCCGAAACCAGAGAGGGGGATGACGCCGTTGACGAATATGACGTCAGCGAGGACGATCAGATTCTGATCGGCGAACAGCTGGCCCATAGGCTTGGTTCATTTCGTGCGATTGCCGATCATTTTGTCCGTGCCGCGTTCGCCGTGCCGCCGCTGGTTATTGTGGCTAGCGGGCCTGAGCAAAGGGAGCCCATTGCGCCCCGAGCGTAAAGTCGCCCGAAAACACGCCTAGAGGACCATCAACATCGGCGGTCACATAAGGATCATCGGCAAGCACCAAGCCGCTGCCAAAAACCGCTCCTTCACGGGCCAGTTGTGCGCGTGCTGCAAGTAGTTCGACCAGACGGCCCAGATCAACAGACGTGCCAAGCGGGTCCCGGCCTGCCAGTATATACCACAGGCACCGCTGATAATCATTGCCGCGGCCGCCAAGAATGGCCGCTAGTGCGGTCTTGGCGTCAGATTGTCCTGCCATCAGACCATTGACTGAGCGCGAAAGCTCGGATGCAGCCGACAATGCATCCTCCGGGTCAACCCCAACCGAAGCACCGGCAAGCGCGCGAAATGTCCAATGTTCGTCGCAGCAATCACGCATTTCGATCAGACCAAGATCCACATCAATATTTTGCAACCAGTTCGGTGCCTTGTTCATATCAAATTCCTTATCGATTGTGGACATAGCGTGAACATCGGCCCCCTGTCAATTTTACCGTGACGACCACATAACAAGGAGAACAACAATGGGATGGCTATTCATGAATTCACTGGGATACCACAAAACGCCAAAAGCCTATCTTGAAGATCAATTCACATTCGAGAACGATGCGGGCAAGAGCGAAATACTGGCCTCTGCAATGATCAAGATGCGCACCTGGTATGCCGCGTGCCGCCAATATAATAACGACACCGGCCAGACCACTGTGTTCGCGCTGGTATGCTTGGTCAAATATAATAAGCGCGCCAGCGACGGGATGGTTTTCGGTTACAAGGATATGAGCGAAACCATGGGACCAAACGAATCCGAATGCCCCGCAAGGATACTTGACATGCTCGGCCCCACGACCAGCGAATATGCCCTGCAGTGGCGCGCCCGCTGCAGGGCGGTCGCAACCCGAAAGCAACGGCCCCCACCCAAGGACGGCGACATGATCGTCTTTGCCCAAACGATCAAATTTACCGATGGAAGCGAAGGGCGGCGTTTCCTTGTTTCCCGGCAGGGACGCAGGACGATCTTCCTCAATCCAGCGGCGGGAACACGCTACCGGATTTCCCGCTGGAAGGAGCCGAACTGGACCACCATAACAAAGATTGATGTCAAGCTGCCAGCAGCTTAAGCAAGGCCATGTGGTTGGTCCCCAGAGGCGCGAAAAACGCAAAAGGCAAAGAGCCGATCGCACCGGCCCTTAGTGACACATTGCGCATCTGGTACACCGGGCGGGGCGATCACCGCGATGAAGAAGCAGCGCTGATGCTTGTGCGCCATGCCCGCAAAAACGGGCAATGGATCGCCTGCGACTGTCAGGGCGAGCTTGCCACACCGATGCTCTCGCCCGCCTTGCTCACCGGGGCCGACACCTATTATCTCAGGCGGCTGACAGCGCGAAGCAGGCCTGAACATGGAATCAAATGTCCATTTTTCTGGGAACAGGCTTTCACCACTATTACCAGCCAGAAACGTCCCGCGCGCAACCAGCCTGAAGGCTATTTTTCCGTGCTGCGTCCACCCGCGCTTTCACTGGCGCAGCATCCCGAAGAGAAGCCGGAGCCGCGCGATGCAGCAAGCCACGGCGCTCCGCGTCTTGCAAAGCTGCTGTGGCGCCTGCTCGAACTGAGCGGGCGCACGATCATTGAAGCAAATGAACAGGACAAACGCGACATTTCGAGCGAATTTGCCGCTGTGCGCCAGCTCGCAGAACGATTGGAGGTTGCACCCGGCATACCGCTGAGCCGCATCCTCTTTACCCATCCGCGCGATTGGGAATCGCGGCGCATATTCGCAGTGCTACGCGAACTGGCTAAAAGCTGGCCTAAAGGCCATGAACCGCAGGCTTATCTGCTCGTCTTTGCCCGCAAGGTTCACGAACACAGCATCGAAACCACAGATGGCACCATCGATCTCGCAACCCGCCTTCGCCACCCAGGCACGCGGGGAAAACCGATCAGCGGGCCCGACCTGACTTTGGTTGCTATCGGTGAGGATCCCGATGCGCGCGGTTACGGTGCGCTTCGGGCATGGGGACAGCCTGTCCACAACGGCCACCGCTTCATTCCGGTAGATCATGATTTCGACCGGGTCATCGTCGAAGCTTTGATCACCGCGCGTCACGTGCTCGCGCGGCAAGACATTGGCCTTACCGCCACAAAACCCATGTTCGACTACATCACCCCTGACGGCCCGGTTCGTCCGCCCTGGCTCATCTCCTTGCAGCGGGGAAATAATAGCATTCCCGTGGTTTTTGAAACCAGCAGCGCAGACTATGAAGAACCGCGCCGGGCGCGGGCCTTGGGGTTCATCGGCGCTGTCCTTGAAATAGACCGCTCAACGCTACCCAACCTCTCGTCCGATCTCGCTGAGATTGCACGGAGCATCCCTTCAGCCTAACGGTGAAGGGGGTTTGGCCGGGCTCCAATTTTTGCGCTGGAAGAGGTCGCCGGCGCGTCGGTGAACGAAGGAGTGGCGGACAGAGAATGGTGATACCAAAAAATCATATGGCCTGCCGTTTGGCACGCACACCGTAATTTGCTGCTCCTGGACTCTGCCTGACCAGTGACAATGGCTTGTCCTCACCCTCATCTGTGCGCATTTGAACAGCAGCTCGAAAAAGCGGCACATGGTGCTTGGCTTGCAATTGTTCGGTCCTTGCGCGAAAATTTTCCAGATGTCCTCGGGCGAGCCTGTATTCCTGCAGCGCATGAAAGATGGCGGCGCGCAGGGCGCGTCATCCCGTCCGCTGCACTATGACCGGGTTTCAATATCGTCCAAATGGTTCGAAACAACCCCTTCTTCCTCACCTGCCCATAGCCCCGAGCGGGGGGACGCCATGCAACCACAAAATTGGCCCCGTGTTGCTACGCTGCCCGCGCCAGACCATTTTTGCGGTGTCCCTCGGCAAGCCTCGGTGCAGACGCCCCCGCCCGGTTCTCATTCATGGGCAGGCAGAAGGAATTGTCCCAAGCCTTAAGGAGAAATGATATGAACCACGTTATTTTATCAGGCCGGGTAGGGGAAACCCCATCGCAGCGCGCCGCCGTCACAAGTTTCAGTCTTGCCACAAGCATCAATAAACGCGCAGAAGGCAAGGCAGTTATCGGCGAAAACGGCCATCCCGAACAATATACTGAATGGCACCGCATCACCTGCTTCAACGGTCTGGCTGAAACCATCGCCAAACATGTCGAGAAGGGCAAGAAGCTCACTGTCATAGGACGTATTCACTATAGCCGATATGAGAAAGACGGCGTGAAGCACAGCGGCACTGAAATCATCGCCGAGCAAATCGAGTTCGGTTAAACCGATGCAGGGCCGGGCATTGAGTCCGGCCCTGGTTCTCGATAGTCAGAAACTGAGCGATATTGGGAACTTCAACCAAGTTTGCACGTAGTCTCTTTTACGTAAGGAGCAATTATGTTGTTAAAAAAATCAAGACGCCGGGTCTCTCCCATGTTTCCTATCTCGTCGGTTCAGGAGGAAAGGCTGCCGTCATTGGCCCCAGAAGAGACTGCGATATTTATCTGGAGATAGCGGGCACCGAAGGCTTGAAAATCACCCATATCTTCGAGACCCATCGCAATGAAGATCTGGTATCCGGTGCGCCCATTCTTACCGGCATGACGGACGCACCGGTCTTCCATGGACCCAATGCTGCGGGAGACGTTGTTTATGCAGAAATCTCCGGCAACGGCGCCCGCTTTGAAATCGGGCAACTCATTCTTGAGGTCATCGAAACCCCGGCCCTACCGGCGTGAACGCCGCTGATGCCGATTGCAGAACGAAGATCAACAGATAGGTTTGCCAGATCTGATCGACAAAAGGCAGCATGAATGCAACGCCCGCCCGCACTGCGTACATTGCAACCAGAAACGCTCGTCACGGTAACCGGTCTGCATAGGCGCCGACGACGGGAGCAACAAAAATATAAGCAACCATCTTGATAGCAAGCGCTGTACCGAGCACAGCGCCATCGTTACTGCCAGCAAGATCATAGGCTAGCAGACCCAGCGCGATGGGCGCTAGACTCGTTCCGATTAGCGCAATAATCTGGGCCGAGAGAAGGTTGCGGTAAACATTGTTGCGTAGGATTTCGAACATTTGCTATGAGTTAGGTGGCGTTTTCATACGACCGCAAGTGAAAACGCGACACGCACGCAAATATTCATTGTGATTCAGCAGGTCCATTGCTAACGCCCAGATATGTTCTCTCGATTTTCCTTGATGCTGATCGCTATCGCCCTCGTTTTCGGGAGCGTTCATGCTGGCCCAGGATTAGTTGAACATCATCACGAACACGATGGCGCAAGTCTAGCTGTTGATCATCATCAGGATAGCAATATATCTTCGGAACAACAGGATATTGCACTTAGCAGTGATCGCAGTAACCAGAGCAACGGCAACGGCGTGGAGGGTGATACACACCAGCATTTTTCGCCTACAGCAGACCGGATAAGCGGCTCTAATGTTGACTCGATCTATTTTGATAGTCGCAGTTTGGTCTTTGCATCCAACCCCGCCTTTATGCAGTCGGTGACCAATAAACCGCCAATTGACCCACCACTAGCCTGATCCAATAGCCGCAGCGCGCAGATTGCTTCGCGCCGCAATCGTTATGGATCAGGAGTTTACAAAAAATGTTAAAATATTCACGTGCCGCCCTATTGGCGGGTGCGTTGCTTGTGACCGGTGCACCAACTCTTGCGCAGACCGTTTCACTTGATGAAGCCGTCGCAAAATCGCTTGAAGCAGCGCCGCTTTTGCGCGCAGACGAAGCGGCGATTGCAGCTGCGCGCGCTGGCAAAGCGCAAGCTGACGTTCGCCCCAATCCATCGGTTACCGTAGAAGCCGA
>TARA_R110002049_G_scaffold734_1_pt1 | contig 21816 bp, 15 predicted proteins | sample TARA_R110002049 | Tara Oceans TARA_R110002049 (sample SAMEA4396941) | marine metagenome | biome: Polar Biome; feature: [SRF] surface water layer (ENVO:00010504); material: water (ENVO:00002006), including particulate matter (ENVO:01000060) such as... | depth 5 m
AATTACGTTTATTTCATAATGATCAATTGCTTCTTCAAATAAGTTAACTACTATATCACGGAACTCTTTATCTACGCTACGCACACCGTCATCTACTAAGGGGATGTCAGGTTCTGTATATAGTATAACATCTAATTCACCAATCAATTTCTTAAAGAGATACTCACTATAATTATACACCTCTTTAGATACTTTCTTCATATGATATTGGTATGTAGTATAAATAAATCCATCTAAAATACACCTATCTAATACTACATCTTTACCTTTAAAATCGAAATAATTATACAAATGACTATTAATAGTTAGTAATTGGGTAAATTCATCACCATCTTGATTAATATCCAAGTTATATTTCTTTTTTAACCCTCTAGTTATTTCCGGGACAAAATTAAACTTACGAAATCTTTCTTCAGTTTGCAGTTTTGCGAGTAAAGTAGATTTACCTGTACTTTGAGCTCCTGTAAAACTAATTACCATGACCAATAATATCTTTAAAACAATTAACGTTATATTCTATATCTTCCATTTGTGTATCTGTAACCTCATGATCAATTAAATCAGCTAGCATAATTGAAGGCTTCTCATTTAAACCTAGATTACCAGTATATCTAAGTTCCTTAATACCAGCCACCACCGGGTTAGAGGTATCTACTGACCTAATGGTTTTATCCCCTACGTAGTTTTTAAACTCTTTAGCAAATGAACAACCTAATAGATGGTGAGGTTTTTGATTATTCCAAATACCATCTTTCTTTAACTGTTCTATCAATCTACGGCGACCATCACACCATCTTTCTAGTTTAGATTTACCTTTACCGGTTACAATATAATAGCTAAAGTCGAAACTAATTGCTATATAATCAGCATTTTCAGACATATAGTTATAACAATCTACTATTTCATCATATGTCTTACCTTGGATTGCACCTATCTTTAATCCAGGTAGCTTTGTATACTTATTGGTAAACTCATGAAAACTCTTAATAGTCGCATAACCGTCTTCCAATACATCTGGTACAATATAATAAGAAGGTTTTAATTCTTTAACATACTTTGCAAACTTACCCGGTTCAAATGATTTACCAAGTTCAAAAATACTATTATCTAAGAGAACTTCTCTACCTAGTTTAACACTATTTTTAAAATAGTCATAATATTGAGGGTGAGTTTCAAATAGATGAACTAAAGCATAATCATAATCATTATACTCTTTTGATTTATCTAATATACTAATTGGACTTTCATGTGATACTAACATATTATAATTATATAGACAGAAATTGATATATCAAGTAAATATATATATGGCATTTGGACTTAATATAGATTTTAGTGGAATTATTGGTAGCCTTACCGGGAAGATTAGAGGTATAGTTGCTTCTAAAATAAAGGAATTATCTAATAAGGTGAAGACCACTTTAATTAATAAAGTTAATGAGGCAGCAGGTTTTAATTTAACTGGCATGATCGGTACTAGTTTAAATTTAAATTTATCTAAATTAACTGGTGGTATTGATTTTGCAAATGCTTTAAAAGGTTTACCATTTCCTAATTTAGGTAGTTTAAATTTAAATGCTTTATATGGTATAATAGATGAAAATATTGGTGTAAATTTAAATGCTTTTACTAGCAGTATAGTTGCAAAATTTGAAAATATTAGCTTAGATGAACTTTCTTTAAATACCAAATTAACCTCTGTATTGGATACCCAATTAGATAGTATAGGTAGTGAAATAGAAGCAGGTATTATTACTGGTAAAAGTTCAATTGACGCATTAGGTAGTCTAACTAAACTTTCAAATACTAAAATAAGAGATTTTACTATTGATCCCAGTAAACAGTTAGCATTTGTCAATGATTTAGTTGAGCAACAAAAAAATAAAATATTTGATTTATCCTTTAATAGCATTCCAGAATCATCTATTTTCGATAATGAGATTAATAGTTTAAAAGAAGATAGTTTAGAAAGTTTTATAAGTACCCCTAATGCAGATTTTTCGTTTTTTGATAAAAATATTATAGATGAAGCTTCTATTTCAAAAGATGCAGTAGCTGATCAACAGCTTCAAATTACAAATATAACTGAAGTGATACCACCTGTAGCAAGAAATCTTGACATAGAAAATAGATATAATAAAGAAGAGGAAATGTTAGAGTATTTAGAAACATTTAATGATGAATTTAAAGTTGCTGATAATACCGACCCTGTACCAGTAGCACCAACACAAAGGTATGTATCTGTTCGAGATCCAGGTACCGGGGAAGTAATTGGTATTGAAGATCGGGTACAAGGGGTAATACGACCAATATGATTAAATTTAACATTGTAATAAGCGGTATTTAATTTAAATATAAATATAATATGGAAAAAGAATTTAATAGTATATATTTGGGTATAGTAGTTCAAAATAATGACCCTCAAAAAAGAGGTAGGGTTAAAGTATTTGTACCTCATTTATCACCAACTGTATATGAAAATTGGGTAGGTGATAATAAAGATAAATTTTTTAAATCTATTGACGGTAATTTAGAGCCTATAATGGCTAAATTAAAAACTATACTACCATGGGCTGAAGTTAGCTGTCCATTAACAAGTGAAAATACGTCCAAACGTTATAATAATTATACCAATAAAGCCACTGTATCTGATACAAATTCTTTTAATAATTTGAGTAATGATAGTTCAGCTTCTTCTGGAGAAATATATGATCAAAGTATGTTTAGATTAAGTGATGCTTTTAGTGATAATAGTAATAATGTTAATAATATAAATCCATATTCTTTTAATTATAAACCAAATACTTACTCTAATAAAGCAAAAGGCTCGTTTGGTATTCCAAGCGTAGGTGCACATGTATATGTATTTTTTAGAGATGGTAATACCCAATTCCCAGTACTAATAGGTACATCATTTGGTAAAGACGATTGGCAAGGTATATACGATAATGAAGTTGATTACCCAGGTAAATATGAAAATTATGATAGTAGTTCTACTGAAGAAGATTATAACGTACAAACCTATAGGAACAAATATGTTTTAAATCAAAAAGGTGGTACTTTTGAAATAAACAATACTGACCATAATGAAAAAATAAAATTAACCCATTATTCTGGTTCCTTTAAAGAGTTTAATAACAATACTAATTCGGAACTAGCTACTAAAAATAATCAAAAGCTTGTAATTAATGATGAATTTAGCACCGTGAAAGGTTTTAAAAACGAATTTACGGGTAAAAATTATGACGAGGTAATCTTAAGAGATAAATACAAAAAAATTGGTAACTTAAATGAACCTTTTTTCGATGATTGGAAGCAAGCTTTTTCAGTTATACAAGATAAAAAACAATTATTTGATATAAAGAGAGCTGAAAATAATAATATCAAATCTAATGGTGATATAATTTTAAAAGTTAATAGTATCGATCAAACCCGATCCGGTGGCTTTGCTGATTTTCCTGTAACGAAAACAAATGAATACCCTGCTGTAAATAATATAAATACATTTGATGCTTCTGGTTTTCCTAGTCTGAATGTTGCAGGCTCGGTCTTAGCTGGTGGTGGTGGTCCACCACTATTTGATAATAACCTAACTTTACTAGCAGTAGCACCACCACTTGGAATTAATGTACCTAAAGAAGCTGCAAACTTTATTATCGGTACTACACCCGAAGATTGGCCTAGTGAATCTGGTAAATCATTTGTTAATGGAGATGGTAAGAGTCCATCGACTCAAGACGGGGATTGGTCACCGGAAAATAAAAATTTAGGTGATGAGATTTTAGCTATACAAGCTGATTTAATGTTCAAAGAAAAGGATTTTGGTCTCGGTGGTAGTGAAATAATAGAAATAAGTAAAAATAAATTAGAAAATATTGGAACCGTAATGAATGATTACGGCAGTATAAGATTAGACCCAATTGGTAAATTAATTAATAACGAGGTACTTGTAGGTAATCAAGCCACTTATACGAATAGTGATTCAGGGCCGCTACTCGAGTATGTAGATGTTCAAGATTTACCAGGCGGTACATACAATTTAAATGTTAATAATAGATATAATGTTATGGTAGGGGCTGGTGGTATAAATTTAAAGTCATATGGACCAACTAATATATCAGGTAGTATCACAAATATTGCAGGTCAACAAGTTAACATTGGTTCTGAAAATGAAGTTAATATAGATGCCAAAGTAATTAATATAAGTGCTGAAATTTTAAAATTACGCAATAAAAGACAAAGACAAGTTTTAGTTGATAGTGGTTTAGGGGTAAGTAAAAATGTTGTTATCGGTGGTGGTTTATCGGTAGAGGGAGAAACATACTTACAACACGTTACAGCGCCGACTGAAACCCAGTTCACAAATTCTACCCAAACTATAGGATCCACAGTGGCGGGTGCTATCATTGGGATCGTAACGATATCTGGTGTACCTTATAATGTCTTAGGCAACGGCTTGGTGGATACAATTACAACCTATCCACATACCCATTCGTTTGAAAATTTACCATTAACATTGACTGATTCAAATGAAAGTACTCGTATATCAGCAAAAAATCAAGGTATTAATAGTACAAATAGAGTAATTGCAACCCCTCAATTTAATACTCAAAAATCTGGTATTAAAGTAGACCCGGTGTAATACGCAAGGTCTATCTGGTACTTTAGAAGAAGAATAACAATAGTTATAACCCATATTAAATATTATAGAAGATGATGAGATTTACAGATTATGTAGTTAGCAATAGTATCACCAATAATTTATCTGATGATAAATATGATGTTGGTAGCCCCTTCAATTTTATCGAATATTTAAATTATATTAAACTTATTGATACAAATGATTTTGAAAATTTTAAACTGTATAAAAAATATTTAAATAAGTGGCAAGAAACTAATTTTGAAAACAATAAAGATAATTCTATTAATATAAAAACAATTTATTTAAATTTTTTCAATGATTTAACTTTAAAATATTCAACTGAAGAACAAAGAAGATTTTTTAATACTGTAGATTTTTATGATGACGGTTCATTATCAAAAATTATTCCTTTCTACAGGTCTAAAATAGTTGAAATTTTAAATTACTATAGAGAAAAAAGAAATACATTTCAAAGAGAATTAAGAGAAAAACAAGGTAAAGGAAGTAATTTTAGTGTTAAAGATCAAATAAAAAATAATATTGCTAATTTTTTTATTAGTCCTGATTATACTGGTAATATAGTTTCTTTGTCTTCTTTAAGGATAGATGTCGAATTAGGTTATGATACCTTTAATGATTATTTTGATATAAATCCTGAAACTGTAGACTCAAATGAAACTTATATTACCAATGATATAAATGTAAATGCTTTCTTAGATTTAGATAGGGCTTTAGTACAAGTTTTAAATAATAATAAAATTTCTCTTTCTGAATTAAACCCTTATAAATTAGTTGTCGAGTTCAATGAAGTTAATACAAGTCTATTACGTAGTGATGATTTTATCGATTATAAAATTACAAATAATACTGATACATATAGAGTTCTATTTGAAGCTGAATTATCAGAGCATTTAGTAGGTACAGATTATTATTATTTGAGCACTACAAATACAGGTTTTGTATCGGGTAAATTATTTGAAGCCAAAAATAAAGCAAAAAATTTATTTAATATCAATTTTCCATCTGTTTTAGCCAAAGAAAAGGTTCCTTTAGAATTTGAAAGAAGCGTAGGTTTATTTTTTAATCCAACTAAATTTTCAATTTTAAAAGTTGATGGGGAATTTATAAAGAAAATTAAACCCCAATTGATTGAAAATTATGTTTACATATTTCCTGACCCAAGTGTATACGGTGACGTGGTTAATTTAAGTAATACAAAGAGAAAAAATCCTTATAATTTTTACTTTGATCAAAATAGTTATAAAAATATTTCATCATCTTCATCAAGAAATACAGTAAAATCAGATGAAAGAAGTCATTATTTCCATTCATACCAATCGGTCGAAAATAGAAGAATCAATATTACCAATAAAGGTGTATTTTCAGATTCAATAACTGATTTAATGAATTATGGTTCAGTTAATAAAATTGAAACCGACATATATGGTAATGAATATTTTCAACTAATACCAGATAAAGGTGTAATAAGAAATACATCCGATATTGATATCGTACAAGATTCAGTTTTTGATTCAGGCAATACAATTGATATAACTGAAAATCGATACGGGGACGTTGAACCTTTAAAAGGGTTTTATAATAAACTTAATTGTACTAAGCAAGTTTATATTAAAGATGCTGTTACAAAATCATTAGTACCGTTGGCTAATTCAAATTTTAATCAGATTTATAATAAGTTTGCTTTTAATAATACTTTATATAGTGAAATAACAGGTAACAGTATATTAGATATTAATGTGTATGAAGATACATATAGTATAGATCTAAGTTCTTTTTCAATTATAGATTCATTTAAATATGACGGTAATTATATAGAACAGGTAAGTTCACCATTAATAATTGAAAAAGATAATTCTCATCCTAATTTATCTTATATTACCAAAGACTGCTTTAATAATGGTTCAGTGTATAAATTTAATATCAGCTTATCTGGGGTTAGTACATCAAATATTTTTACTTATCAATTATATAAATTTGATACAAATAAGAAAATACTAGAGGAAATTTGCACACTAAATACTGAAACGTCAACATTTTTTATAGATAATTTTAATTTTAATTCAAGTACTAATAATAAAACAATAACAAAATTAGTTTATAGTGATTTAAATTATAATAGCTATGATGACTCATTTATTTTAACCACTACATTTGAAGATGAATTTAAATCATTAGTTTTACACCATTTAAATTATAAAATTATTAACAATAAAATTTCTATTATTACTAATGATATATTTACGAATTTTAATAATACTGCAATAACTACAACAAGAAATTATGTTACTAATCAGTCTCTACGATCGAATGTTTATAGCTTTTTAAGCGGTTCAGGTGACTTAATTTTACCATCCCTTTCATTTCCAATAGAGAATTTTTCTAGGACAGTTACGTTAGCTTATTCAGGTTCAGTTTTTGTAAACTTTGATACCCGAAATGTTGTTCAAACATTAGACGGTATGAGTTTATATAAAGCAGAAATAGATTATGGAGATAATGCTACTGAAACGGTGTATTCGAAATTTCAAACCTCTACTGACACTTTAAATTTAACTAATTTTAATCATAATTATTCTTCATTTAATAATACAGTATCATCCACCGGTTCAATAAAATTATATTATGAAAACGGAGGCATTACTACTTTAAATTTAGAAGTTATAAAATTAATTTCTGATCTAGCACCTCTCGAAATAAAAGCTATTAACGGTCAAAAGACAAATAATGGTAAATTTGTTTTAAATTTAGTTGATAATACTAATACCTTATACAACTTTATTAGGTCGCGACCAAATCCAAAAAAAAAACCACTTGATGTTATAGAGAGATATGGGTTTTGGAATTTTGATACTCCGGATGGTAATGAAGTAGTAAATTATACTTTTGATTTCACCGGTAGGTTAGTTGTTGATAACTTCGGAGATGGTACGAGGGATCCAGAGTATTTAAATCGGGTTAGCGGTGAAACGTTTGACCACTCCTATACCTCGTAGTTAAACTATTTTAAATAAATATTATCATGGCTATAAAATTAAATATAATAGAAACAAAAAAAGATATAACCCAAGAAGGTATTATATACAGGGATATAAATCTTGATGTTAAAACTGGTATCGTTAGAGGGGATGACGCTAATAGTCCAGCAAATCTAAAAGATTTAAATACGTCAGTAAATTTTGAAGCTATTAAAAATTCTTTAATAAATTTAATTACCACCTTTCCTGGTCAAAAAATTTTAAATCCAGAATTTGGTATGAACTTTGGAGACTTACTTTTTTTACCGGTATCTAAAGCAAGAGCTAGAGTGATAGGGGAGACTATTAGTAATACTTTTGTTGGTTTTGAGCCAAGGATTGAAATAACAGAAATTGAGGTAGTATCGGATATTGAAGTACAAGAGTATGAATTAAACATTACGTTAAATATACCTGAGTTTAATAATAATCCTCTAAATATAAAAGGTAGACTAAACAAATCTGGTTTTTATAGTTACTAATTAAATATATTTATGGCAGAGAAAAATTTAACTGATTTTAGTTTATCGAGAGATAGTTATGCTGCTTTTGACGCGAAATCGCTAAAAGAATTAATTCAAACGAGATTAAATGACGGGGGTATTTATACCGATCAGTCGTTTGAAGGTAGTAATATGTCGTCTATAGTAGATGTTATAGCATATAGTTACCATTTACTTTTATTTTATTTAAATCAGACTTCTTCAGATGCAATGTTTACCGATACCAGCATATATGAAAATATGAATAGGATTGTTAAATTAATTGACTACAAACCTAGAGGTTACCAAACTTCATTACTTGCATTTGATTTAAAAGCAAGTAGCTTATTACCAATTGATACATATACTATTAAAAGATATAGCTATTTCTTAGCTGGTGGTCTTTATTATTCATTTGTAGATGATAGCACGTTTAACAAGACAGTTAAAGGTGATCAATCTTTAGCAAACTTTTCAAGTGAAAATATATTAAGAGAAGGTCAATACTTTGAATACCCTGAAATTATAGCTTTAGGGGAGAATTTTGAAACCATACCATTAGCACTTCAAAGTAATGACGATAATGTAACAGTAAACATAGATAGTGGTTCGATTGATATATATGTGCAAGATAGTAATACTAAGCAAATAATTGAATTTACTGAAACAACTAGTTTATTTTTAGAAAATTCAGATTCCACTGTCTATGAAAAAAGATTAAATGAAAATGGTTTATACGAATTTAAATTTGGTAATGGTGTCTTTGGTAAAAAATTAAATGAAGGAGATTCAGTTTATATCTATTATATAAAATCTTCGGGAGATGCCGGGGTTATATCACCTGGTGTACTCGATGGTAATAATTTAAATTTATATATTACACCTCGATTTGATTTAATTAGCCGTAACATTTATAATGCTACATTTAATTTTATTGATGTACAAGAAATACAATACCTAGCGTTTAATAATACTTTACAATCGACGACACCAGTAGATATAGAAGATGTTGATAGTATAAGAGCTAATGCATCTAAAAACTTTCAACTACAAAATAGGGTTGTAACTTTAAAAGATTATAATGATTTTTTAGATGCTAATTTCTCTCAAATACTTAAGTCGTTTAGTGTATCAAATAATGACGAATATGTTGACCAATATTTAAATTATTTTTTAAATATCGGTTTAAATAGACCTAATGATGATAGTAGAGTACTTTTTAACCAAGTTAATTTTAATTCTATAAATCAAGCAAATAACATATACTTATTTTTAGTTTCAAAATTTAATAATGTAGATGCAAATAATAATTTATCCTTTTTATCTACATCTCAAAAATCTTCCATTATAAATACTTTTAAAGAAAAGCAACAAGCAAATATTAATCTAGTACCTGTCGACCCAGTTTACACAGCTTTTGATCTTGGAGTTAGATCAGGTGTTAATGAAACCATAACGAAAGATATAGCAGAAGAATCATTTTTAGTTATAAAAAGAAACGTGCTAAGTAACACCAGTACTGAAGCTTTAAGAGAACGGATTAATAATATATTTATAAATTATTTCGAAAGCTTAAATTTAAATGATTTGGTGAGCCTTAAAGATATAAGCAATCAAATATTCGGTATTGAAGGGGTTGAAAGCGTAATTACAAGACGTATTATTAACTCCACGACAATAAATGAAGTTGATGGTATAAGTCTTGTTGTTTATAATCCTATTTACCCTGATAATGATATTAGAATTATTGGTAGCGATTTAAAGTTACCATTTTTCAAGTACCCATATTTATCAGATAAATCAATACTAGCTAATATAATCATAGAGAACACATAGAATGTCTTACAGCTTTAATAAAGATTATAGTACATTATCAGGTATCAGCATACCTTTAAATATCTATAATAGTAATAAAAACCAGGTATTAGGAACCACGATATCGACGTCGCAAAGTTCTATATATACCGGTGAATTAGGTGGTGTATATGCGGTACCTGATTTTTTAACTGCAGATTCGACAATTTCCGATACAGACTTTTTTATTGATTTCGGCGACGGTACTATAATTGAAAATAATTTATCAGCTTTCCATACTTATATAACATCTGGTAACTATCCTATTACTTTAGTAGTAACAAATAGCGCTGGTAGTTTTTTCAGAAGCAATAATAGTTACATAGTTAATATAACTGACCCAGTACCGGATAAAATTTATATAACCAATGATGGTGATAAAGTCCCACAACAAAATGCAAGTGAAAGTACTGTTAAATTTTATATAACGAGATTTAATAATATAGTAACATCAAGAGATTTATCAGCAAACAATTATAGAATTAAATTAAGTGTTGATGGTAATTCTTCAAAATTGCAACAAGAAGAAGATTATTTAGAAAATGAAAACTTTCAATACCAACAAAGAAGTTTCTTTTTTACTGCTCCTAATGAAAACTTTAAAGTAATTAGTAATGTTGAAACTACTAGTGATTTTATTTATGGTAGGTTAGATGAATCTGATAACCTGATATTATCAACGCTTTCAGCTAGTAATACTATACTTGTTGGTACATCAGGCTTTGGGTCATTTAGATATTTTGAACCTACTTTTGTTACTTAGTAAAAATTATATTTTTTTAAGTTTTTCTATTTCTTTACCGAGCCTTTTTACCTCTTCAATTAGTATTGGTATTAAACTAATATAATCTACAGATAGGTAACCTTCATTATTCTCTCTCACTAAACTGTCATCTAACTTGTATAAATCTTGAGCTATAATACCTTTACCTTTACCGGTTTTTTTGGATCTATCATTCCAATCAAACTCATAACCAGTTAAATTGCTTACAAAATTTTCCGAGTCTATAGGTGATAAATTATTTTTTAATCTACTATCTGATGTACTGAACGCAATGATATCACCGGTACTATTAATAGTACCATTAACTTGTAAACCAGTTGTTGTTAATAAAGCACCGACACCAACAGTACCGTTAACAGATAGAGTACCATCAATTGCAGTATTTTTTAAATTAGTAGTACCTAAAGTTGAAGTACCTGTTACTGTTAATGTGTTAAGTAAACTTAGAGGCCCGTTAAATGTACCACAACCAGTAAATCTATAATTACCCGCTGTTAAACCATTAGTAGTGGTGTCTCCACATGTGCTAATACTACCATCAAAAGCTCCTGCACCTTTTACGCATAAATTACCATTTGTAGTTAGGTCACCACCAGCAGTTACATTACAACTTACTACTAAAGAACTATCAAATGAAGAATTATTACCGGTCGAGCCTAGTGTTAATGCTGTGCTACAACCAAAACCATCGGTAATTAAAGTGCCGGTTCCAATTGGACTGCTATTAAAGGTTTTTAATAAACCAGGGTATGTTGTATTGATGTTTTTTCCTTGTAAAGTTGCCATTATTTTTCCTCCAATATTTTAATTCTATTATTTAAACCTTTTACCTCTTCAATTAAAAAAGGTATTAGCTTTATGTAGTCGACAGATAAATACCCGTCTGCTCTTTTCTTAACTAATGTAGGAGCTACTTTTTCAACTTCTTGAGCTATAACACCGTAATCGTGACCTTCTCTATCTGTTTTATCATTCCAATCAAATTCGTAACCATTTATACTATTAATAACATTATTTGAATCAGTAATTTTTATGATGTTATTTTTTAAGTTTCTATCGGATGAATGGAATGCAATAATATCAGCTTTTGATCGAATATTACCTTGAGCTTCTATAATACCGCAAACGTTTAAAGTGCCACCTGCAACTAGCGCTCCACCGTTAAAGGTTGCACATCCATGTAAAGTAGAAGTAGTACAAACTTCTAATGTACTACAAAGCAATGCAGCACCAACTAAGGTACTAGTAGTATCGACCTTCAACGACGTTAAACATGAAAGCCCGCATAAATTATTGACCCCGCTACCACTATCAGACTTTACGAAAATATTATCATCAATACACGCACCACCATTGCAAACCTCTAAAAGGTTTGCAGCTACTCCGGCTCCACCTGCTCTATCACCTTCAATACATGTAGGACCAAAAATCTTAGCTCCGGCTAAGTTTTGACCAATTGCTAATGAAGCTAAATTACCACTACCGTCACTTAATCTAGCTAAAGCACTAGGTGAGGCAGTACCTCTATTGTTATTTTTAAAAATAGCATTAAGAGTTCTATTACCTCCTTGGACTGTTGGTATAAATTGGTTGTCCGCAACCTTTATAAGTGATGGGTAAGTAAATGCTACTATTTCACCCGCTAAACCTGTAATCTCTGTTGCCATATTATTATTTATCTAATAGTACTGTCTTTAAAAGAGGTATTCTTTCTCCAAGTCTTATTGTTTTTACAGATTCAATTACTTTACTTTGATAATTAAAAATATTAGTTATTATTCTGTTTAAAGTATTACCATTTAAAGTTTCATTAATACCAGCAAAAAACTGCTTTTGGTCAGTTAAACTTAATATTTTTTTGTCTTCAAAACTTAATTCTAAAAATTCCTTAAACCTTAGATAACCATCAGTTTCAACGGTATCAAACTGTGCTAGTAATTGTTTGTTTAAATTTTTACTTAGTAAATTTAAATTAAATAAATGCCTGTAAATCGTCGAATTTAGTGTTATATTATTAAAATATTCGTTTTTTATAAATATTTCGCTTTTTTTGTAAAAATTAGGTCTTGTTGTATTTAACATTGAAATATAATCATTATTTTCATTAAAACTAAATACTCTTCTATTAGACCACAACAATACTTTATCTGTTAAATTATTATCATCCCCAATAATATTTAAACCATTACCAGCTAACGTAAACTTATCAAAATCAGGTAACTTATCCCATGTTTCTTCATAAGCAGAAAATCTACTAAATATTGTATTCCATAAAGCTAGCGAATCAAATTCTATATTAATTGTAAATCGTTCAATATTTTTACTCTGCGTATTGACAAAATATTTATATACGTTTTTAGTGGTCTGTAAATAGTATATATTGCTATCGTTTTCAGAAAAAACTATTTTACTGGGTTGTTCAAAAAATCCTATTAAAGGTATACTAAATTCGAACGGGTTGCTCGTTAGAGTGTACCTATCAACTTCAACAAAATTATTAGCGTTTAACACTAATACTGTATATGTATTAGTTAGTATATATAATAAATCAAAAGTATTATTATACGTCATACTTACAAACTCATTTTCTTCAAATAATTGAGTATTACCATATTTGATTTTATATACGAACTTATCACTAAACTTTTTAATAGTTTTTTCTATTTGGTCATATATAAAAATATTTTTATTACCATATTCAATATATGTATTATCTGTAAAATTGGTTACATCATTACCTTGAGCACCAATTGTTTCTATTAGTTTAAATTTTCTGATTCCCGTTCTATCTTTATTAGTTATGGTTTTGGTTTCAGCTTTATAAATTTGATTTCTACCTCTATCATTTATATAAAGAATGCTATTTTGTTTATCAGCTGCTATAGATGTAATATCTTTAAAGGTAATTTGATTATCGATACCAATTCCATTTGCACTTAAAACAAAATCAAACATTGTATCTTTATTATCTAATTGATAAGCATATAAAAATGAACTAGTTGAGACAAATAATGTATATTCATCTACCGCTTTAGTACTTTTTATTGTTACAGTATTAAGTTTTTTAACGTCAACAAATTGATGGTTATACCCTGATAATGGGACTAAACCAGAATCACTTTGAAAATTAGTACGGCCACCGCTACCACCAGAAATAAACCTAACATCAGAAGATACCCACTGCCATATTGTACCTTGGTCTGAGGCAGATAAAACTGCATAAGATTTAAACTCAGTTGGTATCAGCGGGTCATTAATGTTACTAAATCTAAATAAGTCGATAAAATTTTCATACATTAAATTTAATTTAAAATTGATTGAATTTTTATTAATTAACTCATTTGGTTTGAATAATACATCATCCAATGTATATGATGTATCTAATTCTGTAAAAATCGTTCTATCGAAAAACTTTGTCGAACCAACAATATCGGTATATACCCCCTCGACGACAGTTAATTTATCTTTTTGAAGATTTTTTGTCTTGTAAAAACTTTCTCCATCGTAATTATAATAACCGATATATTTGGAACCTAAAAATGTAAAATCATTTCCATTAGTATATCCTATTTTTTTTGATGTAGTAATAGATTTATACTCATCGCTAGATGTATTGTTTAAATCTTGACCTATATAAAATTTTGTTGCTATATCATTAACTGCCATATTTTTAATCCACGTTATAAATTAATTTTTGTTGTGAAGGGGTAGAAATTTCTACTGAACTTTGCAAGTACTCTACTAATTGTTTTTTAATATCATTATTTATATCAATATCTTTAATGTTAACCTTAATATGATTACTGGTATTACCTGGGATATTATAGGTAAATAAAGTATCAATTTCTTCATTACTGTTTCTGGTACCGCTTGGCACTCTAAAATATAGCGGGTCGATCGATTTAGTTTGCAGTTCTAAATAATTTATTAAACTCAGGTTAAACGATGTATTATGTACTTTTAAATTTTTCAAAGTACCACCTGAACTATTATAAGAAGTATCTTTTATTATATTATCTATTGGTGTATTTCGTATATTTTGACTATTAATAAATAACTCAGGGTATATTATTCTTTCTATAGGTATTAAATTCGGATTAAAACTTATACTCCCAATTATTATACCATTATTATAAAGTTGAATTTTACCTGCATTTAAATCTAAATCAAGATTAAAGTAATTTTTTATTGAAACATTAGGTACCCTAAATATTATCTCAACGTTGGTAACATCTTCAGTTATTATTGGTACAAGTTCACCATCCCAACCACTCAACGGTGCACCGGGGTGGCTCCAAGTAAAGGAAGCATACCCAGTAGCAGATAGAGGAGGACCAGCTCGATCCCAACGTTCTGTTAAAGTTTTAATATCAAGTAATGAATTAAGATTAAACTTAAATATTAGCTGATCTCTATAACTGCTATATTTTTGATCCACTGCATAGTAATTTATAGGATTAAAGAGAGGCGTATTATTACTTAACAGTTCAAATTTAGTAGTAAAACTACTATTGAAATCAATAATAGAATTAAACTCATCAATTTCAACTCTTCTGTATTTGTATATACCTTTAGGGTACTGACTAGTTAGTGATTTGGTTGCAGTGACTAATTGTGTGACCGGAATAGCTTCGTTAGCTACATATACTGTACGCTTAGTAGTATTGACACCTGTTAATATTAAGGTGTTAGTCGTTTCAATAGTACCGGTATTAGCGTTTATCTTATCTATTACGATATTAGAAGATAAATCTCTTGCAAATGACATTATTTTTAATTCTTTATTTTCTTCTAAAAAGTCAATCTTATAACCTGTATGTACTGTTTCACTAAGTTGAAAAGCTGATAATTTAAATCGTTCCGGTGTAAATTCTTGCAAAAAGCCTTGTCCTGCGGATACATTCACATACTGGACAAATAATCTATCACCAACTGAATTAATATCATAAATTCTACTATTAATACTATCTAAAATTGGATCTTCTTTATCAGATAAGGCTAAATTATCGAAAATAATCCTAGCTTTACCGTCTTGTATAAAGTCGAAAAATTGCAAAAAGGAACCATTGAAGCCACTGTCCCCAGTAGCTGATCTAATAAGTGACATATAACCTGCATCAAAAGATTGACCTTTTATAATACCAGCTGACTGTGCGGATGCCGATAGCGGAAAGACAACTCCGGTTAATTCAGCTGATAAAGAAGGACTATTTAAAAAAGCTTCTCCTGGTATATTCTGTCTGGCTATAAATCTATCATTAGTGTCTAATGAGCATGCAACAAAATCATTTAATTTTTTCGGTTCTGTACCTACTAGATATCTATAACTACCGGTTAGTCCAGGTATAATACTATGAAGCGATGCAGATAGCGGATTACTTTTATACTGACCCTGTAAAGATAAATTTTCAGTCGGTACAAGATTATTTAAATCTAAATCTACAATAAAATTTTCTGTAAGATACTGATTTGTTATTATGAATATATTATTATAACCGTGATAGGTTCTACTCTTATAACCCTTTATAATTTCTAATATTATATCACTAGTAAAACCATCAACAACTGGAGTTCTTTCATTTAATGTTTCACCAAAGAAATTAGTTTTAATTATTTTATTATCACAAACTAAAACTATATTATTATTTTGTTCTAAATATAAAACATCAATAATATTGTCTGTACTATCATATTTGTTTGTTCTCAATAATTTTAAATTATTATCATAAATATGCAGCTCATTACCCTGCGGGATAAAAATAAATGGTGTAAAATAGTGGTTATTTCTAAATGTAAACCCATCCTCATACAGGTTACCAAAAAGTTGAAATGAATTAAGAGACGATAATGTATCTAATTCTAACTCAAATCCAATATTAAAATCCCTATTTGGTATGGCTTCTATGTCTATATTATCAAAACCTTTAATTGTATTAAGATCAACTTGATTTATATTCTGTAATTGTACTGATGATGTTTGGATTGTAAAGGAATCTACCAATAATTTATCACTTTGTGAATCAATAAAAGTGTCAATTTGCTTTTTATTGATACGTTGATAACCGTAAGAAGCACTTGGTTCAAAAGTCAGATTACTTTTTAAATCAAAGTAAATTGAATCTGTTTGATTATCTTCAAAATGTTTAGCAGCTTGAGTCGAATTATTAAATTGATTTAATTCACCAGAAAATGGTAAAGTATACGAATTTTCTTTTGGTAAATAATATCTATCAAACCACACACCTTTTTGAATACCATCACCTTTTAACCAAGTACATAAATAATCTCCAAATATATCATTATCTTCTATACTGTTTATAGTCTCAAAACCAAATAAATCACCGCTTTGTAATACAAATAAACTTACATCGTTTTCCAATACTAAAAACTCTTCATCTTCAATAAAGCTACTTTGTAAATTATTTTTATTTTTATCAGTAAGTTTAAAGACTTTATCACTAAAATAAGGGTTTGATGCTGCAAAAGAACCATTTAAAGCTAGACCTGTATCATTAATATTAATTTTTCTAAAGGGGAATAAATTATCTGGTAAAGTAAATTGTGTATAACCTTTAGAACCAATTTTATATTCTTTATCGAAAAATGTATAGTTTAAAGATATATTATCATAATCTTTTTCTTTACTGGTTTGATTTGTAAAATTTTGATACTCTCTGCCTCTATATTCTAAATTATCGTCTCTATTTTCTAATGGTCCACCATATGTAACATTATTGTCAGAAATATGATTTTTTAAATTAAAGAAATTTAAATTAGCAAAAGTTTTATCTGCACTAATAATATTTGAATAGGTATAATAAGTCAAGAAATCATAATTAATACCACTAAGTGTGTCCTCAGAAAGTTTATTACCTTCATTGTAATCGTAATATACAAACTGGTCTATATTATTAGTGTTTAATAAATTAAGTTCATTATCTACTCTTATCGTACCATTACGTATAGTATTAGGATTAAGACCGCTTAATCCTAAAGTAGGTATAATTGTTGAAAGGGTTTTGGTTATAAATACATTTCCATCAGTCGCGTTTGTTGAAATCGCCCTTACATTAGTAGTAAGAATTGTTGTAATTGTTGTTACAATATTATTATCTTTATAAAGTCTTAATGCATTACTATTTGCGTCGTAAAAATAATTAAAATAGTAATTAGCAGTTAATGGGATCTGGGTCGGGTTTAAAAATTTAAATATTAAATTCTCAGCACCACCAGCAAACATAAATTTAGGCACTTTACCATCGAATAATGAAACTGTACAAAAATTATTATCTATGAAATCTACTAAAAATTTATCACTAAAAGTCCGTGCAAGCTTAATAGAGGATAAATCTATATCAAAAATTATTATTGAATCTTTATCATCTCTTGAAGTTATAACTTGTGTAAAAAAGCCAGCACTTACTGAATTTTGTGTACTTTTAAAAACTAACCTTGTGTTTAAGTCTTGTGTATCTATTTTATTTGATAATGTAAATATATCATTAGAATTTTTATTTGTTATTAAATTATTGACTGTATAATTTTTTACAAAACTATCATTAGCACTTTTATTAATATTATAAGTTAATAGGTTAAGGCCTTGTAAGGTGAATTTATCTTGATTAATAAATTCTATCTTATTATCCTCATCTTTAAAATAGATAGGTGTAAAAGCACTTAAATCGTGATATGTAGCTGATAAAGACATTTATTAATATTTATAATGAAAATTATATATCAATTTCCATATACATGTATTTAAAACATAAGTACAATAATTCAATTAAATTAATTTAGTTCCAGAATATATATCTTTAAGCAATATTTCATCAATACTATTGTTAATTGCACTTAATGATGTTATATCACTAGTAGAGTTTATATTAGAATCATCATAAAATGCAAATAAATTACTATCGTTAGTAGTTGAAATATAACTATAAAATGTATAATATTTTAATATTTCATCGGTCGATATACCATCAACTTCATTTAAAATTCTGAAACCATCTTGTAGTACTAAATTATTACCTGTAATATCTAACATGTATGTAAAATTAGCAATTTCTTTAGGTAATACTAATCCCCAACCCCAATTTTTATTATATGATGATATTTGAAAAGTTTTATTAGGTCCTAAATATCTAAAACCAAATGAACTTGTTGGATCAGTATTAAGCATTATATACCTTTTACTAAATTTTTCATAAGCAACTATTGGTTTAAAATTATCTCCACCAGAAAGAGTATCGGAAAGTTTTACTTCAGTTCCAAGATTTTTACCCCTACCGGTATTAGGTCTATTTTTATTGTCAAAATCTTGATTAAAATTATTTTTTATAGGTATTAGTTTAGAACGATTAACACTAAAAAAGTCAACAATTCGCTTTAAACTTGCTGGGTATGCGTTTGAAAATTTATTTACATTACTATCAATCAATTTTAAATTACTAATTAAATTATCTACATTAGCATAATCTATATCACCTGAATTTAAAAGGTAATTAGATATTTTTTCGTAAACTTTAACACCTAAAGTATTAGGGTTCTTTTCATCCCCTACAATCTGACCTATTATATCAATAAAGAATTTAGGGTTATTTTTTAAATTTGGTTGATAAAGGTAATCTAAAAAGTTTTGTTTTTGATTATTATCTTCATTTATTTTACGAAACTCTTTAGTATTTCCACTAGAAACTATATTAAATGTAGTACTTTCACCGGAGAGAGGACGTGCATCTGAATTTGCTTTTGCAATAACTTTAAGATTATTACCAATACCATTATAACTGAAAGCTCCTTTAAAAAACCCACCCGATGAAGAAGAAAGTAATCCAAAATCACTAGAAATTGTAGCTGCTAACGTATTATTGAAACTATCAACTAAATCTACTTTTATAGTATTGTCTTCAAAAATACCATCTCCTAAATTTAAAATATTAACGTATTTAGCTGGGTAATCAGTTAAAGTTTTAACCCTGACAGTAAAATATATAATTTGATTTGAAAAATAATTTTTATCAAAATTGAATGTTTGATCATCGTAACCATACCCATCGATACCTGTGGTAGAAAATTTCAATTGACCCATACCACTAAGGGGAGTAAGAGGGGCATTATTTCGAATCGTAAGTCTAGCCGCGGCTGTAATTTGATTTAATACAGGTAAATTATTTCGAGGTAAATTATAATATTCTCTTTCTGGGTCAATTACTGCAGTTGTATCAAAATTTGCAAATATATTAATTTCGTTAGCCATTTATAATATTTATAATCAGCACTGAAATCTATAGAAAAAACTATTAGTTAACATAAATATAAATATATTATGGCAAAGAAATTCTTAAATTTAATAGAAAATATTCAAAAACAGATGAATAGCGGCTTCACTACCGGTGGTTTAGTTAAATTAGCTAGTGATTATAAATCTAAAGAGGGTTATAAGAATCAAAATAAAGAACAGCAAAAATATATTGCTGATTATTTTAATTCAAATGGTAATTATAAAGTAAAAAATATATCTACTGAATACCCTTCATCGGCACCAGGTAACAGTGATAATAGGGGGAATTTTTTCTATATTACTGTTGCAAAGGAATTAGCTAATGGTTTAACAGATCAGCAAGGTCAAGTTACGGTCACGAGTGATATGCTTGAACCTATTGATGCCGATATCAATAGGACGCCAGTTGACCCTGATACAGTATACGACAACAAGGTACAAATTGATCCAAAAGAAGCAGAAGAGAATGAAGAGCAACAACAAACAATGACACAACAAGGGGATAGCCTTAAAAAGACAAACCTCTCCAACGCACGTCAAAATACTAAGATCCCTTCATCTCCAGCGACTAAATCACCTGCAGTTAATGAAAGTTATACTTCACAGTATATACCAATTAAAGGTTAATTTTATGAAAAATAAGGATACTCAACTAATAGAAGAAGCTTACACACAAGTTCAAGAAGGTTTCGGTGATTTTGCTAAAAGCGCTGCTAAAATGACTGGTAAAACAGTCGGTAAAGTAGGATTAGCAGCAACAGGAGTAGCAGCAAAGACCGCCGGTATCGGACTTGACGGTTTAATGAAAGCTTTAAACTACCTTACATCGGAGCAGCTTCAAAAACTTGGACAAGCTGCTTTAAATAAAGCAGATCAAATAAAGATTAGTGACGAAGAGAGTTACTAATGAAAACTTTTCAAGAGTTTCATACTGATAGAATATTAAATGAAGTTGCATTTGCTCTACCTGCTATACCATATCTCGTAGGAGGAGCTAAAATATTAACCGACTTAGCTATTTCGGTAGTCGTTACTAAGCTAGGGTATGACGCTATAACATCTGACGCAGTTAAGAGTGCATCGGAAATGATTACCGGTGGTGGTATTGAAGTAGCTCCTTTAACCCAAGCTTCTCCTGAAATAGTTATAGATGCTATTGCACCTCATGTAACTAGTGAAGGTACTGTTGCAGTTACTACTGAAGCAGTTACAGGTATTAGTAGTTTATTGGATATACCAACTCAGGTAGTAACTTCTGTTTTAACTTATGCAGCAGGATTAGGTCTTTCGACTCTAGATGTTTGTCTAATCTTTGGAGCTGGTACTGCTTTAACTGCTGCGGGTGGTTATATGTACTATAAAAATAACGGACCGGACAAATTTAAAAATCTTCTTAAAAAAGCTCTAGAAAAGATTGTAAAGCTACTAAAAATGGCGGGTAGAGTAGCATTACATGGATTTATGCTTACTGGTAGAGCAGCAGTTGCAGCTATATCAACTGTATGGGGGTGGGTCACCGGTTTAATTAGTGCAGGTTTAATGGCCATAGTTAAGAAGGTGATTAGTAAGATAAGAGATAAAGACGAGAGTGAAGATATTGATTTAGATGATGATTCTAAATCTTCTCAAGATTTACCCAACACGCAAACGCATTAATTTCTTTATCTAATACAAATACGTCTTTATACATATGATCTGAAATAGTCACTATATATTGACGTTTTTTATTGTCATCT
>TARA_R110002049_G_scaffold309307_2_pt1 | contig 21803 bp, 25 predicted proteins | sample TARA_R110002049 | Tara Oceans TARA_R110002049 (sample SAMEA4396941) | marine metagenome | biome: Polar Biome; feature: [SRF] surface water layer (ENVO:00010504); material: water (ENVO:00002006), including particulate matter (ENVO:01000060) such as... | depth 5 m
AAAATATTAGCGGGCTTTGTCCCGCTTAATGAAGTGTTAACAAACCAAAACTAAAAACCAAAAAGAGAGAAAACCATGTTCCAAGCAAACCAACCAGTAAACGCAGCACAGCCAATGAACGCAGCCCAAAACGTAGCGCCAGTTTTTACCATGAACGAATCTTTAGCTGCAGAAGCGGGCGTGTCTGATTTTGTAGTAAATGGCGGGCCGTATGGCTGCACGATCCTAAAGGCCAAATACATTAAAGCCAAATCAACAGGCAGTGATGGTTTAGAAATCAGCGTGATTACAGATGACGAATTGAAAGCCAATTATCTAAACATTTATTTCCGCAAGATCACGGGCGAATCGATTAAATCCGGTAAAGCCATGTTAAGCGCCATCATGTATTTAACAGGTGTACCGGCTTTGACTTCTGTTCAGGAGGATGGTGAATTTTTCGCGCCAGAGCTAGAAGGTCAAAAACTGGGCTTGTTCTTACAAAAGTCTTTCTATAAAAAACAGGGTGGCGGTGAAGGTACTAACTTTGATATTACAATGCCGTTTCAAACGGGCAGCCTGTTAACGGCAGAAGAAGCCATGCAGGGTAAGCAAGCGGAAACGATTAGCAGCATGATCGCTGAATACCGCGATAAGTAAGCCAGTAAAACCAAAGCAACAAAAAGCCCGCCTTGGTCAAACCAAGGCGGGCTTTTTAATGCTTATTTTTAAATACTAATTCAAAGTGATTGTGCGGCAGTTGCTAAAAACTCGCGTTTTTCAGCAGGGGGCAAGTTTTGAAAAAGTAAGTCTAACGAGATTTGAACCGCTGAAACTTTAGGGTCTACCCAGTGCGTAAACGCAACTTGGGTAACAAAAGAATGGCCGTTTTTCTCACACGCTGAGTTTGTACATTTCGCGTAAACGCTGCTTACTTCTTCCGTTGAAGCCGGGTGTGTGTAAATACGGGCTTTAGCTTTACAAGTTGGGCATTTTAGACGCATTTTATTGTGTGTTCTCATGTAGTGACCTTCCGACATATTATAGCCATAAATGATGTAAACATACTAATTTCAAGGTTTGTAAGGGTGTCAGTCATTGCCAGTCGCCGTATTTATTTTAAAATCGAATTCAAAACGCTTGCCTTCTAATTCATCATTTAATTCTAAAAACGGCTGAACCAACGCACGGACTTCATTATTTCGGTAGAAGCGTTCGGCTTTTTCAATATCACCAAAGCCGCCCACGTTGTCGGGTTTCATACCTGCAAGGCTGGCTTGTACGCCGTGGCCAATCAAAATATCATCGGCACTGATGTTTTTTACCCGCTCGAATTCGTCTTTTTGTGAAATATCGCCCACGGGGATTATCTGCACGGCTTTTTCTTTGCCGTTGGGAATATTAATAAACATCGATTTGAAGTTGCCCGCGCCTTTGCCTGCAGCAATAGTTTTACGCAAGTTATCTTCAACGTCTTTATCAAGGCTGGGGTCACTGGTGTAAAGAATATAACCAAGGTGAGATCCGTTTTTGTAATAACGGCGGCGAAATAGCGTAGCTTCACTGTTTAAGAAAACATCGTGCAAGCTGCCGATCCATTCGGGTATGCCGTAAATATCTTGGCCCGTGTCGTAATGAAAGCCGTGTAAAATTTCCCCTGGTACAAACTCAACATCGGGGCCGTTGCTTTGAATCAGTTTGAATTTGTTGTTTTTTCCTTTTCGCATATTCAGCGCGGGCACATGAACAACGCGGGTAATCTGCTTAAAACCGTTGCGTAAAACCTTGATGTAAAAGTTACCGAAGCTTTCAAGATCACGGGCACAGCGGCGAAAGTCGCGCAAACTCATTAAGCCGTTTTGCACGAATACGATAGCCATTTGATTAACTTTAAAATTAATGCAGCGGCGGTGAACACCATTGGCCCGGGTTAGGGTGTCTAATCCCTTGGGCGAAATGGGCGGGCTGTAATATTCACCTAGCGAATCGTAAAACGTGCCGATCATGTCGGCCCAGCTGTTGATTTGTTCGGGTTCGCCGAATGAAAAACTTAATGCCTGATCACTGATCTTTTGAACCTGATTATGTGAAGTATTCTCTGTGTTGTTTGTCATGCTGCCATTTCCATTACGTATGAGCTTTTCTTCGCGCCCGTGGATTGAAGACCTTCTTTAATTAATGCGTGCATAATTGCCCAAGCTGAATCGGCGTGACCAATATTATTATCACGGGAAGCCACGAACGTTATGCCCGTTCCTGTGCTGGCGCGGCGAATGGCTAAGAACGCTTGCGGAATATCAACGTGTTCTTCACTCCATTCAATGCGCTGTTCATTAATGATTTCTTGTGCTTTTAATACCAAGCGTGTTTTCACTTCTTGGGTGTAGTTGATGATCATGGCCGTTGGGAAGAATTCAAGAACGCGTTCAGCAACACCACTACCAGGGCCAGTGGCATCAATACCAATATGATCAACGTTGTATTTTTCGGTCAGTTTTTTAATAACTTCCGCTTGATAGGTCCAGTTCTCGTTTTGCATCGTGACTTTTTCAAGTACGCGGAATTTACCTTTAGCATTTTTCGGTACAGCCAAAACAACCACTTCGGCGCTGTCACGATGGCGGGCGGGATCGTAGCCAATCCAAACGGTGCCATCACCAAACGGGCGCGCATGATGCGGTTTAAAATCTGGCCATCTAACATCCGCTTTTGCACAGGCTAGTAATTGCTCTAAATTAAATGCGCTGTTGGTATCATCAATAAATCGGCATTCGTAAAGCTGGGCAAAGGTTTCGGGGTCGTTTTCTAATTCAAGCTGTTTAACATCGAATAAACCACAGCCGCCCGCCAGTGCGTCATGAATGGTAATCACTTTTCGATAGGTACCATCAACGCAATCAATACCGGCTTTTAATTGTTTTTTAGTCGGTTCTTTATACGCGGGCAATTCAGGGCGGTGCTTTTGAATCTTTTTGTATTCTTCACCCGCCCACAGTGCATACGCTTCGTGTGATTTGGTAGAAGGTGTGGAAAAATACGTTTTGCGCCAATGCTTATGAGAGGCAATCGCCCCCGCTAAATCTTTTAACTTTTTGAAATTACGAACCCAAAAACATTCATCAATATAAACGTTGCCTGTTGGCCCTTGGGCGGTAGAGCTGTTGGTACTTAAAAAGAATAAAGTAGCATCACCATGATCGGTGCGGATCGTGATTTTATCGCCGCCTTTTAATTCAACGTCATACCATTCAAGCGCAAACGAAATGATGTAACTTTTAAAAAGCTGGGCTTGGGCTTTGGATGCAGACAAGAACGCTTGGTTCTTTCCTGTCATGATCGCATCGGCAAACGCCTCGCGGGCAAAATAATACGTTAAGCCAATTTGACGTGATTTCAGAATATTACGAACGCGTTTATTTCGGTTGCCCCATAAATCTAATTGATACTGAAAAAGCCCCTTTCTGAATTTTTCTTCAACATCACTGGGTTCAATATCACGAAAATCATTCTTTCCTCGGTTACCTTCTTTTTCAGAATCACGAGCGCGCTTTTTACCTTCTGCAATATTTTTAGGCTTTAGCGGTGCGGTGCGCTGCACATGATCAGCCCCCGCCATGATTAAACCTTCACTGCCTTCACTTCTTAACTTTACTTCTTTTTGACGCGCGGCCATTAGCCGATCAATGGCGTTTAAATCTTTGTCGTTTAAATCGTCTTTGTTGATCAGTGTTACCAATTTTCGGTTGAACGCGTCCATCACTTCATCTACTTGTATCAAGTCGTCCCAGTTTTGGGTCTTGATCCAATAGTACAAAGTTCGGCGCGGCACTTTCGTTTCACGTTCAATGTCGGGTACCCGTGCACGCTTTAAAAAAAGACGTTTACACAGTTCTTTGGTTTCGTCGCTATATTTCATTTTTTCAGTTTATAGCGCAAAAACTTAAAAAAATTATTGGGTATTTCTAACTCTTTCTATGGCAGAAGAAATAGAAAAAAAGCGGATTTTTGGTCTTTGAAAGTCGGGTTAAATCCGCGTTATTGTAAAAATCTTAAAAGTGAATACAGATTTCATAGACTTAAAAAGAGACTTCCAATGCTGCTAACTGAATACCTTACTTTTGCCACTGCAGGCGCAACCGTTGACGGTCGTGTAATTGAAGAATCTTGGCTGGTTGAAGCGGCAGAAAATTACGACACTGATGTGTATACCGCCATGATCGATGCTGATCACGAAATGGATTTGTTCGGTTCTTATGGCCATGTTAATGATGTGCGATTAGGTAAAAACAAAAACGGTGATACAACATTAGAAGGCCGTATTTCCCCAAATATTCGTTTAATCGAAATGAACCAGCGCGGCCAGCGCACATTCTTTTCAATTAGTCTTGAAGAAGATTTTCAAGGTCTTGGTCAGCATTATTTGTTTCGCTTGGCCCTTACTGATTCACCCGCTTCAATCGGTACTTCCCAGTTAAAAATGTTCAGCGCCAAAGGCAAAAAGGGCATTCATACCAACCCACTCAAATTAGACTTTGAATTGGAATCTTCAAAAGACGAACCGTCAGAAGACCAAGCCAGCATGATTTCAAAGTTGTATCAAAAATTCTTTCCAGCAAAACCAACGGCTCTTGATGAGTCAGAATCTGAGGACGACTCAATGAACGAAAAGCAATTTAAAACCATCGAAGCGCAAAACGGCGACATTATCGCGGGCATTGGTGAAATGACTAAGGCATTTACCGGGCTAACGGAAAAGCTAACCGATAATAAAGCGACTGATGAAGAAGAAGCACCAGGCGAAGAAGCGGGCAAAGAATACGGCGCGCAACTGGCGAAAGTTTCTGAATCGTTAGAAGCACTGGCTGAAAAAATGGGTTCTATGGAAACAAAGTTTAGCGCTTTGTCTCAAGAAAACAACGGCACAGACGTACCGCCAAACGGTGGCAGTGAAGACGAAGTAGAGTTTATTTAAAAACTCACTTCGTTTATTTGTTTAAAAAATTAAAACTCTCACAGATCATCTAATTAAAAGAGACTGATATGAAAAAGAATACGCGCCAACTTTACGGCAAATTATTAGGCAGTATGGCTAAAGCCTACGGCATTGACGTTGCAGACGTTAGCAAAGAATTCGCGGTGGAAATTCCACAAGAAACCAAGCTGAATGACGCTATTCAAGAATCGTCTGATTTCTTGTCTCGTATCACAATGGCAACGGTTGAAGATACCAAAGGCCAAGCGCTTGAAATGGGCGTGGAAGGTTTATTGGCAAAACGTACCGAAATTACAGGCGGTGCAGTTCGTCAGCCAAACATGGCAGGCGCTCCAACGGGTTCATCTTGGGAAGTGGCATTTACTGAATTTGATGTGGCGATTAAATACATAACGCTTGATCAGTGGGCACGTTACAAAGATTTTTTCCAGCGCTATATGAACGCGGTTCGCCGTCAAATTGCGTTAGATAAAATCACCATCGGTTTTCATGGTGAGTCACGCGCAACCACTTCCGATCCGGTTGCTAATCCACTAGGCCAAGATGTGAACGTGGGTTGGTTGAAAACAATTCAAACCCAAGCCCCAGCCCGCTACATGACGCGCGGCGCGGTAGTCGATGTGATCAGCCTTGGTGCTGCAGGTGATTACAAGAATCTAGATGCGTTGGTTTATGACCTTTACGCTAGCATTGCGGTTGAAGATCGCACGGGTAACGAAGTTGTAATCGTAGGTAGTGCTTTAATCGCGGATGACGTGAACAAAGGTCTTACTAAAAACGCGGGCACTCCAACCGAGAAAGCTGTGGGCATCACTGAGTTGTCAAATCAGTACGGTGGTTTACCAGCGCTGCAGGTACCAAAATTCCCAGATATGGGCGTGCTGGTAACTGATCTAGAAAACCTTCACTTGTACACACAAGAAGGCCGCATGCGTCGTAATAATGTTGAAGAATCCAACGCAAACCGCGTGGTTGATTACATTAGCTCTAACGATGCTTATGCAATCGGTAATTTAAAAGCCGTGGCGGCAGTACATGCGCCAAATATGGCATTTAAAGAAGCCTAACAAATAAGCCCTGGCTAACTGAGCAGGGCTTATTTTATTAAAATCTTTTTCGGGAATAGTAAAAATGACAACGCCATTTCAACGACACATGAAAGAAATGCTGGCCAAAGATACCAAGGCCAAGCAAGTAAAAGCCTTAGACGCAGGCGATTTAAAAACGGCTGAAAGTACCGTGACTGATTACAGCCAGTTTGAAGTTTTAGAATCATCGTTAAAAAACGATGTAACCGCGTTGGCTAATACCCCAACGGGCGAGCGTGACGAACAACGAAAAACCTTTATTGCGCGTTATTTGCCGCATGTTGAAAAATACGTTGAATCTGCAGAAGTGTACGCAAACCAAATTTTGGTGATGGTGATGATGTGGTTGTTTGATAACCGCGATATTTCCAACGCGCTGAAATATGCACTGGTTGCCATTGAGCAAGGCCAGAAAATGCCGCAGCAATTTAACCGCAACTTGGCAACGTTTGTGGCAGATGCGGTTTTAGATTGGGCAGATCGTGAATTGAAACTGGGGCACGCGATTGATCCGTATTTTAGCCAAGTATTAACGAAACTCGATGATTGGGCAGTGCCAGAAGTCGTTCACATGAAATACAACAAAATGGCGGGCACGTTAGCACTAGATGAAAAACGCTATGCGGATGCCGTGAAGTATTTACAAAAAGCCAACGAATACGGAACGTCTAATAATCCGGCCAAGGTGAAAACCAAACTGGATAAAGCATTGGCCGAGCTCGAAAAAGAAGCCGAAGAAAAGGCCGAAGAATTAGATAAAAAAGAATAACCATCTTCCAACCCTAAAGAGTGCCCCTGTTCGTTTTCAGCGGTAGAGACTACTAAACCGATAAGGACCAGCACTCTTTTTTATTTTAAATATTGTTCAAAAAGTTTTGGTGATTTATGAATTACGGTTTTAGCGCTAATAACGACACAGTAAGACCAGAAACAAAAATTCAAAACGATGACTTTTTTACTGAATTGTCTTTGTCAGAATTTGCGAACTGTTACGGTCTACCCGCTGAAATGGCCAATGAAATTATTGAACAATATTTGTTGTCAGCCATGGATCGCATCAATACCGCGCTTGAATCGTTTAAGTCAGAAAGTGATGCCAATGGCTTTAACAAAATTGAAGACGTAGTAGCCAGCCAGTTGGGCGGCATTAGCGCCAAGGTTATTCAGTACAAACAGGCGGTTTATAGTGCGGCCAAAGCCGATTTGTTGCGCGCTGATATTAGTATGGATCGAAAGCCCAACGCAGAAAACAAAGCGGGCACGGGTGAAGAACTAATGAATCATTACGAACGCCAATCAACGCGGGCCATTGCCAACATTCAGGGCAAACGCTTAATCGGTGTTTATAGCGTATGAAGACAATGAATGAATTTGTTTCCATGCTCGATGCGCAAAAATCTTTGTTGTGTATTAAAAAACGTCAGTTTGACGTGTGGATCGAAAATAGCATGATTGTACCAGGCAGCAACAAAGAAACGGATTTAGGTTTGCATTACATGGACTTTGAATACCGCTTGTCTTGCATGATCGAACGGTTGCCATCGGCCAGCGGTGGTTTGTTGTGTTTGTTGGTTCACCAGTTTGTGAACAACATAGAAGACCGCCACGATTTAGAAAGCGTTTCGGTTGATCTTAGTGATAACGATGGAAAAACCGTTGATGCTGAAATTACCTTTGGCGTTCGTGATCCTTTCTATTTGGTGCCCGTGGAAAACAGCCCCATTGAGATCGATGGCGTAAAAATGGGCTTTGGTGACGGTGGTTTAGATGTTGCGGAAGTGGTCACGTTAAATGCTCTCGGTTGATACCGAAGGCGCAGTAAGTTTACAGCGCCAAATTGAAGCGTTAGCACTACCCGCCAACAAACGGAAAAAGATCAATACCATGCTTGGCCGTGAAGTGATCAAGCAATCACGGGCCAGAATACGAAAGCAGCGCACGCTAACAGATAGCAGTTTTAAATCACGGGCAAACGGTAAAAAGAAAAAGTTACTAGCGCGGTTGATGAAAGGAAAATTGGTAAAAGTTTGGGCGGGTCCAAATGGTGCCAAAGTCGGTTGGCAAAATGCGCGCATCGGTAAAGTTGCCAGGGCAAACCAAGAAGGTTTTAAAGAAGCGTTTAATGCTCAGAAGATAGCGCGGCAAGAACGTAAAAGCGGTGAGCCTAGCGCCGATGAAAACGCAACCAGAGCGCAAGCAAAGCAGTTGGTAAAACTGGGTTATAAACGCAAGGTTGGAACGTACAAGTCAGGCAATAAAAAAGGCCAGTCAAGAACAAAGCGCGTTTCACAATCTTGGATTGTTGAAAACATGACAATGGGTTACGCGGGCCGTCTAATCAAAATATTAGACGACAAAGAAACAAAACAGATTTGGAACGTGGTTATTCCAGCAAGACCATTTTTTGGTTTAAACAAAACTGAAATTAAAACACTGGGCAAACAAATTATTGATGACGTTATAGACGGTGCAAAGAAAGCCCGTTGAAAACGCTAGCTAAAAAGGCAGGGGTGTAAAGCATGGCAATTGGTCAAGTAAAACTAACACAAGAGAATACCGCCAGTGGTGGCATTAGTGCCGTTGAACGCCGTGTTCTTTTCATTGGTACGTGTGGCGCAAGCGGTGCGGCTGATGTATTGAGCGTATTAAACGCGCAATCTGATTTAGATGTTTTGCTGGGTACGGAAGATTCAGCACTTAAAACAAACATCAAAGCCACGATGCTAAACGCGGGCGAAGATTTCACGGGCTACGTGATGACGTTGAAAGAAACGGGCGGCATTTACACTTGGGATACGGCGTTAGAATACGCATTAGAAACGCCTAACGACATTGATGTTGAAATTGTTGCGCTGGTCGATGAGATCACAGAAGCGGCCACGGTAACCGCAATGAACGCGGCGGCTGTTAGTGCTTATAACGTGTATGGAAAATTGCTATCTCTTCATGCGGCAGTGCCGGGCATTACGGGCGCGCAAACATGGGCGCAATATTTAACCGCGACTAAGGCCATTAACAACACATTAGTTGCCACGCGTGTTGCATTGGTGCCACAGCTTCACGGTAATAATTTGGGTGTTGTGATTGGTCGTTTGATTAACTCTGATCAATCCATTGGTGATTCGCCAATGCGTGTTCGTTCGGGGTCGGTTGTTGGTTTAGGTGAAGCCCCCGTTGATAGCGGTTCGGCACCTTTGACCATGGCGCACCTTGGCGAGTTAGCGACTAACCGTTTTTCTGTGCCGCAGTGGTATACCAACTTTGACGGGATTTACTGGGCCGATCATCCAATGCTAGACGCGGAAGGTGGCGACTTTCAGGTTTATGAAAACGTCCGTGTGATTGATTACGTTAGCCGCCGCGTTCGTATTCTGATGATTCAAAAGGTTGCGGATCGTGAACTTAACGCGACTGATAGTAGCATTGCGTATCATCAAAAGTTTTTCATGGCCCCTGTTAAATCCGCGTCTAAGTCGAGCACCATTCGCGGCGTAACAAAGCCCGGTTTAATTAAACCACCTGCAGAAGAAGACATTCTGATTACGTGGAAAAGCAAAACAGAAGTTGAAATCTTCTTGGTGGTTACGCCATACGAATCACCGAAAAAGATTAGCGCACGTATTGCGTTGGATTTAACCAGTCTTTAAGGCTGGTTAAACCTTGGTTCAGCTTTGGTTTAACTTTTAAAAATAACGAACATTAGAAAACAGGTGATTTATGAAAAATCGAATTAATGGTAAAAGTTTTGATGTACGAATTATGGGGTTCAAAGTTCACTTTGAATCTTTCAATATTTCAATTGAAGACAATTCAACAGTGGCAACAAATGGCGGCCGTCCTAATGGCGTGCTTTTAGGTGATATTTCAGCAAGCGGTGAACTGGTTGTTGATACCGCCAATTTTATGTTGCTAACGGCTGCAGCAAAAGCGGCGGGATCATTTCAAGAGCTGCCAACCTTTCCAATTGATGCCTATGCAGGCGGCGGCAATGCGCGTGGTGTTGAGCTGATGCACGTTCACGCCTATGACTGCAATATGAAGGTTTCTGATTTGTTGAGCATCGATCCAACAAGTACAGATAAAACGACACACAAAATTGATTTTGATGTGACGGGTCAAGACTTCATCGACATTAACGGCGTGCCGTATGCCAAAACCACTGAATTAGATTTGGTGTAAGCAACTATGAAAAAAATAGCCCTAACAGTTCGCACGGCCATTGAACGTGCATTAGAAAAATTCAACTTGCCGAATGATGAAGCCATTGTTCGTTTGTTGTTGATGATCAGCGCACACGAAAGCCGTGGGTTTGTTTGCTGCAAACAATTGAACGGTGGCCCCGCTATTGGTCTTTTTCAAATGGAGCCAAACACGTTTGATTTTGTTCAGGGCTATTTAACCAGGACTAATAAGTTTCCGTTAATTAGTCGATCAATGATCGTTGAACGTTTGCTGATAGATGTTGAATTTGCGGCGGCCATGGCGCGGGTTTATTTATGGACCGAGCCAACGCCGTTACCCGATGCCGACGATCTGCAAGGGTTGGCCGAGTATGCCAGTAAGTTTTGGAACCGTGGCGGCAAAGGTGAGCCCCACGAATATTTGAATGATTTTTTAACGCACGTTTGGGGAGAACCCATTCTAGATAAAGGGGAAAAGTGATGGAAACATTTATTAAGGGGTTGTTTTCGTTCATTACGGGCGGTGCCGGTATTACTTGGGCGCTGGTTTGGGAAACACTAAAAGCAATCATTGGCCGCATTACGTGGCGCGTTGTTTTAGAACGTTTCTTAACGCGTGTTTTGGTTGAAGCGTTAAAGCGTTTAAAAACGCTGAGTTCAAACCGCATTGTTGATGAAACGGTTGATTCCATTTTGTTGCAGTTGCGCGGGGATGGTTTATTAATGGCAAAAATTGAAAGCAGCAAAAACAAATAAAAACGGGGAAGGCAAGCATGAAAGATTTAACCATTGCTGATTTAAAAGAAATGATTAAAGAGGCCGTTGAAGAAGGCAATAAATCTTCACTTATGAAAGTAGGTATTGATTTGAATGACCCAATCAATGTTCAGCGTGATCTTGCCTTTTCTCGTAAGCAGCGTGAAATCAGTGAAAAAATAACAATGCACGGACGCATGGTTTTAATGGGGCTGTTTTTAACGGGCCTCGGTTCTGTTGTGTTAATCGGCATTAAAGAAGCGATTAATAAATAATAATTTGATTTAAAAGAGTAACGATCATGGCTAAAGCGAATAAAAAAGATGTTGTTTTAAATGTGGGTGAAGATGAGTTGCGTTTTGCTGTAGGAATTAACGAATTCAACGGTTTGCAAAACGAAATGTTACCCAACAACAAAGTTGCACCTTCTGAAAACTTCTTGGTGAAGTGTGTTCATCCAGACGATCAGGAAAAGATGCTTGATTATTGTGATCAAGGTTTTGCAATTGAACTAGCGCAAGCCGTGGCCGAGCAGTTCAAACCAGAAGTGGTAATTTCAGTAAAAAAATAGAAAGGGTCGTTGAATCATTAAAAGGCAACCAGTTAAGCCAGGCACGAGTCTTGGCGAAATGGTTACTAAAAGATGATGATCCAGATGAAGAAACAATGGGTGAAGCCGTTTGGCTTTACTCAGATTTAGTAGAAACATTATCGGGCGTTGTAACAAAAGGAATTGGTAAGGCGTTTAGCAAAAGTTAAATGATGATTGGAAAAGGTGAATTTTTGTAATGAGCATGTCAGCACTTGAAAGATTGACCTTTACCGTTGGGATTAGAGATTTGGTCACCCCAACCGCCAGTTCAATCAATAGAACTATTACGGGCATGAGACAAAACGCAACACAAGGTTTTGATGCAATTCGTGGCGGTGCGGTTGGTTTGGCGGGGGCTGGCTTTGCTATTAAATCTTTCATGCAGCCTGTTTATGATATGCAAAAAGCATTGGGCGAAGTGAAGTCGCTTGATGTTGCTCAAAAAGAATTAGATACGCTAACGGCTAAATCTTTAAAGTTTAGTATTGCCTACGGAGAAAGCGCCACAGACTTTGTGCGTTCAAGCTATGACATTCAAAGTGCAATCACGGGCTTGGTCGATGGTGAATTAGCTAAGTTCACCAACGCATCAAACATTCTAGCCAAAGGCACAAAAGCCGACGCGGCCACGATCACCAACTACATGGGCACCATGTATGGCATTTTTAAAGATCAGGCCAACAAAATGGGCAAGGCCGAATGGGTAGAACAGCTAACCGGACAAACCGCGCAAGCTGTTCAAATGTTCAAAACCACGGGCGCAGAAATGAGCGGCGCATTTACCAGTGTGGGCGCCAGTGCAACTTCAAGCGGTATTTCTTTACACGAACAAATGGCCATTCTTGGCACGCTGCAATCAACCATGAGCGGCAGCGAAGCGGGCACAAAATATAAGTCGTTTTTATCCGGTGTTGCTGGGGCGCAAGAAAAGCTCGGTTTACAGTTTACGGATAGCGCGGGCCGTATGTTGCCAATGACTAAAATCCTTAAAACATTAAAAGGCCGTTTTGGTGATACGTTCAGCGAAGCCGAATCATTAGACCTTAAAAAAGCCTTTGGCTCTGATGAAGCCGTGGGCCTGATTAAATTATTGATGGGTCAAACCGATGGCCTAAGCAATAGCATTACAAAACTTGGGCAAATTCGCGGCATGGATAACGCCGTGAAAATGGCAAAAGCCATGGTTGATCCGTGGGAACAATTTCACGCGACAACCGAAGCCGTGCGAATTGGTTTCGGTAATGCTTTATTGCCCACCATTAATGATTTCTTACAAATGTTAAGCAACGGCATGACCACGCTTTATGAATGGACGCAGGCTTTCCCAAATATAACAAAATACGTGGGTTATTTAACGCTGGGTATTTTGGGATTGGGCGCGGGTGTTGGTGCGTTTTATATATTGATGGGTTTCGCAAAAATGGCAATGGCGGCAATGGGTGCCGGTATTCTTATTTTAAAGGCGGGCATGCTTGGTTTGACGGTTGTTTTAGGATTCTTAAAAACGTCTTTTATAAAATTGGCTATCACAATGCTATTGAACCCCATGATATTGATGGCCTTTGGAGTTATTGCACTGATCGCGGTGATTGGTGTGTTGATCTATAAATGGGATGCGTTGGTGAAGTGGTTTAAATCAACCGATTTGGGCCAGTGGTTTTTTGCTCAAATGGATTCAGTAGCCGAGGCATTCAGCGGCATGTATGACATAGCAATGAACATCTTTGGCAAAATCGGGGACGCGTTCAGTTCGGTGTCTAGCTTCTTTGGTTTTGGTGATGATTCAAGTGAAATTAATATTAGTAAATCAATTTCAGCGTCGGGTGAAGTTGGAATCAATACGCTAAACAATGCGCGAAAAGTCGAAAGCCCAACGGATGCCATTACAAAAACATTTGTGGGCGTAATGGGTGGCGGTAGTTCTGGTTTAAGTTTTGGTGATGTAACGATTAACGCGGATCAAGGCATGAGCCCAGACGCGTTGGAAAACTGGGGAGCGCTGCAAGGTGGTTGATTCAACTATTGAAAATTATACCTATTCAGATTTAAAAATTATTGATGATGATCTAGTTCGTGATGAATTTGGGCAGCCTGTTTTTATTTATGACCGTGATGTGGTTGATCAAGACATTCGTCATTCAATCCGTGAAAGCGGTTTGCTAGAACAGCTAATTGGTGAGCGCAGCCCAAACCAAAGAAAGATGATTTTAAGCAAGTTAAGAATCTTGATTGAATCTGATCCGCGAGTCATACCAGGCACCAGTGAAATGGATATTAAAGACATAGAGAATTTTAGAATTATTGCTGATACAGATTTTGGCAAAATACACATGGGGGCCAATGTATGAACATCGATTTAAACGAACCGCTAACCGATCAGCAGCAAGGCTTTGCCAGCAGCATGGAAAACGCGGGCATTCCAACCACGGAAGCAGGCTTAAAAGATAAGTTTGATCAAATGGCCACGGATGAAGGATTGGTTTTTAAGAATGAAAACGAGCGCGGCGCGTGGTGGCGTTGGTTGAAAAACATAGCGGTTGAGCCTGTGCAATGGTTGATCCGTTTTGTGATTACTCATGTGATCCCAAACCAGTTTGTTAAAACGGCCAGCGGTGAATATTTAGACGTATTGGGCTGGGGTTACGATTTAGAGCGCTACACAGCAAACAAGGCGCAAGGCTTGATCAAGTTTGTGCGTGATGCCAGCGGTTCAGAATTAACCATTCCATTAAATACATGGATCAAAACCACAAGCATTAATGGCACGGTCTACAGAATGAAGACCATAGAAGAAGGCATTTTTGCAACCGATGATTTGTTTATATGGGTTAAGGCCGAAGCTGAAAAAGAAGGCTTGGCCTATAACTTGGGTTCAGACTATTACATTATTTTAGAAGAACCGATTTCGGGGATCACTGCAGTAACCAATGATTACGATTGGCTAACAAAGCCCGGTCGTGATCGTGAAGATGATGAAAGTTTTAGATCGCGCTTTCGTGGCCAGTTTGCCAGCGTGTCAGATTTTTACGTGACCAGTGTTTATAAAACCATGATCGCCAACAATATTGGCATTGGTCATGATCGTATCTTTATTGATTACACATTGGCACCACGCGGCGCGGGAAGTGCCGACGCTTTTGTTTTGTTTGATTTAGAAACACCATCACAGGCTTATCTTGATCAGGTGAATTCATACATTCGTGATGAAGGCAATCACGGCTTTGGTGATGACATGATGGTAAAAGCGGTACCAGAAAGTTTTCATGATGTGGCGTTAACTGTTTGGCTACCCGTAAACATTCAAGGCGTTCAAGCTGCAGGTTTGTTAAACGATATTGAACAAATGATCCGTTGCGCGTTTCGTGAGAATAACAATTTTGACGTGGTTCAAACGTTACCGTTTAGCCGTTTTAGCATGTCACGTTTAGCGGGTGCCATCATGCGTAAATACTCTGTTGTGGTTTCGGTCGAGTTCGCAACGGGTGACATTGTAAGTCAGCAAGATGTACCGAAACTTTCAAGTCTAACGATCACACGGGACAACATCGCATGAAGCCGATAAAAATACCGTTTTGGATGGGAAAGGGGCAGCTAAAAAAATACGCAGATTTTTTATTGTCGTGGTTCGATCTGGTCACGGTATGGCTGAAATTCACGTTAACGTTTCACGATATTGAAACCGTTGATATTAAGATCGTTGATTTGTTCGCCTGGCAACGTGATGTAGATCGTATCCATTCTGAACCTGAATGGCTTTATAGAAAACGCGTTAAATATGCCTATCACAATGCAAGGGATGCGGGAACGTTAGCCGGATTTCAACGGATTTGGGAGCGCTTAGATTTAGGTTTGTTGAGAATTAAAGAGCGCATACCTGATCTTGATTGGGACATTGTTCACTTAGAAATTGACGGAAAAATATTAGGCGAACATGCCGAGCTGTTACGAATCATTATTGAAAAATATGGTTTGGCGTGTCGTCGCTATGAATGGTTTTCGATCTACAACGTGAACATGACGTTACGCGTTCAAACGTTTGGTAATACAACGGGATTTGTTACCGCTAAATTACTGGGGCCAGATCGTTACGAATGGCTAAACGATGTTTCAACAGAAATAAACATGCGTGTTCAGACCTTTGAAAACGCTGAACATAATGCAATAGCAAAATTAGATATTTAAGACAGGACTAATAAAATGCCAGTTATTACAAATGCAGGTGAATACTTAATCACTCAACAGCAGCAAGCGGGCGAACCGTTGATCATTGATCAAATGATCTTGGCGAATATCACGGGCTTAGATTCTAATACAGTGCCAAGCCGCGAACAGTCAATGCCAGCGCCAGAAGATGTGAAAATCATTAAGCCGATTACAAAAGACGGTTTGCTGAATACAAATACGGTTGTTTATTCAACTGTGTTTCCTAGTACTGATGGCACGTTTGATTTTAACTATATGGGTTTATACAGCAGCGCGCATGATGTGATCGTGGCCGTGGCGTATGTTCCATTGCAAACAAAAATCAAAACCGTGGGAACTGATGTTGGTAACGTCATTACCAAAAACTTTGCTATTGAATTCAACGCAGCGGCAGACATTACCGGCATTAATATATCGGCCGAGTCTTGGCAGATTGATTACACAGCGCGTTTGTTGTCGATGGACAAACACCAACGCGACTTGGTTAAAAACATCTATGGCCCGTCAACCTTCTTAAACGATGCGTTTAAAGTTAAGTTTGAAACTGATAAATATTACCTAACTGCAGGTAAAGCAATTCTAGGCGGTATTAATTTTGACTTAGAAGCTGATCTTGAAATTGTGCCTGGTGCATTACCGCAAACCGTTTGGTTAGACGTGTACCAAGAAACCTCAATGATGGGTGTTTTGAATAAACACGATGTTGTTTTTAATGATGGAACTGTTTTAGCTGATTATGTTGTGGGATCGGTAGAACATACGCTGGTTAAATTGGGTGTTGTTAATTCTAGTGTTGATATTGTTGATGAGCGTTCGTTGGTAAAACGTAGTTTAGAGCTAACAACAAAAAACAATGATCCAAAGAATATTGCAGAGCTAAGAAAATACCGACCAGAATACGCGGGCCAAAAACTTGATATTGATGGCCACACATTGCCAGGTATCGGCGGCGGGCCTTTCTATCATGATCCTGATGATAGTACTTCACCTGATAACAATGGAACGGTGATTGTTAATGAATGGGGGGATCGTTGGAAGAGAATTTTAGATGGGTATGTAACTCCAGAAATGTTTAATGGTGATTTTACTGCTGCATCACGCCTTGGCGTTGTTCTTGCACAGGGCGAGTATTTAGTGTCGGGCGTTGATCTTGCTGACGGGTGCAGGCTTTTAGCGAATGGTGCCGTATTTACAGGCCACGGACTAACTTCTGATATGTTTAGAGCAGTCGGGTCTCTGGTTATTGATGGCGGGACGTTTACTAATGCGCGGACAGTAGTGAATATAATAGAAACTAGTACAGGATCAGGAGTAACATTGACTGGTGGTACATTCAACAATGTCGCACACGCAATTTTTGGAAGAAAGGGAGGGTTTGCTGATAATACTGTCCTTGGGGATTTGCGCGTTAAAAACTGTACATTCATGGACGGTGAGTGTTTTATTTACACTATCCACAAGAGTTGGCGTACTGTTTCGGTGTCAGATAATATTGCAGAAGGAATGTCGATTAAAAACACTGGAGAAAGAGTGTTTCCTTACCATCGATATAATGTAGGCTTTCTACAGGTTGGGGCTACATTTTCTGGGGAACATGATGATATAAAAAAAGCCTCTGCATCAAACAATAAAATAAAGGACGTACACAACTCACTAATTGACCCTTACACTGGTTTAGATGTATCAGAATCAAATGACCAGGAGACTCAGGCTATAGCCATCCGTTGTGGGGAAGGAACGGTAGTAGTTGATGGGAATACGATTGAGGATTTATCAGCGGTTGCTGCAAATACAGACTGTGAGGCAATTCTTGTTCGTGCGAGATCGGGGGTAATTAACGGTAATGTACTGCGTAACGCTGGCACAGATGAGGCCGCTATCTCCTGTAAATATAGCTTCACAGACGGTCTTAGAGTGACTGGGAATAACATATCTTGGACAGCTTCGGCAACAGGGACAAGAACAGGCTGTTTGATATCTTCTGATGCAGCCGCGCCTGTGATTTTCTCCGACAACACTGTGGTCAATAGTTTACGAGCAGTAACAGCTAGGTCAAATAATTTTGAAATATCACGTAACACGTTTAAGGATTGTGCCACCGTTGTATTTCTTGGCCCTGAGCATGATATAGACTCATTATCAATTATTGACAATACTATGGATGGCTGCCAACTGCATTTAGAGCACATTAGAACCAGTATAAATGGAAGGTTTCCATACCTGATAGGTTTGGTCGTCTGTGAAATGAATCGCGTGGTAAACCCAGAAGGGCAGAATCTTTTTAGCTTTCCAATCGCTACCAAGACTGTTGTTTGCAACAATAAAATAATCAGTTCTATTCAGAGTTCGTTAAGGCCGTTTTTGTTCTACGGAGGAGACACGGATCTAGCGTCAGAAATCCTTGTATCTGGAAATTACACCACTGGTCTTGGTGGGGGGGATGGTAGAGTCTTTTCTGTTGTTGGTGGAACACTCGGGTTCGGAAATACTCAAATTGAGTTGTCGAGGAATGAATCTAGGGATCAAAGATTCTTTGTACTTATGAATGACACCTCAATACCAATGGTTAGGTGTTATAACAATATAGATATAGGTACTACTGAGGCGAATAGTTATAATTTTGGGACAACTGTTAATAGTCAGCAGCAAAATATAACGTTTTAAAACATGATAAACATGATAAACATGATAAACATGATAAACATGATAAACATTTCAACCCAAAACCCAACAGCGGGCGACGCTTCAACAGACGCAGCCCGCCGAGCGGATTTTGATTTATTCCAAAACCAAGTTGAAACCATAGCGGTTTCACCTTGGCAAAACGGAACCTTCAACGGCAGCAAGCAAAGCCAAGAATTTTGGTTAAGCCCAAGCGAAGCGCAAACAAACCTAGCCGATCAGCTAAAGCCGATCGCTTGGGAAAGTTGCGTTTTAATCATTGCGACGGGAAAAGATGCCAGCGCATTAAACGAAAGCCTCGAATCAATCTTGGCCGTGTTTCCAAATAACGATCTTGAAAAGTTTCAACGCCATGCCAAAGCATTGGCAGAACACGAAACTAAAAAGATGTTCATTGCTGGCATAAAAACAGATGATCGAAAAAAACAGACACTAGAAAAACTCAGTGTCTTTTCTTCGTTACTGTTTGCCAAACAAGATGTTGCAGTGAGCGAAGCCGTTGCCAGTGATCAAGACACTAATCAAATGCTAACCGCGTTTAAAGATAAGCGCGTAATTCGATTAGATGAAATCAAAGCCGCCGTTGATGCCATAACGCAACCAACAGGAATTGAAAACGCAATGCACCTAAGCGGCGGTGATATTTCAAGCAATATCAAAAAACTAACAATGCCAAACGAAAACGCGCCGCTTTGCTGTTTGCTTGCATTGGGTGGCAGTGCTGCAGACTTGGCCCCACTGGTAGAGGCAATGGCCCTATGATTCTTGAATACAGCGGCAACACATTCAAAATTGAACTGAATGAATTAAACGTTTCACTAAAGCTATCACTGAAAAACGAAAGCATTTCAGCGAGCACCAGCGCAAGTGACACAATCAACAAAGGCACAAAACCCAAAAGCATTTACGTAGCGGGTGTCGTAAAGTTTGAAGACCAAGATCATCTAAAAGAATTGATCAAACTGGCCGAGCTAACAGACGAAGACGGAATCCGTCAGGTTTTCACAATCAACGACAAAACCGCAGAAATCGGGGACGTTCGCCAAGTTCAATTCAATAATGATTTCAACGTTAAAAAAATGGCAAAGTTTGAAGCGTGGAACGTTGATTTTTCATTACTGCAGAAAAACAGCGTAGCCGAAGCAAAAGAAAATAAAACAAAACCCAAAGAAGAACCCGTTGCCGATAGCATTACGGGTGAAGCAGTAGTTGCCGATCCTGAACAAACAAACGAAGAAGCCGCCATTGAATCACTCGGATGGGTCTGGGAAGTCCTAAAAAAGGTAGATAAATATCTAGAGCCAGAAGGCGAAAGCAATGAAAATAACCAAACAACTTAAAATAAATCAGATAGAAACAAAACTGATAAACGATGCAATAAAACAAGACATGCAAACACCAGGGCGGTGCGTGCTTACGGTGTCGGCAGAAGAACAACCAGAAACAGGACAACTTCTTGAAATCAATAGCCAAATGTCAGGCCAAGAATTACGCCGAATATTTTATGGTTATATCGACACAATAACAAAACAGCAAAACGGAATTTATAAAATAATAGGCCGCGAATTTTCCGCAATGCTAAACCGCCGAATTTCTTTAAACCTTCGTCATGTAAAACCGAGTGAAGTGCTAAAAGAAATTAGCAAGCAAACAGGCTTGCAATTCATCTTGCCAAAAAGCGAATGGACCAAAAAAACAATAGCTCGCTTTCAACACATTGGCGGTGGCTATGGTGCATTAGATAGCCTGTTGAATCTTTGGCAAGTAGAACGCGGCGTGTGGCAACAACAGCCAGACGGTCAGATTTACGTGGGCGAATCAATTAAATCAGTGCCAGGACAAAAGCGAATAAAACTAGCGCCAGAATTCTTTGAAACAACATCGGCATTGGGCGGAACGTTGCCACTGGTACCAAGAATCCGCGCGGGCGTACAAATCGAAATTGCATCAAAAATACTTTACGTGAACAGCATAGAAATAATGGGCGATAAAATGCGCCTAAACTGGTTGCGTGATCCGTGGGAAACAAACTTGCAGGCCATACGATGAACCCAACATTAAGAAAACAAATTACCCGCGAATTTCCAGAACTGGCCGCAGGTTATCACTTGCCACTAATGGCCGAAGTATTAGCCATTCCAGACGCGCCAAAGAACGGCGGCATAAACGACAATTACCGCCCACGCTTGGCGGTAAACTTGGTTCTACTAAACAACGAATACAAAAGCACCGGAATATTATTAGACGCGGTACCCGTATCAATAATGGGCGGCGGTAACGAACGCGGATTTTTCGCAACGCCAGAAAAGGGAACCTTGGTTGAAGTCGCATTCCTTAACGGATCACCTGAACGCCCATTTGTACGAAGCATTCTTGGTGATCGCCAAGCATTGCCGTGGATCGATGAACACACAATGGCATGGCAGCAAGACGAAAGCGTAAAACAAACCGTAGACAATGCGGGCAACTGGACGCGCCAAACAACAAACGACATAACAGACAAAAGCCACACGCACACAACCGAAGCGCACAGCAAAATAGAAATCATCGGTGAAGAAATTAAACGAGTACTTCAACACAGCATCGAAGACATAGACGGGAAAAAACAAATTGAAGCCACGGCCATACACTTACTAAGCACCACCGTTGCAAATCTTTTAGCACTGGGCAGCATCAACCAAGCAGCGGGCGAACACATTACCCGAAGCGCAGGCATGGCAATTACAGATCACGCCAAAGAAGATATAAACCAAACCGCAGAACTAAACATAATTCAAACCGCCACAGAAAGCATAAAAGCCACGGCCACAAAAAACATAGAACTAACCGCAACCGACAACATAAACGGCAGCGCATCTAAAAACATAAAATTAGAAGCGGTTACCAATATGGAACTAATCGCGGCAAAAGTTCACCTGGGCAGCCCAACGGACAACGTATTGAAATTGGTGTCAGAATTCATGCAGGCCACCATTGACGGATTCACCGCCGCAACATTGGCAACCGTAACTTGTGCGGCACCGGGCAGCCCATCGGGTGTACCACTAAACGCCGCAGACTTCACCGCCGCAGTAGCCGCAATAACGCCACTCAAAACCAAGCTAGACGCAGTAACCAAGTAAGCCCCCGCCCCAAAAAAAGGATTGCACAGCAGCCAGAAAGCCCAGCCATTGAAAACGGCGTGGGCTTTCTGTGCTTTCGTATGCCTATAAAAACGCTAAAGCCCTAGCCGCGCATGATCTAGCGCCCAATTCGTAGCGAGGCGCACACACAGCCCCAGCAAACCACAATAAAAAAAGAATCAGCCAGAAAAAAAACTCCTCCTCCCC
>TARA_R110002049_G_scaffold26675_9_pt1 | contig 21783 bp, 17 predicted proteins | sample TARA_R110002049 | Tara Oceans TARA_R110002049 (sample SAMEA4396941) | marine metagenome | biome: Polar Biome; feature: [SRF] surface water layer (ENVO:00010504); material: water (ENVO:00002006), including particulate matter (ENVO:01000060) such as... | depth 5 m
ATACGGTCGCTTCCACTTTGTACAGGTAAATGAATATGGTTACAAATATTATCATATTTCGCCATGGTTTCAATAACATCTAAAGTGAAATCTTGCGGATTAGATGTAGAAAAACGAATACGCATTTTAGGTTGTGCTTTAGCACATAGCTCTAAAAGATTAGCGAAATTTACAGCGGTTGCTTTTTGTAAATCAGAAGCGTTTTCAAAATCTTTCTTTAAACCGCCTCCATACCACAGGTAGCTATCTACATTTTGACCCAATAGCGTAATTTCTTTGAAGCCATTAGACCATAAATCATTTACTTCTTCAATAATACTTTGTGGGTCTCTACTGCGTTCTCGTCCTCTTGTAAAAGGAACAACACAGAAGGTACACATATTATCACAGCCTCGAGTAATAGACACAAAAGCTGTAACACCATTTGTATTTAATCTTACTGGCGAAATATCACCATAAGTTTCTTCTTTAGATAATATAACGTTTATAGCATCTCTACCTTCATCAACTTCAGCAAGTAGATTAGGTAAATCTTTATATGCATCCGGACCAACAACTAAATCTACAATTTTTTCTTCTTCTAAAAATTTAGTTTTTAAGCGTTCTGCCATGCAACCTAAAACACCAACTTTCATTTTTGGGTTGATACGTTTTACAGCATTATATTGTTGTAAACGTTTTCTAACTGTTTGTTCCGCTTTATCTCTAATTGAGCATGTATTTACTAAAACAAGGTCTGCTTCTTCTAGTTTTTGAGTGGTGTTAAAACCTTGTTCGGAAAGAATTGAAGCTACAATTTCACTATCACTAAAATTCATAGCGCAGCCATAACTTTCAATGAATAATTTACGTTTGTTTCCTTCCTTATTATTTAAAATTAAGGTTTCTCCTTGTTTTTTTTCGTCTATAATTTTTTCCATCAGTTGTAGTGAATACTGCAAATTGCAATAAGCATGCAAAGATAATATTATTTTATCGATTCTGACAAAGTGGCAGTTATAAAATCGTTAATGTTTTTGATGGTAAATGGAATTGATACTAAAGAATTGATTAATTGAATTCTATTTAGAATAGTTTTTTTCTTGAATTATTGCAAAAAATAGATTTCTTTTGAAGTACTAACCAAATTAATTAAAAGATGAAAACCATTGAAATGAAACGTCGTATTGAAGATGCAAAAGCATTAGATTTTGGTACTATATTTAATCAATCTATAGAATTATTCAAAAAAGTTTGGGTACAAGGCTTAGTTGTTTTACTGCTAAATATGGTTTTGGCTATGCCATTTGTTATGATTATTTATATACCATTATTTTTATCTGGTTTTATGGATGTTTATACAAGTACTTATGATCCTTATAGTTCAGGACAACCACAAATTGGACCAATGTTTGGAGTCATGATGGGAGTTGTATATATAATTATGATTATAGCTATGAGTACAATAGGTCTTGGTCTTAAAGCTGCATTTTACAGAATTTGTAAGCTTAAAGATTTAGAGCAAATGGGGAGTGAAGATTACTTTTATTTCTTTAAGAAACCTTATTTAGGTAAAACTATAAAATTAGGCTTGGCATATAGTGGTATAATTTTAGGAGCTTTTTTGCTTTGTGGTTTACCTATTATATACGCATTTGTTCCGTTATCATTTGTTATTACTATTTATGCATTTAATCCAGATATGTCTAACTCAGATATTGTAAAAATGGCATTTGATTTAGGGAATAAGAAGTGGTTAATTTCTTTTGGGTTGCTTTTTGTTTCTGGACTTTTAGCAGGTATTGTTGGTTTTATGATGTGTTTTGTAGGTGTATATGTTACATCTTCGTTTAGCTATTTACCTCCTTATTTTATTTATAAAGACGTTATTGGTTTTGAAGATGAAGACGGAACGCCTCGGATTTCAGAGAATTCTAGATTTTAACGCAACCATTTAATGTGTTTTGCATCTAATTAATAAATAGTCTTATGAAATTAAGTAAACTCTTTATGTTTTCATTGATTTGCTTGTTGTTTTTAAATACGCAATGCGAAGATGAAAATACTTTTACCGAAATGTCATGTGGCTTAGAGATAGAAATTGATACTACTGCTTATGAAGATGCGGAGTCTCAAACAATTGATGAAGCTATTATCGATGGTGATTGTGTTATTATAACTATATTATCGAGTGGATGCGACAGTGCTAATTGGGTGATGACGTTAATCGATTCTGAAGCTGTTGCAGAATCATTGCCGCCTCAACGTTATTTAAAATTATCACTTTTTAATAACGAAGTTTGTTTAGCCTTTTTAAGTAAACAAGAATATTTTGATTTGACACCTTTAAGAGTAGAAGGTCTAAATGAAGTACTATTAAACATTGAAGGATTAGCAGAACCATTGCTCTATTCTTATTAATTATAAATTTTTATAAACTGTGAAAGCCTTACAAAACGTAAGGCTTTTTCTGTTTTTAGTAGTGGAAAAACTACGTTAAAATGCATGCTATTTACGACCAAATTAGGATTGTATCTTAATTTTCACATACATTTGTAAACGCAAAATTTTAAGAATGTCGAAGAATCTAGTTATTGTTGAGTCACCTGCAAAGGCTAAAACCATTGAAAAGTTTTTAGGAAAAGACTATAAAGTGGCGTCCAGTTTTGGACACATTGCAGATTTACCATCTAAGGAGTTAGGTGTTGATGTTGAAGGTGATTTTATGCCAAAGTATCAAGTATCAAAAGACAAGAAAGATGTTGTTAAAAAGCTGAAAGAATTAGCAAAGAAAGCAGACGTTGTTTGGCTAGCGAGTGATGAGGATCGAGAAGGAGAGGCAATTGCTTGGCATTTAGCTGAGACTTTAAAGTTAGATAAAGAAAAAACGAAGCGTATTGTTTTTCATGAGATTACAAAAACTGCGATAAAGAAAGCAATTGAGAATCCTAGAAGTATCGATTATAATTTAGTAGATGCACAACAAGCAAGACGTGTTTTAGACCGTATTGTAGGTTATGAGTTATCTCCTGTTTTATGGAGAAAAGTAAAAGGAGGATTATCTGCAGGACGTGTACAATCTGTTTCTGTGCGTTTAATAGTAGAACGTGAGCGCGATGTGCAGGCTTTTGAAGCTAAAGCATCTTATAGAGTAGATGCGGAATTTACTAATGAAAACGGAAATTCATTTAAAGCAAAATTACCAAAGAACTTTAACTCAGAAAAAGAAGCCTTAAAATTTCTTAACGATAATATAGGAGCAACTTACGAAGTTTCAGATTTACAAAAGAAACCAGCTAAGAAATCTCCAGCAGCACCATTTACGACATCAACGCTTCAACAAGAAGCATCCCGTAAATTAGGATTTTCTGTGAGTAGAACCATGACTAATGCACAACGTTTGTATGAGGCAGGTCTTATTACTTATATGAGAACAGATAGTGTAAACTTATCTGATGAAGCTAAAAAAGGAGCAGAAAGTGAAATCATTTCGGCTTATGGCTCAGAATTTAGTAATCCAAAAAATTATAAAGGAAAATCAAAAGGTGCACAAGAAGCTCACGAAGCGATAAGACCTACAGATTTTTCAAACCATACTGTAAACGCAGAACGTGATCAAGCAAGATTATACGATTTAATCTGGAAACGTGCTATTGCGTCTCAAATGAGTGATGCTAAATTAGAACGTACTAATCTAAAGATTCAGATTAATGCTAAAAATAAGATTAGCGAACAATTTACAGCAAATGGAGAAATCATCACTTTTGAAGGTTTTTTAAAAGTTTACTTAGAAGGAACAGATGATGAAGATGCAGAGCAAGAAGGTATTTTACCAGATTTAAAAGTTGGTGAAGCACTTCAAAATAAATATATCACAGCTACCGAACGTTTTACTAGACCACCTTCAAGATTTACAGAAGCGTCGTTGGTAAAACAATTAGAAGAGTTAGGTATTGGTCGTCCGTCTACTTATGCTCCAACAATTTCTACAATTCAGAATAGAAATTATGTTGAAAAAGGAACAAATGAAGGTGACGAAAGAAAATATAAGCAATTAGTTTTCGAAGGTCAAAAAATAAAAGATAATACGCTTTCCGAACAAACAGGTTCAAATAAAGGTAAACTAGTACCTACAGATATAGGTATGATAGTGACTGAGTTTTTAGTTAAGCATTTTGAAAGTATCTTAGATTACAATTTTACTGCGAAAGTAGAGGATAGGTTTGATGACATCGCTGAAGGAAAAGAAGATTGGCGAGAAATGATGAAGGATTTCTACAAAGGTTTTCACCCACAAGTTGAAGATGTACAAGAAAATGCAGAACGTGAATCTGGAGAACGTATTTTAGGTACAGATCCAAAAACAGGACGAACGGTCTTAGTTCGTTTAGGTAAATTTGGACCTCTAGTACAATTAGGTACACCAGACGATGAGGAAGAATCTCAATTTGCAAGTTTATCTCCAGACCAACAATTAGGTTCTATAACTTTTGAAGAAGCTATGGACTTGTTTAAGCTTCCAAAAGCTTTAGGTCATTATAAAGATGAAGAGGTTGAAGTTAATAATGGACGATTTGGACCTTATGTGAAGTTCGGTAAGAAATTTGTTTCATTACCAAAAGGTGTAGATCCTTTAAGTGTTGAGATGGATGAAGCTCTTATGTATATTAAGGAGAAAGAATTAGCAGATGCTCCTATATATATGTATAAAGATTTAGAAGTTACTAAAGGTAAAGGAAGATTTGGGCCATTTATAAAATGGAATAACATGTTTATCAATGTTAATAAAAAGTATGACTGGGATAATCTATCTGAAGAAGACATTGTAACATTGATTGAAGAGAAGATTCAAAAAGAAATAGATAAGGTCATCCATAATTGGGAAGATGAAGGTGTAAGAGTTGAGAAAGCAAGATGGGGAAGACACAATATTATAAAAGGTAAGCAAAAAGTAGAGTTAGCTAAAACAGTAGATGTTACTAAAATGACATTAGAAAAGGCTTTAGGTATTCTCGAGAAAAATGCACCTAAAAAGAAGGCTACTAAAAAGAAAGCCAAAAAGAAAGCAACGACTAAAAAGAAGTAATATACTATGAATTTTAATTTTCTCACGCCTGTATCAGATGCGGTTTTGGCTCACAATGAACTAACAGCGCAACAATCACTAGGAAAAAAAATTAAGATTCATTCGCGCCAAAATGGGATTCCAGATTTAGAAGGTGTGAAAATGGCCATTATTGGCGTTAAGGAAAACCGAAACGATGTTAACTATATAGGGTCTCAAATTAATTTTGATACTATACGTAAAACACTCTACACGTTGTTTCCAGGTAACTGGCATACTACGCTTGCCGATTTGGGTGATATTGAGCCTGGAGAATCTGTTGAAGATACTTATTTTGCAATTAGAACAGCCATTGCTGTTTTGTATGAAAAGAAAATCATTCCTATCGTATTAGGAGGAAGTCAGGACTTGACTTATGCAAATTACCGTGCTTACGATGATTTGTTGCCTATGGTGAATATTGCTAGTGTGGATACTAATTTCGATTTAGGCGATGCAAGTTTGCCAATTAAGAATAATAGCTATGTTGGTAAAGTGATTGTAGAAGAACCTTACAATCTGTTTAACTACGCAACAATTGGATATCAAACTTATTTTAACTCTCAAGAGGAAATAGATCTCATAGAAAAGTTGTACTTTGAGGCCTATCGTTTGGGTGAGATTTCAGGAAACATTAATAAGGTAGAGCCTTTGCTGCGAGATGCACATATTGTATCTGTAGATTTAAAGGCTGTTAGAGCTTCGGAAGTAAGTGATAACCAAAAGTATTCTCCTAACGGTTTTTCAGGAAAAGAGATTTGTGCTATAAGCAGATATGCTGGTATAAGTAATAAGGTGTCATCATTTGGAATCTATGAATATCAAGGTTCAAAGAATGATAGTGCAACTTCAATGTTAGTAGCCCAGATGATTTGGTATTTTATTGAAGGTGTTAATTGTCGTGTTAACGATGATGAGTTTAATAACGAAAAGTATTACCAGAAATATAATGTATTGGTAGAAGACGATGAGTTAATCTTTTATAAAAGTTTAAAAACAGGTCGTTGGTGGATTGAAATTCCTTTTTTGCCAAATGTTAATAATAAATTAAAAAAGCATACGTTATTACCATGCATGCACTCCGATTATGTGCTTGCAACACAGGGTGAAATACCAGAGCGCTGGTTTAAGGCCTATAGGAAGAATAGCTTCTAAATTGTGCACTTTGTCGGATTTTTACGTTTTTTTAGTCGACGAAATGCTTATTTTAGGGATGAAATGCAAAAAAAATGCAAAAAAAGTTGTTTATTCGAAAATATATAAATATGTTTACGACCTCAAAAATAATAATGACTAATTTAACCTCGAGTTACTATGAATATTAAGAAGTTTATTTTACTAACCACAGTACTAGTTTTGGTAGCCAGTTGTAATTCTGGAGACCGTGGCCAATTGGTAGGAGTTAAAGGCAAAGCCTGGCACCCAGAAAAGCCCTACGGAATGACACTTGTTCCTGGTGGAGCTTTTATTATGGGAAAATCAGATGATGATTTAGCTGGTGTGCAAGATGCACCAACGAGAACAGCCACTGTTCGTGCATTTTATATGGATGAAACAGAAATTACAAATAGCGAGTACCGTCAATTTGTAGAATGGGTAAGAGATTCTATTTTAAGATTAAAATTAGCTGAGATGGCTGACTTAGAAGGAAAAACGCCTGGTAGTGGAGATATTGGAGAGTTTGCTTATAAAGATGCAAACCCAGAAGATCTTAACGCTTACGAAAGCTACATGCAAAATACCTATGGTAATGAGCAAAGAAAGATTAATCATGATGCAGAATTAGTTCTAAACACAGATGATTATCCAGATGAATTGTATGCTGAGGTAATGGACGGTATGTATTTACCTATAGAAGAGTCTTATAATGGACAACGTACTTGGGATGTGAAACAATTTAAGTTTCAATATACATACATGGATATCCAAAAAGCGGCAAAAAACAGAGGTTTAAAAAGATCTGAAGTTATTGTACAACAAGAAGTAGAAGTGTATCCAGATACAACAGCTTGGATTAGAGATTTCGCATACTCTTATAATGAACCAATGCATAATGATTATTTCTGGCATGATGCTTATGGAGCATATCCAGTAGTAGGTGTGTCTTGGAAACAAGCACAAGCATTTTGTCAATGGAGAACATTATACCATAACGCAGATAGAAAGAAAAGAGGCGTACACGCTGTGAACTCTTATAGATTACCATCTGAAGCTGAGTGGGAATATGCTGCTCGTGGTGGATTACAAGGTGCTTCATATCCTTGGGGTGGACCTTACACTAAAAACGATAGAGGTTGTTTTATGGCTAACTTTAAGCCATTACGTGGAGATTATGCTGCTGATCAAGCTTTATATACTGTAGAGGCTGATGCTTATGACCCTAATGATTTCAACTTATATAACATGGCTGGTAACGTATCAGAATGGGTAAATGGTTCTTATGATCCTGCATCTTATGAATATGCATCATCAATCAATCCAAATGTAAATGATCCTAACAATGCACGTAAAGTTGTAAGAGGAGGTTCTTGGAAAGATGTTGCTTACTTCTTACAAGTAAGTTCTAGAGATTACGAATATGCAGATTCTGCAAGAAGTTATATTGGATTTAGAACAGTTCAAGATTATATGGGAACTGAAGTAACTAACAATACAGCTACAAATTAATTAAACTTAACTTAAACTTTATATTAATCCCTAATTGAGTCAAACAACCAAACTCAATTAAAAAACTAAAATTTAAAATCATGGCACAAAAGAAATTATCAACAATGAATATGGTCTACGGACTTGGGGCTGCAATTGTAATTGTTGGAGCATTATTCAAAATCCAACATTGGCCTTATGGATCCCTTATCCTTACATTAGGTATGATTGTTGAAGCACTTGTATTTACAATCTCTGCTTTTGAGAAGCAAGGTGATGATTTAGACTGGTCTTTAGTATATCCTGAATTAGCTGGTGGACAATCAGTAGGTAAAAAGAAAAAAGCAATAGAAGAACCTAAAGATGCAGAAGGTATGTTATCTAAAAAATTAGATAATTTATTAAAAGATGCAAAAATTGATGGAGCACTTATGGCTAGCCTTGGGGATAGCATCAAAAACTTTGAAGGTGCAGCAAAAGGAATCTCTCCAACTGTAGATTCTATGGCAGCTCAAAAGAAATATAGCGAAGAAATGTCTTTAGCTGCTGCTCAAATGGAATCATTAAACAGTCTTTACAAATTACAAGTTGAAAGCGCTAACAGACAAGCTGCTATCAATGAAGAAGCTGTAGAAAATGCAACTAAATTAAAAGAACAAATGCAATCTTTAGCATCTAACCTTTCATCTTTAAATGGTGTATATGGTGGTATGTTAACTGCAATGAACAAAAACTAATTAGTTTTTAAAATCAAATTAATTAATAATTAAAAACTAATTTTAGAAATGGCAGGAGGAAAACAGTCCGCAAGGCAAAAAATGATTAATCTAATGTACTTAGTGTTTATTGCTATGATGGCGATGAATATGTCTAAAGAGGTACTATCTGCATTTGGATTAATGGAGTCAAAATTTGCTGATGCAAATGAGGCTACAGGAAATAGAAACGAAGCAATGTTGACGGATTTAAAAACTAAAGGTGAAGAGAAACCTGAGGAATTTAAAATACCAGCAGCAAGAGCACAACAAGTGCAAATAGCTTCAGATAAATTTTATAAGTACTTAGAAACAGTTAAAGCTGATTTAATTAAAGCTGGTAAATATGAAGTAGATCCTGAAACTGGTAAATTACCATTCGAAGCAATGGATAAAACAGATATCTTGGATGAAGCTTGGTTTACAGGTGATCGTTTAACTAAGAAAGGTGAAGAATTTATGGCTCAAGTTAATGAGTATAAATCTTCTGTGAAAGCGGTCTTAGCTAAAGATGAGGCTTATAGAGGAGAAAGTGAAACTTTTGAAAAAACATTTAGTACAGAGAAAGAAGTTAATAAGGATGGAAAGAAAATCGATTGGTTAAATTATAATTTCCAAGGTTATCCTGCAATTGCATCTTATACTAAATTAACAGCTTTACAAAATGATGTTAGAGTTACAGAAGCTAATTTGTATAACTTATTCTTAGGAAATACATTAGCAGAAGCTACAACTCTTAATAATTATAAAGCAATTGTATTAGCTGATAAATCTGCGTTTTTCGCAGGTGAAAAGTTTCAAGGACGTGTAGTTATTGGAAAGTATGCCAATGTACCACCTACTAAATTAGTAGTACAAGGAGAAGAAGTAGATTTGTCAAAAGCTATCGATTCTACCGGAGCTGCAACTTTAGATTTTAACGTTGGTAATGTTGGTGAACATGATATTAAAGGAGAGTTTACTTTTATTGAAAATGGTAAAGAATTACCTATTCCAATTGTAGCGAACTATGTAGTTGTACCAAGACCAAACTCTGCAACGATTTCTGCAGATAAGATGAACGTTGTTTATCGTGGTGTTGCTAACCCAATGACGATTTCTTTTGCTGGTGTACCAGATAATAAAGTTAGAGCTACTGGTGCTGGTCTTAAGCCAGCAGGTAAAGGAAAGTATGTTATGAATCCTGGTTCTGGTAGAGAAGTTACTATTAATGTTTCTGCTACTTTAGACGATGGTTCTTCAGCAAATGATAAAAAGACGTTTAGAATTAAAGATATTCCTAAGCCTACAGGTACAATTTCTGGTAAGGACGGTATTGTTAAATTACCAAAACGTAATTTAGAAATTGGTACTGTTGGTGCTAAGTTGGATGATTTTGTATTCGATTTACCAATTAACGTAACATCATTTAAAATTAAAGTTCCTGGTCAACCTACAGTTTTAGTTTCTGGTACAAAGATGAATAGTCAAGCAAAATCAGCAATTAAGAGAGCTAAAAAAGGTGATGTGGTTACAATTTTTGGTATCACTGCTAAAATACAAGGAAATAGTAGTTATAGATTAAAAGGTGTTTCTCCAATAGCTGTTGAAGTAACAAACTAATCGATAATTAATTATGATAGCAAACGTTATCATTTAAAGAAAATCCCAAATTATAATAAAAAATAAGATGAATTTAAAAAGCTTTTTATGTATAGGAATAGGAGTTTTAGCTGCAAACACAATTTTCGCTCAGGCTAATATCCTAAATGCGAAAATACCAGAAGAGATTGGTATGAAAACTGAAGCGCAGTTACTTCTAGATAACGACAAGCCTTTAGAATATGGATATGTTGGTGATAGAGATATCTTATTTTCTAAAATGACTTGGGAAAAGATTGTCTTAGACGAACGTGCTAATTTCCCTTTATATTTTCCTATTGAAGATAACTTAGGGGATGATAGAAAATCATTATTTAAAGTTTTGATGTCTAATATTCAAGATGGAACGATTCCAAAGGTGTATGCTGATGCATATTTTACAGAGGAGCGTACCATGGAAGACTTAGCGCCTTCTTTAAAAACTGAGTTTATTACTGATGAAGGTATTGAGTGGATGAATGCTGAAGGAGTTTCAGATACATCTCAAGTGCCAGAAGAATATGTAATTCGTCGTGAGATAGGAGCAGCTGATATTAATTCTTATTTAGTAAAAGGATTATGGTATTTTGACAAACGTCAAGGTGAATTAAAGTATCGTATTTTAGCAATCGCACCTGCTGCACCAGATGTTAACTTTATTGATTCTGATGATGAAGCTAATAAAGAACCTATCGGATTATTTTGGGTATTTTTTCCAGAAGTAAGAGATATTCTTCATGAAGCTAAAGCATTCAATAATAAGAATAGTGCAGTACCACTTTCATTCGATCATTTATTGAATAGTAGACGTTTTAGTTCTGTTATCTATAAAGAAGAAAATGTTTATGGTGATAGAGAAGTAAAAGAATATGTTGCTGAAAATGCATTAATGCAACTTTTAGAATCTGAGCGTATCAAAGACAAAATTAGAAATTTTGAACAAGATATGTGGAGCTACTAATTGGCTACAACATAATTTATAAAAACGCTCACTTTTAAGTGAGCGTTTTTTTTATTCCTAAAACTAAAAAATAGCGAGCAGTGAAGGTGATTTTAACTTCATAATGTATAACTAAAGAAACGGTTTATCAATTATACTTTTTTACTTTTGTTATTATGAAAGAAGTTGATTATATCATAGTAGGTTGTGGATTAGCAAGTATTGCTTTTTGCGAGGAATTACGAGCTAATAACAAGAGTTTTGTGGTGTTTGATAATAACTCACAGAAGTCATCATTAGTAGCGGCAGGTTTATATAATCCTGTTATTTTAAAACGTTTCTCTGCAGTATGGAAAGCTAAAGAGCAATTGGATATAGCATTACCACATTATGCTAAAATTGAAAAAGAACTTAACATCAAAGTTGATTATAAACTTAAAATTCAGAGGCGTTTTGCTTCAATAGAAGAGCAAAATTTGTGGTTTAATGCCATGGATAAACCAAATATAGAATCCTTTCTTTCTGATAAATTGATTAAAAATTCTAATGATTGTATAGAAGCTTCTTTTGGTTTTGGTGAAGTTTTAGGAGCTGGCAGAATTGATACAGAAACACTAATATCTAACTATAAAAAGTTTTTGAAAGGGAATAATAGCTTGTTTGAAGTTGACTTTATTTATGACCAATTAGAGAATAACGAGAAGGGAATTACATACGAAAACTTGCGTGCTAAGCACATTGTGTTTGCAGAAGGTTTTGGGGTGAAACAAAATCCATTCTTTAAAGAAGTCCCAATAAATGGAACAAAAGGTGAAGTACTAACCGTAAAAGCACCAAACTTAAAGATTGACTTTGCTATAAAATCTTCCGTGTTTGTTATTCCACTTGGTGATGACTTATATATTGTAGGTTCAACTTACAATTGGAAGGACAAGACTAAAGTTACTACAGAAGAAGGTAAAAACGAATTACTTTCAAAATTAAAGACCTTTATTAATTGTGATGTAGAAGTTGTAAATCATGTTGCAGCTGTTAGACCTACAGTTGTAGACAGGCGACCAGTTGTTGGCACACATTCAGAATTTAAGAATATACATATCCTTAATGGTTTGGGCTCAAGAGGTGTAATGATTGCCCCTTATGCGGCTAAAAAACTCTTTAGGTTAATTGAAAACAATGAATTCTTAGATAATGAAATTGATGTACAAAGGTTTTAATAAAGCCTAGTTGTTAATTATGATAAGTGCTTACTTTTTTACTAGCGTCTTATCATAACTCATAAAAATATTAATCCAAATATTACGAGAGAGCCTCATAATTACTGGGAAAAAACAAATTAAGGTTGCTACAATGGCTATAAATGCAGTCGTTAAAGCAGATTCTAAAATATTATAGCTAATAATAAAAGCAGCTACAGCAAAAGCAATACCAACCGCATAACTTACATACATAGATCCGTAGAAAAATGAAGGTTCTATCTGGTATTTTGTATTACAATGAGAACACTTTTCGTGCATTTTTACAGTCTCAGAAAGTATATAAGGGTTTTTATTAACGTACATAGATTCTTGGTGACATTTTGGGCATACGCCAAAAAGAATACTATAAAGTTTCATTCCTTTTCTAATCATAACTAAAAACCTTTACTTTTGCGTTTTTTAAGACAATGCAAAGATAAAATTTTATAGTTAACGCATTGTAACAATTGTGACTCAAAAAATCAATTGTATTATTCAAATCACTTATGTTAAATATCCATAATCTTTCTATATCATTTCAAGGAGAATATCTTTTTGAAGAAATTACTTTTAAACTTGGTCCTGGTGATCGTATAGGTTTAATTGGTAAAAACGGAGCAGGTAAATCTACTATGCTTCGGATCTTATCTAAAGAGCAAGAAGCTGATACAGGTCAAATTGCTGCTGATAAGGATATGAAAATTGGGTTTTTAAAACAAGATATTGATTTCGATTTAGGAAAAACGGTTTTAGAAGAGTCGTATCAGGCATTTAAGGAAATTAAAAAATGTGAAGCACAACTTGAAGAAATAAATATCCAATTAGCAGAGCGTACAGATTACGAAAGTGAAGCCTATCATCAGTTAATGGTAGATTTGAATGATATTCAGCATCAATACGAAATATTAGGAGGTTATAATTATCAAGGTGAAACGGAGAAGATTCTTCAGGGTTTAGGTTTTAAGCGTGAAGATTTTGATAAGCTTACCGATACGTTTTCTGGTGGTTGGCGAATGCGAATTGAATTAGCAAAGCTTTTACTTCAAAATAACGATTTATTACTTTTAGATGAGCCAACAAACCACTTAGATATTGAATCTATTATTTGGTTAGAGAATTTCTTAAAAGGTTATAATGGAGCAGTTGTTATTGTGTCTCACGATAAGATGTTTTTAGATAATGTAACCAATAGAACTATTGAAATATCATTAGGTAGAATCTATGATTACAGTAAGCCATATACGCAATTTTTAGCTTTGCGAAAGGAAATGAAGATTCAGCAATTAGCTGCTCAAAAAAATCAGGAGAAGCAAATTCAACAAACTGAAAAATTAATTGAAAAATTTAGAGCTAAAGCTTCTAAAGCTACAATGGCTCAATCGCTAATTAAAAAATTAGATAAGATTGATAGAATTGAAGTAGATGAAGATGATAATAGTGTAATGTCTTTAAATTTTCCGGTATCTGTAACGCCAGGGAAAGTTGTGGTAGAAATTGAGGACGTTTCAAAAAGCTACGGAGATTTACAAGTGTTGCATAATGTAAATTTATCTGTGCCAAGAGATATTAAAACGGCTTTTGTTGGGCAGAATGGTCAAGGGAAATCAACTTTAGCCAAAATTATAGTTGGAGAACTAGAGCATGAGGGAAAACTAAATTTAGGACATAATGTTCAAATTGGTTATTTCGCTCAAAACCAAGCAGAGTATTTAGATGGTAACAAAACCGTTTTAGATACAATGATTGATGCGGCTAATGAAACTAATAGAAGTAAGGTTAGAGATATTTTAGGGTCATTTTTATTTAGAGGTGAGGAAGCTGAGAAGTATGTTAGAGTACTTTCTGGTGGTGAACGAAACCGTTTGGCTTTAGCAAAGTTGTTATTGCAACCGCTAAATGTTTTGATAATGGATGAGCCAACTAATCACTTAGATATAAAGTCTAAGAATGTTCTAAAAGAAGCATTAAAGAAATTTGAGGGGACTTTAATTTTAGTTTCTCACGATAGAGATTTTCTTCAAGGATTAACAGATACGGTGTACGAATTTAAGGATCAAAACATTAAGGAGTATTTAGGGGATATTGATTTTTATTTGGATCAACGTAATCTTGAAAATTTAAGAGAAGCTGAAAAAAGAACTGTTATTGCTAACAAACCTAAAGAAAACAATAAACAGAGTTACGAAGATCAAAAGAAATTAAAGTCTTTAAATAATAAACTTAGCAATATTGAATCTAAAATTAATCAATTAGAAAAAGATATAAAAGCAGATGATGTTAAGCTGGCAACAGACTATGATAAAACAGCATCTGACCCTAAGTTTTTTGATGCTTATCAAGCAAAGAAAAAATCTTTAGAAAAATTAATGACAGATTGGGAGTCTGTACAATTTGATTTAGATGAGATTTCAAGCTAATAATTAAGTTTTTTTTAACGTCTTAGCTTTAGTATATGGGTAAATTTGCAATTTACCGACCATATCATTATGTTAAGAAAAATCATATTATCTATTTTAGGCGTCGCATTTATTGTAGGCGCTTTTATTTTTGCTAATTATTTAATTGATAATAAGCACAAACCGAAACCCGTTGTACCTAAAGTGGTAAAAACTGTTCTCGTTGATACAGTTAAAAACGGAATAATACCAGTTGTTATTTCTGCAAATGGAAATTTAACTTCTAAGCAACGTGTAGAATTGTACTCTGAGGTACAAGGAATCTTCAAAACGGGTTCTAAATTATTTAAACCAGGCTAAAAATTTAATAAAGGTGAAACACTAATACGTTTAGATGCTTCAGAATATTATGCAAGTGTGCAATCTGCAAAAAGTAGCTTGTACAATAGTATTGCCGCTATTATGCCAGATTTACGATTAGATTTTTCTGAAGTATACCCTAAATGGCAAGCGTATTTAAATGGGTTTGATATTAATAAAAGCACACCTAAACTTCCAGAGATTTCAGGAGAGAAAGAGAACTATTTTATTACTGGTCGTGGCATCGTTAGTGCATATTACAACGTAAAAAACTTAGAACAACGATTAACTAAATATAGAATTACAGCACCATTTTCGGGTATCTTAACAGAAGCACTAGTAACAGAAGGAACTTTAGTTCGAAACGGTCAAAAACTAGGAGAGTTCATTAACCCATCTGTTTATGAGATGGAAGTAGCCATTAGTAAATCTTTTGCTGATATTTTAAGAGAAGGGGAAAGTGTAAGTCTCACAAGTTTAGATAAAACTAAGGTTTATGAAGGCGTGGTTTCTCGTATTAATGGAAGTATTGACCCAACAACACAAACAATTACGGTTTACATAGAAGTAAAACATCGAGATTTAAAAGAAGGCATGTACCTTGAAGCTAATTTAAATGCTGAAAAAATTGAAAATGCAATTGAAATTGACAGAAACTTATTGTTAGATAGTCAAGAGATATATGTAATTAATGATAGTTTGTTAGATGTAATTTCTGTTAAACCGGCTCATTTTTCAAATGAAAAAGTGATTTTGAAAGAAGTGCCAAATGGAACAATTATATTAAGAAAACCAGTTCCTGGTGCCTATGCTGGTATGCATGTTAAAAGTGTAAAACGTAACAATTCAACAACGAATTCTATTCAATAATGAGAAAAATAATTGAATATTTTATCAGGTATCATGTAGCAGTAAATGTTTTTATTCTTGCTTTTTTTGTGTTTGGTATTATTGGAGCTTTATCCTTAAAGTCGTCATTCTTTCCGCTTACAGAATCAAAAATCATTAATGTTTCCATAGCATACCCTGGAGCATCACCTCAAGAGATAGAAGAAGGAATTGTGCTTCAGATTGAAGATAATTTAAAAGGACTTAAAGGTGTAGATAGAGTAACATCCACATCTCGAGAAAATAGTGGGTCAATTACAGTAGAAATTGAGAAAGGTGAGAGTTTAGATTTTATGCTTCTCGAAGTTAAGAATGCTGTAGATCGAGTGCCGTCTTTTCCAACAGGAATGGAGCCTTTAGTGGTTTCTAAACAAGAAGCTGTTAGAGAAACGATTTCTTTTGCATTAAGCGGAAAAGGTATTCCACTAGTGACCTTGAAACAGATAGCACGACAAGTAGAGACTGACTTGCGTGCTATTGATGGAATATCTCAAATTGAAATTTCAGGTTTTCCTGAGGAAGAAATTGAAATTGCAGTCAATGAATTAGATTTATTAGCCTATAATTTAACTTTTAGTGATGTTGCGACAGCAGTAAGTAGTGCTAATATATTAGTTACAGGAGGAAATGTAAAGACTGTTGCAGAAGAATATTTAATTAGAGCCAATAACAAGCAATATTACGGTAAAGAGCTATTAAATATAATTGTAAGAGCAACACCAGACGGAAAGGTAATAAGACTTAAAGATGTTGCAATTGTTAGAGATCGCTTTTCTGAAACGCCTAATGCAACTTATTTTAATCAAGATTTAGCTGTAAACATATCTATTACAAGTACCAATAATGAAGATTTAATTTCATCTGCAGATAAGGTAAATGATTACATTGAAGAATACAATCAGAAGTATGAAAATGTGAGATTAGATGTAGTGAATGATAGGTCAATTACACTTAAGCAGCGTACGCAATTATTGACAGAAAATGCCATTGTAGGGATGATTTTGGTGTTGCTATTTCTATCTGTATTTTTAAATACGCGTTTAGCGTTGTGGGTTGCTTTTGGTTTGCCAATTTCATTTTTAGGGATGTTCATTTTTGCAGCTCAGTTTGATGTAACTATAAATGTCTTATCCTTGTTTGGGATGATTATTGTTATTGGGATATTAGTCGATGACGGAATTGTAATTGCAGAAAATATTTACCAACATTACGAAAAAGGTAAAAAGCCTATTCAAGCTGCAATAGATGGAACTATGGAAGTAATTCCTCCTGTGGTTTCAGCAATTATTACAACGCTTTTAGCCTTTTCATTGTTCTTCTTTTTAGATAGTAGAATAGGTGAATTCTTTAGTGAAGTAGCGGTTATTGTAATACTTACATTAGTGGTATCTTTGGTAGAAGCTCTAATTATTTTACCAGCCCATTTAGCACATTCTAAGGCGTTAAGAGCCCAAGTTGTAGATGAGAATCCATCTAAAATAAAGAAGTTTTTCTCATTTATGAGAGTCATTAATACAGGAGGAGATCGCTTAATGGCTTTTTTAAGAGATCGTGTTTATACACCTATTTTAAATCGTGTATTGAAATATAAAATCTTCTCTTTAGGTGTATTTGTTGCCTTGTTAGTATTAACATTTGGTTCACTTGGAGGTGGAGTGATTGGGGTTACTATGTTTCCGAGAGTAGCTAGCGATGCTGCAAACATAGAATTAGTAATGCCAGCAGGTACCAATGTAAAAATTACGGATTCTATTATCTCATTGATTGAAGAAAAATCTTTTATTGTAAATAAAGAACTTACTGAAAAGTATCTGAAAGGTACTGGTAAGCAATTGTTTGAGAATACGATAGTAGAAATTAGTAGTAGTTCTGGCGCAAGATTAAGAATTAATTTGTTACCAGGTGAAGAGCGCCCAGATGAAATAAAATCAGATTTAATTACAAACCGCTTAGAAGAATTAGTAGGGCCTGTAATTGGTACCGAGCGATTAATCTATGGTTCTGGTGGTAACTTTGGAGGAAGTCCTGTTTCAGTATCTTTATTAAGTAATAATATTGAAGAGTTAAAAGCTTCAAAATTAGAGCTTAAAAAATATTTAGAATCTAATCCTTTATTAAAAGATATTGGAGATAATGATCCAGCAGGTATTAAAGAAATAAGTATAGAACTTAAAGAAAGTGCTTATTTACTAGGTCTAGATTTAAGAACTGTTATGACGCAAGTTCGTTCAGGATTTTTTGGAGCTCAAGCACAACGTTTTCAACGTGGACAAGATGAAATTAAAGTTTGGGTGCGTTACGATAAAAATAATAGAAGTTCTATTAATGATTTGGATGCTATGCGTATTATTACACCAACAGGTGAGCGCGTAACATTAAAGGATATTGCAAGTTATAGTATTGCTCGAGGTGATGTTGCTATAAATCACCTTGAAGGTAAACGAGAAATACAGGTGTATGCGGATTTAAAAGACCCAAGTACAAGTGCAACAGATATAATGGATGATATTAAAACTGTTTTTATACCACAGTTGCAATCTAAGCACCCAACAATAAATGCTTCTTATGAAGGGCAAAATCGAGAAAAAGATAAATTAGTTGGTTCTTTAGGTGTCGCAGGTCCAATTATTTTGATTTTGATTTATATTACTATTGCATTTACATTTAGAAGTTACTCACAACCCTTCTTACTAATTTTATTAATTCCATTCAGTTTAACAGCTGTAGCTTGGGGACATTGGTTACTAGATTTTCAAGTGAATATTTTATCTCTTTTAGGAATCATTGCCTTAATAGGTATTATGGTGAATGATGGATTGGTTTTAATAGGGAAATTTAATAGTAATTTAAAAGATGGGATGACTTTTGATTTGGCATTGTCTGAAGCCGGAAAGTCTCGTTTTAGAGCTATTTTCTTAACATCATTAACAACAATAGCAGGTTTAGCGCCTTTATTATTAGAGAAAAGTAGACAAGCTCAATTTTTAAAACCAATGGCAATTTCAATCTCATTTGGTATTGCTTATGCTACCGTCTTAACATTGCTAGTTTTGCCGTTATTCTTATCATTTAGTAACACAATAAAGAAAAACAGTAAATGGTTAATAACAGGAAATGATGTTACAAAAGAGGAAGTTGAACGTGCAATTAAAGAGCAAAATGAAGCCGATGATCACTAAAATAAAACTATTAACTGTGGTGCTTTTTTGTGGTTTTAGCCTGCAGGCACAAGAAGTTTTAACTAAAGAACAAGCAGTAGCTTTAGCTTTAGAAAACAACTATGGTATTAAAATTGCTAATAATGCAGTGACCATTGCAGAGAACAATACTAGTATCCTTAATTCTGAATTTTTACCAACAATAACAGCAAATGCAGGTGCAAATTATAATTTAGATAATACGGAAGCTGAATTTTCGGACGGAAGACCAGATGCCGTTTTAAATGGAGCAGAGAGTTCTAACTATAATGCTAGTGTAAGTTTAAATTATACACTTTTTGATGGTTTAGGAAGACGATATAATTACAAACGATTAAAAGAGCAGTATAAGTTATCAGAATTAGAGGCTAGAGCAACTATCGAATCAACAATTCTACAATTATTCTCGGTTTATTATAACGTAGCTCAACTTTCAGATAATTTAAATGCCCTAGAACAGACTTTAGATAATTCCAAAGATCGATTGATAAGAGCTCAATATCAATTTGAATATGGTCAGAGTACTAAGTTGGCTGTTTTGAACGCTGAAGTTGATATTAACACGGATAGTATCAATATAATAAACACAAAACAAGATTTAAAAATAGCAAAACGTGATTTAAAATTAGTGTTAGGAGAATCTTTTACTATTGATTTTGGTGTTGAGACAGATGTTGATTTTACGCTTCAATTTCAAAAAGATATTTTATTTGAAAAAGCAAAATCTCGTAACATAGCGTTATTACAAGTCGAAAAAAATATCTCAATTAGTAAGCTAGATATTAATTCTGGTAAATCAGCTTATTTGCCTACAATTGGTTTATCTGGTTCGTATGGTTGGAACAAAAACAATAACAATGCAGTGGCATTATTAGCTGTTTCTACCAATACAGGATTGTCTGCGGGTTTAAGTTTAAGCTGGAATTTGTTTGATGGTGGCTCAACGATAACTACAGTAAGAAATGCTAAAATTAGTCTTGAAACACAACAGCTTCAAAAAGAAAGTATTTTACTCAATATAGAGCGTGATTTTAATAATGCTTGGGATAATTATAAGAACAAATTAGAGATATATAATATTCAAGAAAAAAATATTATTACTGCTCAAAATAATTTTGAACGCACCCAAGAAAAATTTAAAATAGGGCAAGTTAATTCTATAGAATTTAGACAAGCACAGGTTAATTTGTTAAATGCAGAGTTAAGTCGGAATCAGGCTAAGTTTTCAGCGAAATTATCTGAGTTAGAAGTACTTCAAATAAGTGGAGAATTATTGAATGTTCAATTTTAATTTATAACTAAATGCACGAGTATTTCTTTCAATGTCCATATTGTTGGGAGCAGATTTCAATGTTAGTTGATGCGTCTCAAAAACATCAAAAATATATTGAAGATTGTGAAATATGTTGTAACCCAATTCAAGTATCAATAGTAGCTGAGAATCAAGATGTTGTTAGTTTTTATGCTGAAAACATTGAACAATAGTAATAGTTAATTAATTAAACATCAAGGTTTTATACTTTTCAGTGTGTAGTTCGTCGAAAAATGTTGCAGTTAAAGGTCTTATTTGCTATATTTGTATTGTTATTGTGTCCCTCCACAAAAATCTACTACTATGAAGACACTAAAAATAACGCTACTATTCTGTTTGGTTTCAGTATTTTCGTTTGCACAGGTTTCTCAAAACCAAAAAGCTGCGCTCGTAGATTTATATAACGCTACTAATGGTGATTCTTGGATTAATTCTTGGGATTTAGAACAGCCAGTTTCTTCGTGGTATGGATTAACCATAGAAAACGATAGTGTTGTTGCTATAAAGATGACTTTTAATGGCTTAGTTGGTACACTTCCAGAATCAATTTCGGATTTAAATAATTTAGTAGTTTTAGATTTAGCTTTTAATAGGTTAGAAGGTGAGTTACCAAATACTTTAGTAGATATGGTGAGTCTAGAAGAATTAAAATTATTTTCAAATAGTTTTAGTGGAGGAATTCCTACTGATATCGGAAATTTGGTGAATCTCAAAACTTTAGAGTTATATAATAATGATTTATTTGGGGCAATACCTTCTTCAATAGGTAATCTTAAGAAGTTAGAAAGTTTAATGCTAAGCAGTAATTTATTAATGGGAACTCTGCCAGCAAGTATTTCAAATTTAAAATCTTTGAAAGTATTAAGTGTTTTTGATAATAATTTGTTCGGAACAATTCCGTCTTCAATAGCTCAGTTAACAGAACTTGAAGAATTAGTTTTGTCTAATAATGCATTTTACGGAAATTTACCAGGAGTGTTAGCAGAGTTAAAAGGATTAAAAACTTTATTATTAAGTAATAATCAGTTTAAAGGAAACTATGCTGTATTAAAAGAAGCATTGCCTAATATTGTTGATTTTGACTTAGATGAAGTAAATTTAAAAGGGTCGTTAGCAACTTTAGATGTCGAAGATGAAGATTAAATTACACGACTATAAATAGAAGTAAAATAACGTTCAAAAAAAAGTACGTTATTTTTTTATATAGTCTTTCGTATTTATAAAAAAGTATTATATTTGCACTCCGAAACAATTAGGTCGCCTTTATGAAGCGAAAGTTAAAAGCTAAGTTAACTGTTTTGATTTAAAATCGCGGGATAGAGCAGTAGGTAGCTCGTCGGGCTCATAA
>TARA_R110002049_G_scaffold4440_6_pt1 | contig 21771 bp, 26 predicted proteins | sample TARA_R110002049 | Tara Oceans TARA_R110002049 (sample SAMEA4396941) | marine metagenome | biome: Polar Biome; feature: [SRF] surface water layer (ENVO:00010504); material: water (ENVO:00002006), including particulate matter (ENVO:01000060) such as... | depth 5 m
TATGCCGACCATGAACCGGGTGGTGGAGCCCAGTCCCGAAGGCGCGTTGCCCGTGGTGACCTTTGGCGATTCACTGGCCCTGCACTTCAACGATGACGACCTGGAGGTGCAGCACTACGCTGCCGGCCATACTGATGGCGACAGCGTGGTGTATTTCACCGCGGAAAACGTGGTGCACATGGGAGACCTGTATTTCAAGGACCGCTTCCCGTTTGTCGATATCGCTTCCGGCGGCACCGTGCCGGGCTACATCGCAGCAGTACAGGCCGTGTTGGATCGCGTGGACGGCAGCACGGTGATTGTACCCGGGCACGGCAGCCTGGCCAGCAAAGCAGACCTCGAACGCTACCTCGATATGCTGCAGCTTACGTCCACCTACGTGTCCGACAAGCTGGCGGCGGGTGAGTCCGTCGAGGCCATTACCGAAGCCGGCCTCGGCGAGGTGTGGGCGAGCTGGGGCACAGGCTTTATCAATGAGCCCACCTGGATCAGCTTTATCGCCAACAGTCCATGAGCCTTCCGCGCTGATGGATAGCCCTCAGGGCTGGAAATCGAGCGCTTCAGTTTTGCTAATGAGCTAGTTGCTTTTGCCGGAGGTTGGGACCACTCCCTCCTCTGTCAAGCTCCCCTCCAGTTCCAGCAACAACGCTTTCGCGGCCAGCCCGCCCGCAAACCCGGTCAGGCTGCCGTTCGCGCCAATCACGCGGTGACAGGGCACGACGATGGGTAAAGGATTGCGCCCGTTCGCTGCCCCGACAGCGCGCACGGCTCGCGGGTTGTGCAGAGCGCAGGCGATGTCGCGGTAACTGCGCAGCTCGCCCCAGGGAATCGCGCGCAGTGCCTGCCAGACAGCCTGCTGAAACGCCGTGCCCCGCGCATCCAGTGGCAAGTCAAATGCCCGCCGCGATCCAGCAAAATACTCTGCCAGTTGGGAGCTGGCCAACTCCAGCACGGCGTTGGTCTCGCGTTCCTCCGCTGCAGCTCCGTGCTGCCCCGGGAAGTGGATGGCGGTCAGTGCCGTGTCGTTCGCGACCAGCTGTAATGTTCCCAACGGACTTTCGATCAGGCGGGTGGCGGTGGTTGTCATGTCCAGTCTCCTCGGCGCGTGGCGCAGCGGTTGTGACGTGAGGGTGGCGTCGCGAAGCGTTGGCGGCGGTCGGGCTTATGCATCGAGACTGCGCCACAGCAGGTTGGCTGCGTAGGCCCGCCAGGGGCGCCAGTGTTCGCTGGCAGGCTGCAATGCTTCCGTGGCTTCAGGGAGCGCCTCCCAGGCGCGCATGAGGCCGAGGTCCTTGGGGGGAAACGCATCGGGTTGGGCTTCACCCCGCATCGCGATCATGGCGACGGTCCAGGGGCCGATGCCCGGCTCGGCCAGCAACGCGTCAGCCGCGGGGGCTTCTCCGCTGGCGAGTCGGCTGCAGACCCGGCGCAGGGTGTCGCGCCGGCGCGTCGGCATGGGGAAGTGGCTGTCATCCAGGGCCACAACCGCCGCAGCGGCGGGAAAGGCCGGGGGGTGTCCGGGGCGCCGTGTGGCTTCGGCCAGGCGTGAACACACTCCGCGAGCGGCGGCAATGCTCACCTGTTGGCCCACAATGGCGCGCAGGGTGGCTTCCTCCGCGCTCCAGCACACCGGAGAGCGTACGCCGGGGAAGCGCTCCAGCAGGGTTGCCAGTGCCGGGTCCTGCCGCAGGCTCGCAGCGATCACCTCGGGGTTGGCATCCAGGTCAAACATTCGCCGTACGCGCTGTACCACGGGGATCATGTCCGCCAGGTCGGGCAGGTGAAGCTCCAGCTCGATGGCGTGCCGTGCCGGTGCGTGGCGTACACCTATTGTGCCGCTGTGCGCGCGCAACTGGATCTGCCTTCGGTACACGCCGTCCTCCACGGACTCAACGCCGTTCACCGCATGGCGCTGGAAAAAGTCCAGAACACCCGCCCAGTCGTAGGGGGGGCGATAGCGCAGCAGTAGACGAATACCCTGTTCGGGAGAGGCAGTGACTTGCCCTCGACGCATGGCACCCGGTGTTTTGCCAAAGCTCTCCTGAAACGCGCTGTTGCAGCGCCGCACACTGCCAAAGCCGGCAGCATAGGCGATGTCTGTGATGGGTAATGCGGTTTCCTGCAACAGCTGGCGGGCAAAAAGCAGGCGCTGGTTTTGCGCGACGGTGTTGGGCGAAACGCCCAGCTCACGCTGAAACAATTTACGCAGGTAGCGCTCACCCACACCGAGGCGCGTGCACAGTGCGGCGAGCGACCCCTGGTTCAGTGCGCCCTCGCGAATCAGGCGCAGCGCGCGCTGCACGGTAACCGGGCTGCCCTGCCACGCAGCGCTCCCCGGTGCCGCCTCAGGACGGCAGCGCAGGCAGGGCCGGAAGCCGGCAGCGGCCGCCTGGCTGGCTTCGCGGAAGTACACCACATTGTGTTCGGCGGCCGCGCGGGCCGGGCAAATCGGGCGGCAGTAAATGCCCGTGCTGCGCACGCCAAGGAAGAACTCGCCGTCGAAGCGCAGGTCGCGGGAGAGCCGAGCCCGGCGGCAGGTTTCCGGGTCCAGGGCGGTGTGCAAGGGCGCATCGACGTCGACCACGCCACGGTTTGGCGAGCACTGCCTCAGGTCTGGTGTGATGCGCTTGGTTGATGACGTCTGCATGCACGCACTCTAGCCCGCTCCAGCAACGTTGACTAGCCAGAAACGGCCCTGGCCGCATTGGATGTACCCTAGCGCCGCACCAGCTGGCAGACTTTACCGCTATCGGCAGGGAGAGCTATGATGGGGACATTGGCGTTTGACTCGCTCCAGTACGCTCGCCGCCTGCGCGCGGCCGGCGTGCCTGAGCAGCAGGCAGAGGTGCAGGCGGAACTCATGGCCGAAGCATTCGGTTTCTACGCGGATAACATCGTCACCCGGGACTACCTGGATGCATCGCTGCGCGCCGCATTTGCGGAGCAGGAGACGCGCATTGAAGTGCGCCTCGCGGAGCAGGATGCCCGTCTCGAGAAGCGGTTCGCGGATCAGGATGGCCGTCTGGAAAAGCGGTTCGCTGAGCTGGAGTCTGGTCTGGAGAAGCGGTTTGTCGAGATGGAGTCTGGTCTGGAGAAGCGGTTCGTCGAGCTGGAGTATCGTGTCGAAATGCGGTTCACCGAGCAGGATGCTCGCCTCGAGAAGCGGTTCTCGGATCAGGAGGTAGCTCTCGGAGTGCGGCTGGGCGAACAGGAGGTGCGCTTCACTCGCGGCTTCGGTGAGCTCAAAGCCCAGTCGCGCTTACTGATGCTGATGATCAGCGGCACCTGGCTATTGGTCGGCTACCCGTTGCTGCAAAACGCCTTGGCGGTCTAGCACAGGCTTTTTCCGGCGAAGCTCGATGGTGTAGGTGCCGCGGTGTGCTAGATGCTTGGCAGTCTGCGCACCGACCACAGCACGTGCAGGCAGAGCATGGCCACGATGGCATCGCCCGCAATGCGCAGCTGTTGTAGCGAAGACCAGGCGGCCAGCGGCAGGTCCGGGCCAAGCAGCAGGGCACTGCTGCCGCAGGTGGCCACGGCTACAAACAGCGCGAAACGTGAACGACCGAAGAGGCCAAGCGCTATCAACAGGTAAATGCTGCCTACCAGCGCGGTGAGTAGCACGTCCTCACTCAACCGGTTACGCCACAGGGAAGCCACCTGCAGTACACCGCTGACGGTGACAATGCTGGCGGCAAGCTGACGTTGCAGAGCAATGGATGACACGGGCATGAAGCGTTCCGGCGCGGTTTGCGTTGCACTTTATCATGCACCGCGTGGTGCCGGGAACGTCAGCGGGTTAGCGTCATCCCGCGGGGGCAAGTAGCGCGTTGGCGGCGCGGGAGGCGTTGCGCCGTCCCAGCGCCTCCGAGATGCGCGCGCCCGCGCTCACCAGCGCGTCGAGATCGATGCCGGTGTGTATGCCCATGCCATTGAGCATGTACACCACATCCTCCGTCGCAATGTTGCCGGTGGCGCCGCGCGCATAGGGGCAGCCACCCAGCCCCGCAACCGACGCATCGACAGTGGCAATGCCGTTCTGCAGGCCGACCAGAATGTTCGCCAGCGCCTGCCCGTAGGTGTCGTGGCAGTGCAGGGCGAGTTGCTGTGCCGGTATGTGCGGCAACAGTGCGTCCAGCAGGCGTTGGGTGCTGCCGGCCGTCCCCGTACCAATGGTGTCGCCGAGCGATACCTCGTAGCAGCCCAGGCCAAGTAGCGCACGCACCACCTCGAGTACGTTCTGCGGTGCGATCTCGCCCTCGTAGGGGCAGCCGAGTACACAGGAGACGTAGCCGCGCACGCGCACGCCCGCCGCTTCGGCGCGCGCCATCACCGGCTCGAAACGTTGCAGGCTCTCGGCTATGCCACAGTTGATGTTCTTGCGCGAAAACGCCTCCGAGGCTGCGGCGAACACGGCCACCTCGTCCGCGCCGGCGTCCAGTGCTCGCTCCAGGCCTTGCAGGTTGGGGGTCAACGCCGTGTAGCGAACGCCAGCGCGCCGCTGCAGGCCTCGGAAAACCTCGGCGCTGTCCGCCATCTGCGGAATCCATTTGGGATTGACGAAACTGCCGCTCTCAATGACGTTAAGGCCCGCTGCGGCAAGATCATCAATGAGTCGCAGTTTGGTCGCCAGGGAGATGCTGGCGGACTCATTCTGCAGCCCGTCGCGTGGGCCCATCTCGACCAGGGTGACAGACGTAGGCAGGTTCATGCCTCGGCCTCCTCGCTCGGGGTAAAGGCCAGCAGCGGCGCGCCGCCGTCCACCAGGTCGCCGGCGGCAAAGTAGAACTGGCTTACCGTACCCGCGCCCGGTGCCCGCACTGTGTGTTCCATTTTCATGGCCTCGATGATCATCAGCGGCGTGCCGGCTGCAACCTCGGTGCCCGGCTCAATCAACAGGCTGACCACTGTGCCGTTCATGGGGGCATTGAGGCTACCCGCTACCGTATTTTCGGAGACCTCACCCGTGTCAGGGGGCAACTCGCGGAAATGGCAGGCACCGTCGGCCAGGTACAGGGTAAAGCCATCCGCTGTGCGGGCCAGTGTGGCGCGTCGCCGGTGCCCGTCCTGTTCGAATACCAGCTCGTCCCCCTGCAGGGCGCCGCGCAGCTGGCTGCGCTCGCCGTCGATATCAATGCAGAAGCCGCCGCCGGGCAGTTGTTCCAGCGTGGCGTGCACATCGCGCTGATGACAGTGCAGCATCAGGTGGTGCACGTGGGGCTCATTGAGACGCCAGGCCGTGCCGCTGGCCCATGGTGACCACGGGTCGAGGCAGCTGCGCGGTGCGGCCTCGCGCTGACGCTGCAGGAACAGCGCGAATGCGGCCATAGGAAGGTCGCGTTGCAGGTCGTGCTGCCGTTGGCGGAAAATCAGCGACTGATGACGTTCGATGAACCCGGTATCCAGTTCCGCCTGCTGAAAGGGTGCGGCCGTGGCCAGGTTGTAGAGAAAATCGAGGTTGGTCACCGTACCGCCAATCCGGTAATCCCGCAGGGCAGCCGCCAGGCGCTGCAGCGCCCGCTCGCGCGACTCGTCCCAGACAATAAGCTTGGCGATCATGGGGTCGTAGTGGACGCTGATCTCGTCCCCCTGTTGTACGCCAGTGTCCACCCGCACATGCGCGGACTCCTCGGGCGCCTGCAGGTAGGCGAGGGTGCCGGTAACCGGCAGGAAATCGTTGTCCGGGTCTTCGGCGTAGACCCGCGCCTCGAAGGCGTGGCCGCGAAGGACGAGCTCCTCTTGTCGCAGTGGCAGCACTTCGCCGGCGGCCACGCGCAGCTGCCACTCCACCAGGTCCTGCCCGGTGATCATTTCAGTCACCGGATGTTCGACCTGCAGGCGCGTATTCATTTCCATGAAGTAGTAGCTGCCGTCTTCATCCAGCAGAAATTCCACCGTACCCGCGCCACGGTATTCGATGGCGCGCGCCGCCTGCACCGCGGTATCGCCCATGGCGCTGCGCAGGGCCGGCGTCATGCCCGGTGCGGGGGCCTCTTCAATGACCTTCTGGTGGCGGCGCTGCACCGAGCAGTCGCGCTCCGCGAGGTAGATCGCGTGGCCGTGGTTGTCGCAGAACACCTGCACTTCCACATGGCGCGGTTTGGTCAGGTACTTCTCCACCAGCATGGTGGCATCGCCAAAACTCGCGCTCGCCTCCCGCTGTGCGGCTGCGAGAGCGGCATCGAACTCATCCCCGGACCACACCTGTCGCATGCCCTTGCCGCCGCCGCCGGCGGTTGCCTTGAGCAACACCGGGTAACCCATGCGCTCCGCTTCCCGGCGCAGCAGCGCCGGGTCCTGATCGGCGTCGTGATAGCCCGGCACCAAGGGCACGCCGGCCTCGCCCATGATGTGCTTGGCGGCAGACTTGGACCCCATGGCCTCGATAGCGCCGGTGGGCGGGCCCACGAACACCAGTCCCTGCTCCGCGCAGGCGCTCGCGAAGGCGGCGTTTTCCGACAGGAAGCCATAACCCGGGTGGATGGCCTGCGCCCCCGTGTCCAGCGCCGCGGCGATGATGCGTTCCGTCACCAGATAGCTTTCCCGCGCGGGTGCCGGGCCAATGTGTATCGCTTCGTCTGCCATCCGCACATGCAGCGCATTGCGATCTGCATCCGAATACACGGCAACAGTGGCGATACCCATACGGCGCGCCGTGTGCATGATGCGGCAGGCAATCTCTCCGCGGTTGGCGATCAATAGCTTGCTGAACATGACTATCTCTCCTGCCAGTTGGGTGTGCGTTTCTCCAGGAAGGCACCCAGGCCTTCCTGACCTTCGCTGGAGACCCGAATATGGGCGATCCGCGCGCAGGTATCCTCCACCAGTTCAGCTGTCAGTGGCTCCCCGGCAACGTTGGCGATCAGGTCCTTGGCGGCGCGCACGGCTTCCGGGCCGTTGGCGAGCAGAGCATTCACCAGCATGTCCACATCGGCATCCAGTGACTCCTCGTCGGCCACTTCGCTGACCAGTCCGAGCTCCAGTGCCCGATGAGCATCGAAGCGCTCTCCGGTCAGGAAATAGCGCCGTGCCGCGCGCTCGCCAATCGCGCGCAACACATAGGGGCTTATCGTTGCGGGCACCAGGCCGATCTTCACCTCCGAGAGCGCGAAACTCGCCCCACGTGTCGCAACGGCCATATCACAACAGCTCACCAGTCCCACGGCACCGCCCAGCGCAGCACCCTGTATACGGGCTATGGTGGGCTGGGGGAGTTCATAGAGGGCGCGCAGCATGCCCGCCAGCATCTCGGCATCGTGCAGGTTGTGGCCATAGTCGTACGTGGCCATGCGCTTCATGTAGTCCAGATCGGCGCCGGCTGAGAAGTGCTTGCCGTCGGAGCGCAGCACGACAACGCGCACGTCGTCGCGCTCGCGTAGTTGATCGAAAGCGAGCCGCAGGGCGCTGATCATGGCGTCGTCAAAGGCGTTGTGCTTGGCGGGGTTGTTGAGGGTGACAGTGGCAACGCCGCGGTGGTCGGTGGTGGTGAGGACAGTGGTGGTCATTGATTGTTCCTTGCAGCGGTTTCGTTGGCGCGGGTGGAGATTGTGGGCTTCGGGTTTGGTGCTGGCAGTATGGCGGTGGGGCCGGAGTTGCGGGACCCGCCGCGAGTACGTCCATGTAGGCTCGTCGGCGGCCATCCATGGCCGCCGACGGTCCCGCAACTCCGACCCCACCCCCACACTGCCTCAACTCCCGCACGCTGTAGGGAGCCCAACAACAGTCTGGCTTTGTTTACGATTTGGTGGTGGACACGCCACAAGTCCAAGTTCACTGCCACATTCAGGGCGGGGTGGCGGGGAGGCGCTGGCCGGAACGTTGGCGGCCATGGATGGCCGCCATCGAGCGCACATGGATGTGCTCGTAGCGTTTCCGGCCAGCGCCTCCCCGTCGCCCCGCCCGCATACGAAGCTCCCACGCATGCACCCGCATACGAAGCTCCCACGCACTCACCCGCGCACGAAGCACCCACTAATCCGCCCGCAAGGCAGCTCCCGATCACACTCGCGTCCAACACCCCGCTCACATCCGGAACACCCCAAACCGCGTCTCCTCAACCGGCGCATTCAGCGCCGCGGAAATCGCCAAACCCAACACCGTCCGCGTATCCGCCGGGTCAATCACCCCGTCGTCCCAAAGCCGCGCCGACGCGTAGTACGGGTGGCCCTGCTTTTCGTACAGGTCCAGAATGGGCTGTTTGAACGCGCGCTCCTCATCAGCCGTCATCGCCTTGTCCTCACGCGCCAACTGGTCCTGCTTCACCGTGGCCAGAACCCCTGCGGCCTGCTCTCCGCCCATCACCGAGATACGCGCGTTGGGCCACATGAAAAGGAAACGCGGTTCGTAGGCGCGACCACACATGGCGTAGTTGCCCGCGCCGAAAGAACCGCCAATCATCACCGTGAACTTCGGCACATTGGCGCAGGCCACGGCGTGCACCATTTTTGCGCCGTGGCGCGCTATGCCGCCGGCCTCATACTGCTTGCCCACCATGAAGCCGGTGATGTTCTGCAGGAACACCAACGGGATCTTGCGCTGCGCACAGAGCTCGACGAAATGCGCGCCCTTCACCGCGGATTCGCCAAACAGAATGCCGTTGTTGGCGACAATGCCCACCGGGTAGCCATGGATGCGAGCAAACCCGCAGACCAGGGTTTCGCCATAGAGCGCCTTGAATTCGTCGAATTCGGAGCCGTCGACCACACGCATGATCACTTCGCGCACATCGTAGGGTTGCCGGCTGTCAGCGGGTATCACCCCGTAAACTTCCCGTGTGTCGTATAACGGCTCCTGTGGTTCGCGCAGGTCCAGGTTCACCGGCTTGACGCGGTTCAGTCGCGCCACGGCGCGGCGCATCAGCTCCAGGGCGTGGTGGTCGTTGTTGGCGTAGTGGTCGGTCACGCCCGAGGTGCGGCAGTGCACATCGGCACCGCCAAGCTCTTCCGGGGTAACCACTTCGCCGGTGGCCGCTTTCACCAGCGGCGGGCCACCGAGGAAAATGGTGCCCTGATTCTTGACGATGATGGACTCGTCCGCCATGGCGGGCAGGTAGGCACCGCCGGCGGTGCAGGAACCGAGCACTGCGGCGATTTGCGCAATACCCTTGGCAGACATGCGAGCCTGATTGTAGAAGGCGTGGCCGAAATGCTCCCGGTCCGGGAACACTTCGTCCTGCAGAGGCAGAAATGCGCCGCCTGAATCCACCAGGTACAGGCAGGGCAGGTGGTTTTCTTCCGCGATGGTCTGTGCCCGGCCCTGCTTTTTCACGGTGAGCGGATAGTAGGTGCCGCCTTTTACTGTGGCGTCGTTGACGAAAATCATGCACTCCTGGCCGGCAACCCGGCCAATCCCGGTGATGATGCCGGCGCCGGGAACCGGGTCGTCGTAGACATCGAGAGCGGCCAGTTGTGACAGCTCCAGGAAGGGCGATCCGGGGTCCAGCAGTGCCTGTAGGCGTTGTCGAGGCAGCAGCTTGCCGCGCGCAAGGTGACGCTCCTGCGCTTTCTTGCCGCCGCCCTCGCGCAGGGCCGCCACCCGCTCGCGCAGGTCATCGACCTGGGTCTGCATGTGGTCGCTGTTGGCCTGGAACGTTTCGTCGCGCGGGTTCAGGCGGGATTGCAGCACGGTCATGGGAGCACTCCGGTCAGGCGGTTTCGTTGAACAGTTCGCGGCCAATCAGCATACGGCGGATCTCGGAAGTGCCGGCACCGATTTCATACAGCTTGGCATCCCGCAACAGGCGTCCCGCGTTGGCATCATTGGTATAACCGAAGCCGCCGAGCGCCTGGATTGCCTGCAATGCCATCTGCGTGGCTTTCTCCGCGGTATACAGAATCACCGCCGCGCAATCCTTGCGCGTTTCCTCGCCGCGGTCGCAGGCGGCGGCAACGGCGTACAGATAAGCGCGGCAGGCGGACAGGTCGGCATACATATCCGCCAGCTTGCCCTGCATGAGCTGGAACTGGCCGATGCTCTGACCAAACTGCTCGCGGGTGTGCAGGTAGGGCACCACTTCGTCCAGGCAGGCCTGCATGATCCCCACCGGGCCGCCGGAGAGTACCGTGCGCTCGTAGTCCAGCCCGGACATCAGCACCTTCACACCCTGCCCTTCGCCGCGCAGAATGTTTGCGGCGGGCACTGGCGTGTTATCGAATACCAGCTCGCAGGTGTTGGAGCCGCGCATGCCCAGCTTGTCGAGTTTGGGTGAGCGGGAAAAGCCCGGAAAGTCGCGCTCGACCAGAAAGGCGGTAATACCTTTGGAGCCGGCCTCGGGGTCGGTTTTCGCGTAGATGACGTAGACATCCGCGTCCGGGCCGTTGGTTATCCACATTTTGTTGCCAGTGAGGTAGTAGGTGTCACCCTCCTTGCGTGCCTGCAACTTCATGCTCACCACATCCGAGCCGGCGTTGGGCTCCGACATGGCCAGTGCGCCCACGTGCTCTCCGCTGCACAGCCGGGGCAGGTACTTTTGTTTCTGGGCTTCGCTGCCGTTCTTCTGGATCTGGTTCAGGCAGAGGTTGGACATGGCGCCGTAGGACAGCCCCACCGACGCCGATGCGCGGCTGATCTCCTCCATAACAATACTGTGCGCGAGATAGCCCATGTTGGAGCCGCCGTACTGCTCGTCGACGGTGATGCCGAGCAGGCCCATGTCGCCAAACGTGCGCCACAAGTCCTTCGGAAACGTATTGTCGCGATCGATCTGGGCGGCGCGCGGGGCGATCTCCTTCTGGCACATCTGGTAAACGGCATTGCGGAGCATGTCCAGTTCTTCGCCCAGGCCAAAGTTGAGTGTGGGGTAGCCGGTATTCATGGTGATGTGTGCCTCAGTCCGTGGTTATGGGGTGGCGTGCCAGCGTCGCTGGGTGCCTGGCCTGTCGCGTTCAATCTGCATTTTCCAACCCCTGCTCACACAGGGCCTGTACTTCATCCAGGCCTGCCAGCATGTCCTCGATGTCCCGCTTCTGGCGCAGCAAGCGCTCGCGCTTGTCCTGCACCGTGCGTATCAATGAGTGTAGCTGGCCGCGGTTATTGTGTGCGGGGTCGTAGAGGTCGATCACTTCCACACTTTCCTGCAGGCTCATGCCAATGCGCTTGCCGCGCAGGATAAGTTTGATCCGCACGCGATCACCGGCGCTGTACACACGCTTCTGCCCCTGTCGGCGGGGGTGGATGAGCCCCTTTTCTTCGTAGAAGCGAATGGTTCGGGTGGTGATACCGAACTCCGACGCCAGCTGCGAAATGCTGTAGCTGCGGTCTGTCACTGCACCTGCCTGTTGAGGGTGTGGCTGAAATATAGCCTACGTTTACGTTAACGTAAACTATGGTTCGCCGCGAGCGCGCGCGTCCTGCATCCCCGCTGTGTGAAAAAGCAGCTGGTGGCTCAGCGCGAAGCCAGCTGCTCTTGCAGTCGTGCCTTCATCGGTTGCACCCAGTTCTCCTTCAGGGCGGGGGAGAGCAGCCCGGCCTCCTCAAGCTCATCACACAGGCGCATCTGGTGGGCGAGGTCGAAAAGATCGAACTGCCGTATGATCTTCGCATCACCGTCGAGTGTGATGAACGAGACGCCCGGTGTTTCGTAGTAGCTCCCGTCACTGCGCTCGCCCGGCCCCCGGTTCATCCAGTGGGTGATGAGGCGGTTGTCGCTGCCGGTGTAGACGCCGAGGTAAGGAAAGGTCCAGCCCTCCCAGCCGACCTGCATGTCGCGGCCGTAGTGCGTGGCCTTGATTTCGTCGATGCCGCGGGCCGTTACCTGCATGACGCCGGCATACTCACAGGTGTAGACGCAGTCGCGCGCGTAGATCTGGTCGACGAAAAACGTCCACTCGTTGTCATGGGAAGCCTGTGCGTGCGCACGGATCAGGGTGTCTGCGGCAGCGCGCAGGGTGGCATCATCAAGATTCGGCACGGCGGTTCTCCGTATTGTTATGTGTTGGGCCAGTGAAGCCGGTGGATCAGGGGCCCACTCTGGCCTGATTTGCGTTGCAGGGCGAATCGGGCTGGTTATTCAGTTGAACCGCGGCAGGGTTTGCTATTATTCGCGCCATGTTTCGCTGACCGGTACGCCACTGATGCCCAATACCACCCTCGTGCCCCTGCTGGCAGACGGCCAGTTTCATTCTGGCCAGGCGCTGGCAGATGCCCTGGGCCTGAGCCGTACGGCGATCTGGAAGCAGCTGAATCGCTTGCAGTCTTTGGGGTTGGAGGTCGAATCGGTCAAGGGCCGTGGCTACCGTATCCCCGGGGGCATCGAGTTGTTGGACCAGAGCCGTACCCGTGATCGGCTGGAGCCGCATGCCCGCCAACTGCTGCATGAATTGCAACTACTGGAGACGGTGGACTCGACCAACGCTGAAGTGCTGCGTCGGATTGCAGCGGGCAGTGCCCCGGGACTCGTCTGCAGCGCTGAGCAGCAAACCGCAGGGCGTGGCCGGCGCGGCCGCCAGTGGGTGAGCCCATTTGCACGCAACATCTACCTGTCCTTATGCTGGGAGTACCATCAGGGCGCAACGGCTCTGGAGGGGTTGAGTCTGGCGGTGGGCGTGGCGGTGGTGCGGGCCTTGCGCGGGCTGGGTGTCGATGGCCTGCAACTCAAATGGCCCAACGATGTGCTCGCCCAGGGCGCCAAACTCGGCGGCGTGCTCCTGGAGATGGCCGGGGATGCAGCCGGCCGCTGCCAGGTGGTGATCGGGGTAGGCATTAACGTGGCCATGCCGCCGGCTGCCGCCAATACTATCGACCAGGCCTGGATTGACCTTACTCGCCTCTGCGATGGCAGTCCGCCCGGGCGCAACGCGCTGCTGGCGGCCCTGCTCAACGAGCTGCTGCCACTGGCGGCCAGCTTCGGCGATACGGGTTTCGCGCCCTGGAGGGCCCCGTGGATCGCTCTGGATGCCTACGCTGATACGCCGGTGGTGTTGCACAGCGGCGAGCAACGCCAGGCTGGTGTGGCTCGCGGTGTGGACGAGCGCGGCGCACTGCTGCTGGAAACCACAACAGGTGTGCAGCCCGTCTATGGCGGAGAAATTTCCTTGCGGGCGGCCTCCTGATGGCGGCGCAGTGCCTGCAGCTGGATATGGGCAACAGCAGCGCGAAGTGGCGGCTGAAGGTGGGCGGCGAGATCGTCAGTCGCGGCGAGTTTCGTCACACCGCGCCGGAGACCATGGAGGTGTTGCTCGCACAGCCCGTTGAGCCCGCGCATATCTGGATCGCCAGTGTTTCCAGCGAGGCGACGGAGGACGCGGTACGTCGCCGGCTGCAGCAGCGGTGGCCGCACGCGAAATTCTGGTTCGCTCGCAGCGAGGCACGCAGTGGTGATCTGGTGAACAGCTACACGCAACCCCTGCGTATGGGAGTCGACCGTTGGCTAGCCATGTTGGGCGCGCGGGAGCACAGCCGGCAGCGATTGGTGGTTGTGGATGCGGGCTCCGCTCTCACCATTGATGTGGTAGCTGCCGATGGTCGCCACGAAGGTGGCTATATTATTCCCGGCGCGGCGTTGATGGAGCGTGCACTCTTGCTCGATACGGACCGGGTGCGCTTTGCCGAACAGCCCGTTTACGCGTTGGCACCGGGGCAGTCCACGGCCGAGGCAGTGCGCCACGGCATTGCCCTCTCCCAGGCCGGGTCGGTATTGCTGGCGCTGCGTGAAGCGGGCGACCCGGCGCCCGAGCTGCTGTTCTGTGGTGGTGCCGGGGAGACTTTGCAGGCGCTGTTGGGCGGCGTCGGAAAGCTGCGTCCTGACCTTGTGTTTGAAGGACTGGAGGTGCTCGCCGGGCTGCGCGGCGGGGAATAGATTGTTAATTCACCTTTCACCCGCGTCGGTTTGGGCTTGCGTGGCACCTGTGCTTTGTCTAGAATCTGCGGCCTTTCCGGGGTATGCGCCCCACCCGCGCTTAGCTGGCGTAGCTCAGTAGGTAGAGCAGCTGATTTGTAATCAGCCGGTCGGGGGTTCGATTCCTCTCGCCAGCTCCATTATTCCTTTAAAATTCAAGTATTTAAGTTCTTCGGCCCCTCCCCATTCAAGGGGGTATGTGCCGACGTTCACTAAACCCGGTTGATCGAGCTTGTGGCGCCTTGCCTCAAATGTGGCGTATCGCTACAATCTGGGGCGTTTCGGCCGGGAGGAGAGTAGCATGGCAACCACCAGTATACGTTTGGACCAGGAACTTGTTGATAAGGCCACTATTATGGCCCGAGCCCTGAACCGCACGCCCCCCAAACAAATTGAGCACTGGGCGAAAATTGGTGAAATCATGGAAGACAACCCTGACCTTCCTTATGAGTTTGTGCGGCAGGCCTTAATTGCAGTGGCTGAACGAGAAGCTGGAAAGCTTGAGAGCTACGACTTTGGCTAAGGTTACGAGTGTTCTACAAACACCCACCTTCAGAAAGGCTGTAAAGAAGCTTAAACCGAACCAGAAAAAGGAGCTCGATGCGACCGTAAAGGCCTTGCTGGCTGAACCAGAGCTGGGCGAGCAAAAAAAGGGAGACCTAGCGTTCCTGCGAGTTCACAAGTTTACGATGAACAAGCAACTCACCCTATTGGGATATAGCTTTGACGAGGGCGCCCTGACCCTGGAATTGATGGCACTTGGTTCCCATGAAAATTTCTACCGTGATATCAAGCATCGCACCCAGACATGTACCAGTCAGATATACGGGTATTAACGTATAGCAGGGGTGAATCACGGGCCATTCGCCTGCCTGTTTTCGATGGAGACGCTGATTTCCGCTTGTTTCATCGCGGTGACTCTCTTTACGGCGAGATCTTTCCTTCCGACCCGCACTACACGATCTATGTGTTCGAGCGTCAAGTTAGTGACGGCTTCTAGGCGCCACTGATAGACTATCTCGAGCAGGTTGCTCCAGATTTGCTTTAGGCCATAGCGGGGTCAGCCAATTGCTGAGCAGCCGCTCACGATTTCCCCCACGCGTATTCGCAGCGCAGGCAACAGTTCTGACTCAAACCAGGGGTTCTGCGCCAGCCAACGGTTGTTGCGCGGGCTGGGGTGCGGCAGTGGCACGATGTCTGGCCAGTAAGCCCGCCACTCGCGTACGCGCACCGTCACCCCCACGCGGGGTCCGCCCAGGTGCCAGGCCTGCGCGTACTGCCCCAGTACCAGGGTCAGCTCGAGCTGCGGCAACTGGTCCAGCAACGGCTGACGCCAAGTGGCCGCGCATTCTGGGCGGGGTGGCAGGTCGCCGTTCTTACCGCTACCCGGGTAGCAGAACCCCATGGGCAGGAGTGCCACGGTGTGCGGGTCGTAGAAGCGTTCCCGCTCAATACCCAGCCACTCCCGCAACCTTGTGCCGCTGGGGTCGTTAAACGGTATGCCGGTTGCATGAACCTTGCGGCCGGGTGCCTGTCCGGCTATCAGGATCCGGGCATTGGGGTGTACCTGGACAACAGGGCGTGCCCCCAGTGGCAGCTCGTGCTCGCACAGGCGGCAGGCACGCACGCGGGCAATCAGTTCGCCACAGTGGCTCACGGCAGGCGGTTAACTGGCTGAAATTGAGGGATAGCGTGCTCTGGCCATCGCCGCAAACCCTTCGTGCCAGCCAATGCTGCAGGGACCGATCAGTTCAATGCGACGCTGGTTGTCGGTTACACGCGATGGAATCGACTGGCTGTCATCCTCGCGGAAACGCACCTCGCGCCCCGCCAGCTCGCCAAAATACTCGCACCAGGTGCGCACATCGATCGCTTCGTCGCCACTCCAGTTCACAACAGTGGCGGGCACAGATGCGGCGGCCAGCAGGCTTTCAACCTGGCGGTTGATGTCGTCCTGATGGATGCAGGTGTACCAGGCTTCGCCGCCGGTGGGCAGTACGATTTCCTCATCCTGCTGGCGTCGAGGTGATAGGCGGGAAGGCCGCCATTGGCCGAGTAGGACACGTTCATACGGGCGATGGTGGTGGGCAGGTCGTGGAGCCTTGCGCAGCTGCGAGCGACAGCCTCCTGGGCGATCTTGGAAATGGCGTAGGTTGGCGAGTAGGGCTGTTGGGAGTCTCCCAGAGGGTCGCTCTCTCGGAACGCGTGACGTGGGTCCGGGTGCAGCGCGTAAACAGCGCAGGTAGACATGACCAGGCAGGCTTTCGCACTGCGGCAATGCGCCATCAGCAGCGCGGTTCCCTCGGCATTGACCTGCAGGGCATAGTCGTAGTCCAGCCCGGCGAGTTGAAACACCGCGAAATGCAGCACGTAATCGAAGTCCTGCGGCAGGTCGCCGAACTCACCGGTGGCGAGGTCAACCGTGCGGGTGATCATGCCCGCCTGCTCACAGCGCTCCCGGGAACCGGGCTCGCTGAAGCGGGCAACGGCCCAGACTTCATTGTTGGCGGCGAGAAACTGCCCCAGGGGAAAGGCAATCTGGCCGGCAGCGCCGGTCAGGAGAATTTTCTGGTCTTGGAGCATGGGTTCTCCTCAGGTGTGGGGGTTTTGGCGCGGTTCGCGGGCTTGAAGATCAGTCTTGAATATACGGGCTCGAGTGGGTCAGGGGAACCCGTGAGATTGTGTCAGTCGAGTATCAATACCGGCGGATCATTTGTTGCACCACATGGCCCAGAATTTTCCGCCAGGCTGCCTCGACATCCGCATTCCATTGCAGATCAAAATCACTGGCGGTTGCGATGAGGGTGTCGGTCCACACGGCGTAGAGGTGTGGTTCGATGTTGAGGTGGTCCCGATCGTGTGTTGTAGCGCGCTCGTTCACCTCGCGCAGCGCTTCCGTGCGCCCGGCTGTGGCTTCCGCGCACAACAACAACGAGCGGCGCAGCATGGCGTTCTGCTTATCGAAGTCAGTGAAGCGAAACTTGGCTCTCACCTCATCTGAGGCGTTGAGCAGGCGCTCATAAAATGTCGGTATGAAAGTGTCGTCTTCCATGCAGCGTGTCATGCTGTGCAAGAACAGCTGCTTTGATGTTGGCTCCTTCATGATCAGCGTCCCCCCGTGTGGCCAGTCGTCGCAATGAATGGCACATCTGGCAAGCCGGGAGAGCGTGCCCGTCCGCCAATTGCTGGAAGTCTAGTCGAAGATTGTTCGCTGTGTTGTAGCGGTTGTGTGCGCAAGCGCGCCCGAGGCGGCAGCACTGTACAGTGCTGGTCGCAGCGGTATGATGTGAGAATGACTGCACAAATGACCGTTTCACATGGCGCGTGGAGATGGCGTGTCGCTGCCGGCCTGCTGGGTGTGTTGTCCGCAACGGGCATGTACTTGTGGTGGGTGCTGCTGGGCCCCTGGGGATACGCCTTGCCACCGGGCTACAACGTTCCGCAAGGGCCCTGCGATCAACGCGTGTTCGTGTATGGCACCCTGCGCAATCCGCTGGTGCGCTGGTTGATCGTCGGGCGCCGCATTCCCACCGTGCCCGCGGCGGTATCGGGCTTTGACAAGCAGCGCCTGGACATCCAGCCGCTACCGGATGGCCGTGTGCCCGGAGAGGTGTTCGCCGTTGGCCCCAGAGAGCTGGCCCGCCTCGATCGCTACGAGCGCCTGGGTGTGCGTTACGAGCGTGTGTGTCTGGTACTGGAGTCGGGTGAGCCCGTGTGGGTGTATCGGCGGCTACCGGTGTGAGCACAGGCACCGGCCCTGTCGCGCTGGCGCCGCGCCGCGAAATATTCGGCTGGGCGATGTTCGACTTTGCCAATCAGGGTTACACGCTACTCATTATTACGGTGGTTTTCGGTGACCTGTTCACGCGCGTGATCGTGGGTGACGCGCCGGACTACCGGCTGGGCAACCTGCTCTGGAGCATCGCCCTGGCGGTGAGCTATGTGCTGGTCGTGTTTGCCAGCCCCGTGTGCGGCGCGATCATGGATTACTCGCGTAGCCGCAAGCGCTTCCTGTTTGCCAGCTATGTGCTCACCGTAGCGGCTACCTGCCTGTTGTATGTTGTGGAACCCGGTTGGATTGTGCCCGCCATGCTGTTGCTGGTGGTCTCCAATTTTGCCTATGCCATCGGTGAAGGGTTTATTGCCAGTTTCCTGCCGGATCTGGGGCCGCGCAGTGCGCTCGGCTGGATTTCGGGGCTGGGCTGGAGCCTGGGCTATGTCGGCGGGCTGGTGGCCACGGCGGTCACTCTGCTGCTGCTCGGCGATGTGTCGCTGGAGAACTACGACCGCATTCGCTGGGTGGGTCCTTTTGCTGGTGGCTTTTTCCTGCTGGCCGCCATCCCGACGTTTGTCTGGTTGCGCGAGCGGGGTGCGCGTCGCCCCGTCTTGAGCACCCCGGCACTGCTGCGCATGGGGGTTGCCCGGGTGTTGGCGACGCAGCGGGCGCTGGCGGAGTTCCGGGACTTGCGCTCACTGCTTGTATCGGTGTTCTTCGCCATGGCCGGTATCTACATCATTATCGCGTTCTCGTTCATTTACGGGGCACAGGTGATCGGCTGGGATGAATCGGTACGGGTGCTGATGTTCATTACGGTGCAGATTACCGCCGCGCTCGGTGCGTTGTTTTTCGGCCATCTGCAGAGCCGCTGGGGCGCGCGCCGGGTCTACCTCTTCACGCTGGCACTGTGGTTACTTGCCATCATCGCGATCTGGCAGACGCCGGCCCTCACGCGTCTGGCGCAGGCGGGGCTGGGTGTGTCCTGGCAGGCGCAACACGTGTTTTTGTTTGCCGGGGTGCTCTCGGGACTGAGCCTGGGCTCTTCGCAATCCGCAGCGCGTGCCCTGGTGGGAGTGTTGACGCCGCACGCCAAGGCGGCGGAATTCTTTGGTTACTGGGGCATGGCGACCAAGGCCGCCGCGGTGTTTGGCATATTAGGCTTGGGGCTTGTGCAGTGGCTGCTGGGCCTCGCGGATGCGATCGTGTTCTGCCTGCTGTTGTTTGCAGTGGCGATGGTGGCGGTGTTACCGGTCAATGAAGCGCGCGGCGCTGCGGTGGCGGACGCCTGGAGAGATTGAGCCCCGCGCGGTTTGTGCCGCGCGGGGCTATGTCCGTCAGTCGCGCCCTAGAATCAGCGCCCCGGTGGGCACTCCCACGCCGCTGCTCACCAGCACATGCTCTACACCTTTCGGTTGGCTGGTCGACGTGCCGCGTACCAGGCGTGCGCCTTCGGCGATGCTATTCATGCCGTGGATGTAGGCCTCTGACAGCAGGCCGCCATGGGTGTTGTTGGGCAGGCGGCCATCAATGTCCAGGGCCCCGTCGCGCACCATGTCCTTGCCCTCGCCGCGGCCGCAGAAGCCGAAGCTCTCCAGCTGCATGATCACCTCTGAGGTAAAGGCATCGTACAGGCAGGCTGCGTTGATATCGTCGGGCCCCAGCCCGCTCTGGGCGTACACCAGCCGTGCTGCCATCTCCATTTCGGGCAGGGAATCGAGCTCTTCGCGGTAGTAGCTGGTCATCTGCTCCTGACCGCGGGTGGAGGCCTGCACTACACCGCGAATAATGGCCGGCTTCTGCTGCAGGTCGCGGGCGCGTTCGGCGCTGGTGACCAGAATGGCGCAGCCGCCATCGGTTTCCTGGCAGAAATCGTACAATCGCAGAGGGTCGGCGATCATTTTCGAAGCCAGATAGTCCTCCATGGTCAGCGGCTTGCCGTGGAAGAACGAGCGCGGGTTACTTTGCGCGTAATTGCGTTGGGAGATGGCGACCCGGCCCAGGTCTTCCGCGGTGACGCCGTAGTGGTGCATGTACTTGTTGGCGATCATGGCAATCCAGGAGCCCGGTGTCAGCATGCCGTAGGGCATATACCAGGACCAGTGCACCAGGTCCGAGCTGACAATCTGCCCGGAAATGCCCTGGCCCATGCGCTGGCCCGAGCGGCCATTCATGGCGCGGTAGCAAACGACGTTGTCGGCAACCCCGGTGGCCACTGCCATCACGGCATGCAGGATGGTGCCCACGGCGGCGCCACCACCGTAATTGACCTTGGTGAACAGTTTGAGGTCGCCGGCACCCACGGTGCGTGCGAGCTCGATTTCATCGGTGGAATCCAGTGTGTAGCTGACAAAGCCGTCGATTTCCGAGGGGGGCAGTCCTGCGTCTTCACAGGCGGCGAGGGTGGCCTGGGCGGCCAGAGACAGCTCGGATACGCCGGATTTCTTCGAGAATTCGGTGAGTCCGATACCGGCAATGGCCGCCTTGTCCTTGAGAAACTGGCTCATGCGTGGGCTCCTTGTGCGGGCTGGAACATGGGCAGACGGAAACCGTCGGGGTCCTCATGCATGATCATTTCCACGGGCATGCCGAACTCGACAGCCTCTACGCTTGCGTTGATCAGTTGTGACGTGAAACGTGTGCCTTCTTCCAGCTTCACGAGGATGATGATGAGCGGGTAATCAAAGCCGGGGAATTGCGGATGATGCAAAATAGTGAAGCTGTCCAGGGTCCCCCGACCTGACGAAACGACGTGGTCCCACTCCAGCGACTGGCAGTCGCCACACATGGGTCGCGGGGGATGTCTCAGTGTGCTGCAGGCCTTGCAGCGCTGAATGGCGAGATTACCCGCGTCCGCCTGCTGCCACCACCAGCCGTTGTCTTCCCCCATGGGGGGCTTCATTCGGAAACTTTGCGCCATGTGCACACCGCCGTTTAGTAATTGCTGATTATTGAAGTATGACCGGGGTAAAACATAATTGAAATTGAATATAAATTCAATTATGTTGTCGGTCGAGTTGGATCACGAGCCAGCGGCACGCATGCCGCACCTGCATTTCTACGGAGCCTCAAAACCATGAGCAGCGAGAACATCAGCGCCTTCGAGGAAAAGATACAGGCCTTCGTCGGCCGCGAATGCGGTTCCTCTACCGCGAAAGATGCGGTGAACAAAGCCATGATTCGCCACTGGTGCGAAGTCATGGGCAACAGCAACCCCGACCATCTGGATGAAGCCGAGGCGGCTTCAGGCTCCCGCGGTGAGTTGGTGGCGCCGGCAACGATGCTGTTCGCGTGGGGCCAGGCCGGTTACGCGGTGGCGGCCCAGGGGCGTGAGCAGGATCCGCAGACACAGCTGTTCGATCTGTTTGACGAGCACGGCTATGTGGGTGTGGTCGCGACCAATACGACCCAGGAATACGACCGGGAGGTGCGTCTGGGCGAAGTGGTGCACGCGCGAACGGTGATCGACAATATTTCCGAGCGGAAAAAGACGGGGCTCGGCGAGGGCTACTTTTACGAGACGGTGACCGAATTCACCAATCAGGACGGGGATCCGCTGGGTCGCCAGAGCTTCAAGGTGCTCAAATACCGTCCCAAGAATGCCGGCGGGGAGGCTGCCCAATGAGTGATCAAGTCAAGCAGGGACAGGTCAAGGTCGGTGACACATTGCCGCCACGTGAAATTGCCATCACCACGTCGCTGATCGTGAGCGGCGCCCTGGCGACACGCGACTTTCAAAAGGTCCACCACGATAAAGCGGTAGCGCAGGCCAGCGGTATGCCGGATGTGTTCATGAACATCCTGACAACCCAGGGCCTGACCGAGACCTATCTGCGCGACTGGTGTGGCCGCGATGCTGTCTTCCGCAAGCTGACCATTCACCTGGGGGCGCCCAATATCCCCGGCACCACCATGACCATGAGCGGCGAAGTGAAGTCCTGTGCGGACGGGTTGGTCGAGGTTGAAGTCGTGGGCCAGAACAGCCAGTGGGGCATGCATGTGAAGGCGCAGGCGACCATCGCACTTCCCGCCTGAAACCCCCGCTGGGTTCCTGTTTGGCATCGCCGGGCAGGTGGATGATTTTGTTTGATTTATCGGTTGACAAAGGATAGAGCCGTCTGGACAATATGCCGCCTTTCGGAGGGGTTCCCGAGTGGCCAAA
>TARA_R110002049_G_scaffold25354_8_pt1 | contig 21756 bp, 22 predicted proteins | sample TARA_R110002049 | Tara Oceans TARA_R110002049 (sample SAMEA4396941) | marine metagenome | biome: Polar Biome; feature: [SRF] surface water layer (ENVO:00010504); material: water (ENVO:00002006), including particulate matter (ENVO:01000060) such as... | depth 5 m
TTATCGCTTCATAAATTAGTAACAGATGGTAGAATTCATCCTGCTAGAATTGAAGAAGTTGTAAGTAAAACAGAAAAACAAATTACCCAAGAAATTATAGAAGTTGGTAAAAGAACTGTAATAGATTTAGGAATTCATGGTTTACATCCAGAGTTAATTAAAGCTGTTGGTAGAATGAAATATAGATCTTCTTACGGACAAAACTTGTTACAGCACTCTAGAGAAGTTTCTAATTTATGTGGAATTATGGCTGCAGAAATGGGCTTAAATTCTAAAGTTGCAAAGCGTGCAGGTTTATTACATGATATTGGTAAAGTACCAAATGAAGAAAGTGAACTTCCACATGCTTTATTAGGTATGCAATGGGCAGAAAAATATGGTGAAAAACCAGATGTTTGTAACGCTATTGGAGCTCACCATGACGAAATAGAAATGAAGAGTTTAATATCACCAATTGTACAAGTTTGTGATGCTATTTCTGGAGCAAGACCTGGAGCAAGAAGACAGGTATTAGATTCTTACATTCAACGTTTAAAAGATTTAGAAGATATTGCTTTCGGTTTTACTGGAGTTCAAAAAGCATATGCTATACAAGCAGGACGTGAATTAAGAGTTATGGTAGAAAGTACAAAGGTAAATGATGCAAAAGCATCTGAATTATCTTTTAGTATTTCTCAGAAAATTCAAAATGACATGACGTATCCTGGTCAAGTAAAAGTTACTGTAATTAGAGAAACTAGAGCTGTAAACGTAGCTAAATAATCTCAAATAATTATATTTAATTGAATAAAAAAATCCTGCCAAAAGCAGGATTTTTTTATTTTCTAGGATGAAAGCTTTCTACAACTTCTTTTAAATACGTTTTATCTACATGCACATAAACTTCTGTGGTTGTTATGCTCTCGTGACCTAACATTTGTTGTATTGCGCTTAAATCTGCGCCATTTTGTAATAAATGAGTTGCAAATGAATGTCTTAATGTATGAGGGCTAATTTTCTTTTTTAAATCGATTTTAATAGCTAAATCCTTTAAAATCATAAAAATCATTTGTCGGGTTAATTCTTTTCCTCTTCTATTTAAAAATAAAGTATCTTCAAATCCTTTTTGAGGTTGAATATGAGTTCTAATTTCTTTTTGATAAATTAAAATATACTTTTGTGCCTGTTGATGAATTGGAACATACCTTTCTTTATTTCCTTTTCCTAAAACTCGTATAAAACCTTCTTCAAAAAAGAGATCAGATATTTTTAAAGTAACCACTTCACTAACTCTTAAACCACAACTATACATAGTTTCTAAAATAGTTCTGTTTCTTTCTCCTTGAGAATGACTTAAATCTATTGCAGAAATTAATATATCAATTTCTTCTTGACTTAAAGTATCTGGTAACTTTCTACCAATTTTAGGTGTTTCTACTAAATCTGTAGGATTTGTGTTTCTGTAATCTTCAAAAACTAAATAATCAAAAAAACTACGCAAGCCAGAAATTATTCTTGCCTGACTTCTAGGATTTACTTTTTTAGCAATATCATAAATAAATTGTTTTACAACACTACCATCAATAGAAATAGGGGAGATATTAATTTCATTTACATCTAGAAAAAGACATAATTTTTCTATGTCTTTGGAGTAACTATCAATTGTATTTTTAGAAAGACCTCTTTCTATTTTTAAATACATTTGATAATCTTTAATTGCATTTTGCCATTTCATAATGTAAATTTAGTAAATAAAAAAACCATCCTAATAAGGATGGTTTTTTAAAAATATAAAAATATTTTTTAGAATGTTTTAGAATAACTTCCGTTTTTAGGTTTTAAGTCTCCAGTAATAATTAGAATTAAATCTATTAATGCCCAAATACCTAAACCACCTAGAGTTATTAATTTAAGAACTCCTAATAAAGTATATCCTAAATAAAATCTGTCTACACCTAAACCTCCTAAGAAAAGAGATAATAATAAAGCTGTTACTTGGCTTTTTCCAGAGCTAGCTGCAGCTGCATAAGTTGTAACTTCTTTTTTTTCTACTTTGTTGTCTTTAATTACTTCAACAATTTCTTTGTTTTTTTTAACAGGAAAAGAAGCTTGAGTGTTAAAAGAGAATGCAAAGAATGCAAATAATAATGTGTAAATAGTTAATGATTTTTTCATAAAGGTTGATTTTTTTTAAGTTATTTTTGTCAAATATATAAGATTTAGATGAATAAAAATATTTTAATTATTATTAGTTTTTTAAGTGTTTTAAACTTGTTTTCTCAAGAAAATAAAGAGTTTGATTATGAGTTACTTGGTGCTTTGGTATTAGATTCTAATCAATTAATTTCCTATAAAATTCAATTTAATGCAAATGAAAATGGATTTATAGAAGGTTATTCTTACACAGATCTTTCTGGAGAAAACGAGACGAAATCTTATATAAGAGGTTATTATAACTCAAAAAATAAAAACATTCAATTTAAAGAAAGTGATATTTTATATACTAAATCTAAATTTTTACCAGAAGAGTTTTGTTTTGTAAGCTTTAAAGGTCAATTTAAAGGAGAAACAAAAAAGAAATTATTAAACGGTAAATTTATTGGTATTTATGATGATAAAGATACTTGTGCAACAGGAAACTTGAAATTGGTAAGTACTAAGTTTGTAGAGAAAAAAATAAAAAAACTTTACAAAAAAGTAAAAAAGATAGATAAAATTAAAAAAATAGACAGTGTTGTTATAGCAGAAATAAAACCAGAAAATTATTTAAAAAAGTTTAGCGAGACAAAAATTAAATCTGGTGAACAAGTTTCTGTTTTTGTATATACAAGTAAATTGAAAATGGAAATTTGGGATTATGGAAAAGAAGATGGAGATGTTATTACAATTTTAAATAATAATGTTCCGATTTTAGAGAACTATTCAGTAAAAAAGAAAAAGAAAACCATTATTGTTGATTTAAAAGACAAAAATAATTCAATAAAAATAATAACAGTAAATTCTGGTAAGCTAAAAACCAATACTGCTAAGTTAAAATTATATGATTTTAGAAGACAATATGAAGTTATTGCAGACTTAGAAGAGGGTAAAGAGGCAATTATTAATATTGTTAAACTAAAAGTGAAAAAGTAAAAAGCAACAATTTTTCATTTGAGTTCATTTTAGATTTTATAGAGCACATTCTTAAGCAGAAACAAATATACTTTTGTATCAGAAATTAAAATTAATCTAAAATTATAATTATGAAAAAAGTTTTATTTATTGCATTTATAGCAATTGCAAGTTTAGGAACAGTGAATGCACAAGAAGGAGTTTTAAATGGAGGATTTAATGTTGGAATACCAACAGGTGATGCAAATGACTTTTATGGATTAACATTAGGAGCAGAATTGAATTATATGTTTCCTGTTGCCTCTGGTTTTACTTTAGGACCATCTGTACAATACTCTCATTTTTTTGGTAAAGATGTAGACTTTGGTGCTACAACTATAGAAGTTTCTGATGCTTCTTTTTTACCAATTTCTGGTGCAGCAAGATTTAATGTTTCAGATAAATTTGTAGTTGGTGCAAATGTTGGTTATGCACTAGGTTTAAGTGATGGTTTAGATGGTGGTTTTTACTACAGACCTGTAGTTGGTTACAAAATAGGTAATACAACACAATTAAATATTTCTTATTCTGGAATTTCAAATGATGGAGTAGATGTTAATAATGTAAGTTTAGGAGTTATGTTTGGTATTTAATACTATCAATTAACTTATATAATAAAAACGGAAGCTTTTAGCTTCCGTTTTTTTATGAAAAAAATGTATTTTTGAATTATGAAAATTATAATTATAAACGGACCAAATTTAAATCTTTTAGGTAAAAGAGAACCAGAAATTTATGGTTCTCAAACTTTTGAAGATTATTTTAGAGAGTTACAACTTAGGTTTAAAGAAGTAGAAATTTCTTATTATCAAACTAATATTGAAGGAGAAATTATAGACAAATTACATGAAGTTGGTTTTAGTTATGATGGAATTATATTAAACGCAGCTGCATACACACATACATCTGTTGGAATAGGAGATGCTATAAAAGGAATTGAAACTCCGGTTGTAGAAGTTCATATCTCTAATATACATGCTCGTGAAGAGTTTAGGCAGCACAGTTATATTTCTCCAAATGCTAGTGGTGTTTTATTTGGTTTTGGCTTAAAAGGATATGACTTGGCTATACAAAGTTTTATTTAAAACTTTAAAATTTAACTATAATTGAAGTAACATTTTTATATCAGCTCTTTCATAATGAACATCTTTTTCTAAAGGTATTTCAACAAAACCTACTTTTTTATAGAGGTTTATTGCTGGTACTAATTTCCTGTGACTGTAAAGAGTAATGCTATCCCATTTTTTCTCTTTTGCAAATTCTATACAATAATCTATTAATTGCTTTCCAATTTTTTGACCATGAAACTCTGGTAAAACAGCCATTTTACTTAACTCAAAAAAAGTATTTTGATTAATAAAAGCAACTGTACCAATAACTTTCTCCTCATTTTTAATAAAAAAGATAAAACCACCGTTATTAATAATGTATTCTTTTGGGTTACTTAAAACTTTTTCGTCATAAGGTTCTACATAAAAATATTTTTCTAACCATTCTACATTCAAGTCATAGAAATTTTTAGAATATTTATTATCAAAAGGTATAATTTTATAATTTGTATTTTTCAAATTGAAAACATTTAGTTTGTACGTATTACCGTAAAAATACTTCGTTTCAACGAAAGTTTATAAAAAATCTATTAAAATAATTTATATTTGTATTTCCTCTATAAAACGATTTATGCAAAAGGATAAGTGGCTTTTTGAAATTACGCCAAAAAATAATTTACTAGATTTTAACTTAAAAGAAGTTTGGCAGTATAGAGATTTATTAATGCTTTTTGTAAAGCGAGATGTTGTTACTTTATATAAGCAAACAGTTTTAGGGCCTCTTTGGTATTTAATTCAGCCTTTATTTACCTCTATAATTTTTACTTTAGTCTTTAATAATATTGCAGGAATATCAACAGGAAATATTCCTCCTTTTTTATTCAATTTAGCAGGTATTACTATTTGGAACTACTTTAAAGAATGTTTAATAGCAACTTCAGATACTTTTAAAAAGAATGAAGCAATCTTTGGAAAAGTATATTTTCCAAGAGTTATTATGCCAATGTCTATAGTTGTTTCTAATTTGTTGAAATTTGGAATTCAAATATTTATATTTATATGTTTCTATTTATATTATTATTTAACAGGATATGAAGTAGCTCCTAATAAATATATTTTATTTTTCCCTTTATTGGTTGTTTTAATGGGAATGATTGGTTTAGGTTTAGGAATGATAATTTCTTCTATGGTTACTAAATATAGAGATTTAACTTTTCTAGTTTCATTTGGTGTTCAATTATTAATGTATTTATCAGCAGTAATGTATCCTCTAGATTTAATGAGAGAAAAATTAACAAATGTTGAAAAAGGTACTGACTATTCTTGGATTGTAGATTTTAATCCAATCGCTCATTTGATAGAATTTGGTAGGTACATACTTTTAAATGATGGAAATTATTCAACTTTTGGTTTAATTTACACTATAATATTTACAATTATTGTTTTCTTTTTAGGATTATTAATTTTTAATAAAACTGAAAAAACTTTTATAGATACAATTTAGATATGAGTAAAGACGTAATTTTAAAAGTTGAAAACCTATCTAAACAATATCGTTTAGGAACAGTAGGTACAGGAACAATTAGTCATGATTTTAATCGTTTTTTAGCGAGAATTCGTGGTAAAGAAGATCCGTATTTAAAAATTGGTGAATCTAATGACAGAGCTTCTAAGGGAGAATCTGAATATGTTTGGGCATTAAAAGATATTAATTTTGAAGTAAAAAGAGGAGAAGTTTTAGGGATTATAGGAAAAAATGGAGCAGGTAAATCTACACTTTTAAAAATTCTGTCTAAAGTAACTGGTCCAACCACAGGTTCTATAAAATCTAATGGTAGAATAGCTTCTTTATTAGAGGTTGGTACAGGTTTTCATCCAGAAATGACCGGTAAAGAAAATATCTTCTTAAACGGAGCAATTTTAGGAATGACAAAAAAAGAAATTTCTGATAAATTAGATGAAATTGTTGAGTTTTCTGGCTGTGAGCGTTATATAGATACACCTGTAAAGCGTTACTCAAGTGGAATGAAAGTTCGTTTGGCTTTTGCAGTTGCTGCACATTTAGAGCCAGATATTTTGGTTGTTGATGAAGTTTTAGCTGTTGGTGATGCGGAGTTTCAAAAGAAAGCGATAGGTAAAATGCAGGATATTTCTGGTAAAAATGGAAGGACAGTATTGTTTGTAAGTCATAATATGGCAGCAGTTAAAAATCTATGTACAAGAGGTGTTGTTTTAGAAAATGGTAAGACTGTTTTTGGAGGTCGTACTAATGAAGCTGTAGACTATTATTTGAATAATAATAGCTCTAAAAATAGAGTTATTAAAGATTTAATTTCTAATAGTAAGGTTTTTGTAGATAAGGTAACATTAGCCTCTTTAAATGCTAAAGGAATTGCAATTACAGGTAAACCTTTAGATATTGTTTTTACTTTATCAAATAAAAAGAATTTAAAAATAGATTCATTAAGGTTAGATTTTAAAATTGATGATAATATGGGAAAACGAATTTGTTGGTTTAGTTCAGATACAACAAGTGGTCTAAAATTTAGCAATTTAACAAACCCTAAACTTATTTTTAAAATAGATAAATTACCAATCATGCAAGGTGAATTTGTACTTTCATTTAATTTAATTTTAAATTCTGAAATAGTACAAGATGTTCAAGATTATTTATATTTTGATATTAATGAGGGAGCTTATTACAATAGTTCACTTAAAATTACACCAAAGCACACACCTATTCTTTTAGATTATAAAATAGTTACAGAATAATGAAGTTTAAACATTACGTAATTACAAGATTTAATTTATCTAATAAATGGTCAGAAGATAAATTAAATAATAAAGTTTTAGATACAAACTGGTTAAAGAACAGGTATATATTATTCGAAAATTACTGTTTACCTTCAATGTTAAGTCAGACAAATAAAAATTTTGAATGGTTTGTTTATTTTGATACTGATACATCAGAAGAATTTATTCTTAAAAATAAAGCAATTACTGAAAAATTCAAAAATTTTCAACCCAAATATATAGATAGTTATCAGGAGTTTGAGGTTAATTATATAAACGAAATAAATAAAGATGCTCAGTTTCATAACTTAGATTTTGTATTAACAACCAGATTAGACAATGATGATGCTTTGAACATGTTTTTTATTGAAGAACTTCAAAAAACAAATTTAAATGGTACTAAGTTATTAGAATTCCCAACAGGTTTAACTCTAAATATTAATAATAATTTAGAATTAAGAGAATATAACTCTAGATATAATCCTTTTATAAGTTTATTAGAAAAAGTTGATGATAAAAATGATGCTTTAGGAATTTATAAAAGAGAACATGGTAACTGGAAAGGGTTTGATACTGAAATAATATCTGATAAACCGTTCTGGATTCAAGTTATTCATGAAAAAAATTTATATAATAGAGCTAAAGGGGATCTTGTGCTTCCTGGAAAATTGAAAAACTTTAAAATTGAAAAACCTTTTTTATCATTTAGGTACAGATTACCTATAATTATAAAAAAAATAAAAAAAATAATAAAGAGTTTATGATTTCAAAAATAAAAAAGGTTATACTAGATAATAAAATTAAACAAAGAAACATCTTATATCAAGTCAGAGAGAACCATTGGGCAGATGTTTATCATGATAGTATTAAAGGCATATCCTTTCTACAAACACTTCCCTTAAATATAGGAAGATGGGCTGGTGGCTATCCTTTTTTTTATGTTTTAAATAGAGTTTTAAAAGATTTTAGACCAAAATCTATTTTAGAAATGGGCCTAGGTGAATCAACTAAATTTGTTTCCTTGTATTTAGATAATTACTTAACAAATACCAATCATAATGTTTTAGAACAAGATGAAAAATGGGTCGCCTTTTTTAATGAAAATTTTCAACTTTCAGAAAAGTCAAAAATTGTCTTATCACCTTTAACAACTAAAACCATTGATAATTTTAAAGTAAATAGTTATAAAGACTTATCTGTTGTCGAAAATGAAGTTTATAATTTATACCTTATAGATGGTCCTTTTGGTAGCGATAATATATCTAGATATGAAATTGTAGAATTATCTAAAAAATTTAAAATAGGAGATGAATTTATAATTATTATGGATGATTATAATAGAATAGGGGAACAAAAAACTATTAATAAATTATTAGATGTTTTAAACTCTAAAGGAATAACGTTTTATTCAAACGTATATTCTGGTCTTAAATCTGTTTTTATTTTAGGAACAGAAAAATATAAACATGTAAGATCTCTTTAATGACTTTAATTACTATTGTAATTCCTACTTTTAATAGGACAGATTTAATTTTTAACTGTTTAACAAGTATAATAGCACAAACCCATAAAAATTGGGAATGTATTATTGTAGATGATCATTCGAAGAGTGATTGTTATCAGTTACTTTATAATTTCTGTAAGAAAGATGATAGAATTAAATTACATAAAAGACCTGTCAACTTAAAAAAAGGAGCTAATGCTTGTAGAAATTATGGTTTAGACATTTCTAAAGGAGAGTATATAGTTTTCTTTGATAGTGATGATTTATTGAAACCGGAAAAATTAGAGAAACAATTAAAATTAATAAAAAAAACAAATAAAAAATACGTTATAAGCCAATCTGAAGTTGTAGATACTATTACTAATTCTAGACGGCCTTGGGGAAACATAGAAACAATTTCTCCTTTTGAAGATTATATTCAATTTAAAGCCACATGGCCAATAGGTGCTATTTTGCTGGATAAGAAGTATTTAAATTCGATAAACTTAAAATTTAATGAGAACCTAGCTCAATCTCAAGAATATGATTTTTATTTAAACTTATTAAAACAAAATTCAGATTTTTCAATTGATAATACTGTCTTAAATACAATTATTTGGCATCCTGAAAGTATTTCTTTTTCTAAAAATAATTATTACAATAAATCAAAGTCATCAATATATGTAAAATACAAATTATTGGTAAATAATAAACTTAAAGAAGAAACTCAACTATTTCTCATAAAAGATATTTATAGAATATACTTTCAAAGTATGATGAATAAAGATTTAAAAACTGGTTTTATTAGCGGTTTATACTTTTTAAAATCTCACTTTTATTTATATTCTAATTTAAAGAAGAAGTTTCCTAAGCATTCTTTTTACGTTTTAATTAGTTATTTTGTTTTTGGATTATTTAACAAAGGTTATAGGTTTTTAAACTTAAAGATTAATTAAATGAGTACTATTTATTTTATTTGTCCGGATTCTAATAAACCTGCTGGTGGAATTAAAAAAATATATAGACAAGTTGATATTTTAAACGAAGCTGGATTTAGTGCATCTGTACTGCATGAAATGCCAGATTTTAGATGTAATTGGTTTAAAAATAATACTAAAATCTCTTACAATAGATCTATTTATAAAGATTTATATAAAAAAATAAATAGAAAAAAAGGTTTATTATTGTCTATTAAAAAAAGTATACAATATTTAATTTCTTCTCTAACTAAAAAAAATAATTCTGTAAAGGCTAGAGTAAATAAAAATGACATTTTAGTTTTTCCAGAATTATTTGGTAATAACATTTCTGATATTAAAAGAGGAATAAAGAAAGTAATTTATAACCAAGGTTGTTATCAAACTTTTTTTGGATATAATTTAGATTTAAAAAACCTTGAAACTCCATATTTAGAATCAGATTTTATTGCCACAATAGTAAATTCAGATGATGCTGTAAACTATATTAAACATGTATTCCCTAAAATTAAATTATTCAAAATAAGGCACGGTTTAGACGTAGAGAAGTTTAATTTTAAAGAGAAAAAATTAAATACCATTGCTTATATGCCAAGAAAGCTAAGAAATGATTTGGTGCAAGTAATAAACATTTTAAAATTTAGAGGTGTTTTAAATAATTGGCATTTTATAGAAATTGATAAGATGACAGAAGAGGAAGTAGCTAAAAAAATGCAAGAAAGTACATTTTTTATTAACTTTTCTGGTAATGAGGGTTTTGGTATTCCTGTTATAGAGGCAATGGCTTGTGGCTGTGTTGTTTTAGGTTATTCAGGTAAAGGAGGCAATGAGTTTTTTAAGAAAGAATTTTCATATAAAATAGAAGACGGAAATGTTCAAGAATTTTCTAGAACTTTAGAACAAGTATTATTAAAGTTTGAAACAGAAAAAAGTAAAATACTCAATAAAGGACTTTTAGCGTCTAAATTTGTTTTAAATGAGTATTCTCTTAAAAATGAAGTATCAGATACTATAAAAGTATGGAACGAAATATTGAAATTGAAAGATGATAAATAAGGTTTCTATAATAATTCCTAGTTATAATCATTCTAATTTTTTAGAAGATAGAATTAATTCGATAATAAATCAAACATACACAAATTGGGAGTTAATTATAATTGATGATAAATCTGATGATGATAGCGTATCAAAATTAAAACTACTTTTAAAGAACTATAATCATAAAATAAAACATTTTATAGTAAATAAAGAAAACTCAGGAAGCGGTTATACGTCATGGAAGTATGGAATTGAATTAGCTGATACTGATTATATATGGATTGCTGAGACAGATGACTATTCTGAAAAAACATTTTTAGAAGAGTCAATAAAAGTTCTGATTAAAGATAAAGAAGTAGCTTTAGTATTCTCATCTAGTAGTTATGTAGATGAAAATAAAAAGTTTATGTACGATTCATTAAATAGAACTAAAGATTTATCTGTTAAATATGGAGAAAATAAGACTTTCGACTCTAGTAGGTTTTTATTAGCAACTTGTTCTAACCCATATATTATTAATGGAAGTAGTGTTGTTTTTAAGAACCCTAAAGAAAAGAAAATACCAAACCATATTTTTGAGAAAGGTTTGTCTACAGATATTTTTTTATGGACATTTTTAATCTCAGGTAAAAAATTTGGTTTTATAAATAAAAAATTAAACTTTTTTAGAAGACATGCAAATTCTACTACTGAGATTTTAAATAAAAATAAATTAAAACAGATATATGTAGAAAGAATAGAGTTCTTAAACTATTTTAAACTATCTAACTATTTTAAACCCTTATTAAACTCTTACATTAGTAATTATGTTTGGTCCAATAAAAACGATATATTTAACTCTAAGTTTCTTAATAAGTTAGAAACTAAGAAATTTGTTCAGTTAAATTATTACACGTTTTTAATTTCTTATGGTCTAAAGAAAATCAATAAAAAAATTTTTAATGGATAAGATAAAAATAAATTTTATAGATTTTTGGGAAGGTTTCAATAAAGTTGACAATTATTTCTATAATATTTTAAGTACTAAATACTCTGTAATTATAGATGATAACCCAGATATTATTTTATACTCTTGTTTTGGTGAAGAATATTTGAATTATAATTGTAAAAGAATTTTTTACACAGGAGAAAATATTAGACCAGATTTTTCGGCTTGTGATTTTGCATTCACTTTTGACTTTAATACTCGTTCAAATCATTTTAGATTACCCTTATATTCATTATATATTGATGGGCATAAAATGAACAATTACCTTTTAAAAGAAAAAACTAGAGAAGAGCTAATATCTATTTGGGATAAGAAAACAAAATTTTGCTCTATGTTAGTTTCTAGTCCTAAATCATCATTTAGATTAGACTTTTTTAAAGAATTATCTCAGTTTAGAAAAATAGATTCTGGAGGTAAAATTTTTAATAATGTTGGAGGTAGAGTTAAGGACAAAGTTGAGTTTATAAAAAAATACAAATTTGTTTTAGCTTTTGAAAACTCTTCTTTCCCTGGTTATACAACAGAAAAAATTTTAGAGCCAATTTTTGTAGATTCAATTCCAATTTATTGGGGTAATAAATTTATAGAAAGAGATTTTAATCCTAAAAGGTTTATAAATTATAATGATTTTAATTCTGTAGAAGATATATATAAACGTTTAATAGAAATTGAGAACAATCCAAATATTGCCTTAGATATTTTAAGTGAACCAATTTATAATATTAACAAAATATCTCACTTAGATGAAAAGAAAAAAGTATTAGAAATAATTTCTAAAATAATAGTTGCAGATTCTAAGCCAATTGCCAAAACATTTTTAAAGTATGTGCATACATTAAAAAGGTTAAAGAAAAAAGTTTATAAGAAATTTATAAAAAAGAAGAAAAATAGTTTTGAATAACCAAAATCTAATTAGTGTTATTATACCTACTTTTAATAGATTAGATTTTTTAGAAGAGGCAATATTAAGTGTAGTAAACCAAACCTATAAAGAAATAGAAATATTAGTTATAGATGATGGCTCTGATATAAAATATGCAGAAGAAATTTGTAATAAATATAACCAATGTGTTTATTTATATAAAGAAAATGGAGGTTTATCTTCAGCAAGAAATTATGGAATTAGAAAAGCTAAAGGTAATTTTATAGCTTTTTTAGATGATGATGACTTATGGAGACATGATAAAATTGAAATTCAATTGAAATCTCTAAAAGATAATCCCGATATAGACTGTATTCATAGTTCAGCTAAAGTTATTAATGAAAAAGGTATTGAAACAGGAGAAATAATAGGTGCTTCAGATGATAAAGCACATAAAAGGTCTGGATATGTTTTTTGGAATGCACTAGGGGTTTGGGTAGTAAAATCTCCAACACCTTTAATTAGAAAAAAAGTTTTTAAAAATTATTTATTTTTTGATGAGACAATTAGGGTGGGAGAAGATATAGACTTTTATCAAAGATTATTTTATAAGCACAAGGTACTCTATATAAATGATTCTTTGGCCTTTTATAGAGAATACAGCAATGCAAATAGATTATCTTTGATGACAGATAAATATATTGGTATAGAAAAAAAATTATATTTGAATCTTAAAAAGTTAGGTTTTAATAGCTTTATAACTAAGTATAAAGTTTTACATAAATTAGCAAATGCAGCTAAAAAAAGAAAATTAAATTCAGGACTAAATGATATTGATGAAAGCTTATTGAATAGGTGTTTAATGTTTGTAAATCCGTTATTTTTTTTAAATAAATATTCTAAATAGAAATGAGAATAGGTAGAAACCCTGAAAAAAAATTACAAAATAAGATTATTCATAAAAAACATAGAATAATAATACCTGTATTTATTCCAAAATCGGATGATGTTTATTATGATAATTTGTTTTCAGTTTTAAAAGTCTCTATTAACTCACTTATTAGAACAACAAATCAGACAGAAACAAATATTTCTATAATTAATAATAATTGTAGGGAAGAAGTTACAAAGTATATAGATAAACTTTTGGACGAAAAAAAAATAGATAAGCATGTTAAACTATCCGTAAATTACGGAAAAGTATACACTATTCTATCAGAAGCAAAAGCTAGTTATGAGCAATTGATTACAATTGCAGATGCAGATGTGTTTTATTTTTCTAATTGGTTTAATGAAACACTAACAGTTTTTAATACCTATGATAAAGCAGGTGTTGTTGCTCCTTTGCCAATGCCTCAATTGGCATATTACAATAATGCATCTCTATTTTTAGATAAATTATTAAAAATTAAAAAAGGCAAGGTAATTTCAGATAATGATCTTTTGTTATTCGAAAAGAGTGTAAACAGTAAAATTTCATTAAAGAAACATAATTGGTTTAAAAATCAATTGTATTTAGAAAAGAATAAAATTCAAGTTTGTATAGGTTCAGGGCATTTTATTGCAACTTATAGAAAAGAGGTTTTAGATAAAATTAAGGTTATAAAACCTATATATAAATTTGAAGATGGCGCAGAGTCATTTCATTTAGATCACCCAATAGATAAGTTAGGCTATTATAGACTTTCTACTATTAAAAGTTATGCTTATCACTTAGGGAATACAATACCCAAATGGGTACAAGATTATGATTTTGGTATAATTATACCTTCTGAGATTAATAATAAAACCAAACGTTTAAAAACGTATTTTCCATATAAATTTAAAGAGATTATCTCTAAAATATATAGAAAATTTACAATTATTTAGAAATACAATGAATTCATTTATAGAAATACAAGGTAGAAAAATAGGAAATGATTATCCACCATTTGTAATTGCAGAAATAGGAATTAATCATGAAGGCTCATTAAAAGTAGCTAAAGAAATGGTTGATGCTGCTTTTAGAGCAGGAGCAGAGTGTGTTAAACACCAAACTCATATTGTAGACGATGAAATGAGTGGAGCTGCTAAAAAAGTAATTCCAGGTAATGCAGATGTTTCTATTTATGAAATAATGAAACGTTGTGCATTAAATGAAGAAGATGAAATTGAATTAAAAGAATATGTAGAAAGTAAAGGAATGATTTTCATTTCTACTCCATTTTCTAGAGCAGCATCAGAAAGGTTAGAAAAAATGAATGTTGCAGCGTATAAAATAGGTTCTGGAGAATGTAATAACTATCCTCTTTTAGAGCATATTGCTACTTTTGGAAAGCCTGTAATTTTAAGTACTGGTATGAATACTATAAAAAGTGTAGCAAAAGCTGTAGAAATATTTGAAAAGGCAAATGTACCATTGGCACTATTGCATACTACAAATTTATATCCAACACCTGTACATTTGGTTCGCTATGGTGCAATGCAAGAATTATCAGAGGCATTTCCTAAAAATATATTTGGCTTATCAGATCATACACTAACAAACCATGCTTGTTTAGGAGCTGTTGCTTTAGGAGCATCAATTTTGGAACGTCATTTTACAGATTACAAACAAAGAACTGGACCTGATATTGTTTGTTCTATGGATGAAGATGATTGTAAAGAGTTGATTAATGGTAGTAATCTTATTTGGCAGATGAGAGGTGGTACAAAAGAACCTGCTAAAGAAGAACAAGTTACTATAGATTTTGCTTTTGCTACAGTTGTAACGATAAAGTCTATTAAAAAAGGAGAAATTTTTTCTAAAGAAAATTTATGGGTTAAAAGACCTGGAACAGGGGAAATTTTAGCAGAAGAATTTAATTCAATTATAGGTAAAAAAGCTTTGAAAGATATTGAGACAGACTCACATTTAAATTGGTTAGATATTGAGTAATCAAAAAAAAATAGTGTTTCTTACAGGAACTCGTGCAGATTTTGGGAAATTAAAATCCTTAATAAAAATAACACAAGAGAACTCTAATTTTGATGTTCAAATATTTGCAACAGGAATGCATTTGGATGAAAAATATGGTGCTACTGTCAATGAGATTTATAAAAGTGGTTTTAAAAATATTCATACTTTTCAAAACCATGTTGGTGCTGAATATATGGATAGAACTTTAGCAAAAACTATAACTGGTTTTTCAGAATATATTGCAGACCAAAAACCAGATTTAATTGTTGTTCATGGAGATAGGGTAGAAGCTTTAGCAGGAGCAATTGTTGGTAGTTTAAATAATATTTTAGTTTCGCATATAGAAGGAGGAGAAATTTCAGGTACCATTGATGAGCTAATTCGTCACTCTGTGAGTAAATTATCTCACTTACATTTAGTTTCAAATGAAGAAGCTAAAAAGAGATTAATACAAATGGGAGAATTAGAAAGTTCTATTTATATTATTGGTTCTCCCGATTTAGATTTAATGAATCCTTCTAATTTACCAAGTTTAAAAGTTGTTAAAGATTATTACGAAATACCTTTTAAAGAGTTCGCAATTGTAATGTTTCACCCAGTAACTACAGATTATAAAAACATAAAAAAAAGTGCTAAAATATTTGTAGATGCATTACTGAACTCTAAAGAAGATTATGTGGTTATCTACCCAAATAATGATTTAGGAACAGAAGAAATTTTGGAAGAATATAAAAGGTTAGAAAATAATACTAGATTTAAAATATATCCTTCTTTGAGATTTGAATATTTTTTGAGGTTATTAAAAGAAACTAATTTTATTATTGGTAATTCTAGTGCAGGAGTTAGAGAAGCACCATATTACAAGGTTCCAACAATAGATATTGGTACAAGACAAAGTAATAGAGCACAAGCAAATTCTATAACTAATGTAGATTATAATTTAGATAAAATTTTATTAGCAATTAAGAACATCAAAATTGTAGAACATAATATTGATATAAATGAGTTTGGAGAAGGAAATAGCAACGAACTTTTCTTAAATTTGTTAAAATCAGATTTAATTTGGAAAGTTAACTGCCAAAAACAGTTTCAAGATTTATAATATGAATGTTCTAGCAATTATACCTGCAAGAGGCGGATCTAAGGGGATTAAGAGAAAAAATTTAATAGCTTATAAAGGCAAACCATTAATGCAATGGACTATCGATGCAGCACTAAATTCTAATTATATAAATGATGTTGTAGTTTCTTCAGATAATGATGAAATATTAGCTTTGGCAAATAATAACAAAGGATTAATTACTTTAAAAAGACCTAAAGAATTAGCCGAAGATAATTCTAGAACAGAGCCTGTTTTAAAACATGTCTTAGAAAGTTTATCACAATCAGATTATAGCCATATTATTTTATTGCAACCTACTTCCCCCTTAAGAACAGTAGAGCATATAGATGAAGCATTTAAGTTATTAAATAAATCAAAAGCTAATTCATTAATTAGTGTTTGTGGTTTAGAAGATCATCCTTTTAAATCTTTTAAATTAGACGAGAATGGATTTTTAGAAGGTATAATAAATAATGATTATCCTTTTTTTCCAAGACAAATATTGCCAAAGACCTATAAAGCTAATGGAGCTATTTATATAATTAAGGTAAATGAATTTAAAAAGAATTACTCTTTATTAACAGATAAAACTATTCATTTTGAAATGAGTAAAGAGAGTAGTAAAGATATAGATACAGTAGAAGATTTAAAATAATTAATAATGAAAATTGTAATAATTGTTCCAGATGGTGTTGGTGTAAGGAACTACTTGTATTCTAAATTTATAGATTATTTGTTAGAAAATAATCATGAAGTTATTATTTATCATAAATTGTCTAAATCTGCAATTGAAGAAATAAAAAGGATAAAACCTAGGCTTAAAAACTTTGAAGATTTATCTAATTTTATCGAAAATGGAAAAGCAAGACTACTAAGAGAAAGTTTAGCATATGCAAGACTTTTACAAAATAAAAAAAAGTTAAAAAATTACTCGATTTTAAAGTTTTGGAATCCTAGTAAAAAAGGAATAAAAAAAAGAATTCTATACTTTTTGGCGGAAGTATTAGGTTTTTTATTATCTAAATCTTCAAATTTAATTCATAAAGCAGATTTATTTTATGAAAAAGAAATTTCAAATAGTGAAGCTACTAATATTAATCTAGATAGATTAAAAAAACTCTCCCCAGATTTTGTTTTAAATCTTCATCAAAGGTCAACATTAGCATCACCTGTAATTTCTGCATCAAAAAAACTTAATATAAAAACTGGGACTGTTATTTTTTCTTGGGATAATGTGCCAAAAGCAAGATTAATTTCAAGATATGATTACTATTTTGTTTGGTCTCAGTTAATGAAAGAAGAGCTATTGCAGCTATATCCTGAAATAGTTTCTGAACAAATAAAAATTACTGGTACACCACAATTTGAATTTTATTTCAACAAGGAACTATATTTAGAGAAAGAAGTTTTCTTTAAATCTTACGGATTAGATATAAATAGGAAAACTATTTGTTACTCTGGAAACGATGCATCATCACCATATGAGGCAAATTATTTAGAAGATATTTGTGAAGAAATAAGTGAAATTGAAGAAAATAATCGTCCACAAATACTTTTTAGAAGATGTCCCGTAGATAAATCAGACAGATTTGACAAAGTTTTAGAAAAATATAAAGGTTTAATTTTTTCTATTGATCCAGATTGGAGGATTGATAAAGAAAACAGAGATTCTTTTGCTACTATTTATCCTACTTTAAATGATGTTAAATTATTGGTTAATACAGTTTTTCATTCAGATCTTGTTATTAATCTAGGAAGTACAATGGCTCATGATTTTGCTGTATTAAACAAGCCTTGTTTTTATTTGAATTATAATCCAGTTAAAAACTCTATTTTTAAGGTAGAAGATGTTTATAGTTTTCAACATTTTAAAAGTTTAAAAGATTTAGATGCTGTTGGTTTCATAAATAATAAAAATGATATAAAGAAAGATATTTACGACACATTATTTTCTTTAAAAGTAATAGGAAAAGATAGAATTAGTTGGTTAAATAGAATTGTTTTACATCCTTTAGAAAATAATTCTAAAAATTTAATTGAAGAAATTGAAGCTATAAATTCACAAAATTAAACTTATGCATATTTGTTATATTACAGCTGAATATCCTGTTTTAAATTTACCTCATGGTGGAGTTGGTACTTTTGTACAAACTTTAGGCTATAAATTAATAAAAAGTAAATTTGATGTAAGTGTCATCAGAATAAGTAATGTTGACAAAGTAGAAGTTGTAAATGATAATGGTGTAAAAGTTTATCTTGTACCTAAAAGTCGTCTTCCATTTTCATTTATTCCAAATTCACTGAAAATAAATAGGCTAATAAAAAAAATTAATAAAAAACATAAAATAGATGTTGTTGAAACATCAGAATTAGGACTTGCTTTTCTAAGAAAAATAAAAGGAATTAAATTTGTAATTAGAATGCATGGTGGTCATCATTTTTTTGCTCTCGCAGAAAAAAGAAATTTAGAGTGGAAAAAAGTGTGGCAAGAAAAAAAATCTTTTAAAAAAGCTGATGATATTGTTGCTGTTTCTAAATATGTAGCAGAAACCACTAAAAAACTATTAAATATAAATGATAAAAAAGTTACTGTAATCTACAACCCTATAGATTTAAATAAGTTTTATCAATCAAATTTAGAAAAAATTGAAGAGCACTCTGTCTTTTTTGCAGGTACTATTGTAGAGAAAAAAGGGATTCGACAATTGATACAATCTTTAGAATATTTAGTTGATGAATATCCTAATATAAAATTATTAATTGCAGGAAGAGATGCTTTTATACCAGGGACTAAAGAGCAATATAGACCGTATTTAGAAGGTTTTATAACAGATAAAATAGCTTCTAACATTCAGTTTTTAGGTATGTTAGATAATAAAGATATTCCTAAATATATAGAAAAAGCACATGTTTGCTGTTATCCTAGTCATATGGAAGCAATGCCAATTGCTTGGTTAGAAGTTTTAGCTATGGGCAAAACTTTTATAGCAAGTAATATTGGCCCAGGTTACGAAGCAGTTTCAAATAAAAAAACAGGAATATTGGTTAACCCCTTTAAACCAATGGAAATTGCGGAAGCGATAAGATTTGTTTTTAAAAATAAAGATTTGTCTAATAATTTTGGTAAAGCTGCCAGAGAAGATGTTTTAAAAAGATTTAATATTGAAGATATTGTGAATGAAAATATTGAGTTTTATAATTTAAAAAAGATTGTTTAAATAAATATGAAAACAATTCTAATAGCACATAATTATGATAAAAATTCTTTTGCAAATTTAAGTTATCAATTAGCACATAGTTTAGCAAGTAAAGGGGATAGAGTTATTTTTATGTCACATAAACCTTATATTAAAGAGGTTTTTGAGAAAAAAATTGGTAAAGGTATACTAATTGTTTCCTCTTGGTCTAGTAAAAACCGTCCAACGGGTTTTAAAGATGTAGTTTGGTTTTATAATATATATAAACAATACAAACCAAGCATAATTATTGGTCATTTTGTGGGAAGTAATATTACTACACTAGTCTCTAAAATTTTATCTTTTAATAAAGCAAAGACTTTTATATATTATCATACTTTATCAAAACAAATTAATACAGATTCTAACACTAAAATCATTAAAAATAAAATTAATTACTACAGGAAGAGGTTTTTTTACTATTTTTTTTGTGATAAATTAATTTGCCCATCTAATCTAGCAAAAATTGATCTTTTAAATTATTTTAAGATAGACAAAGGCGTTGTTGTATTAAACCCAATGGAAGATAGGTTTGTTGACAATTTAATGAATTCGAATACAAATAATATTATTTCATATCTAGGCAGGTTAGATAGCTCAAAAGGAGTTATAGATATGATAGAAGCTTTTAAGATATATAAGAAAAAAAATATAAATTCTAAATTAATATTACAAATTGCAGGCTCTGGTAAATATGAGAAAACTATAAAAATGCAAGTTAATAATTTAGAAGACATTAAATTTTTAGGTAATCTAGATTATAAAGAAGTTGATAACTATATTAAAAATAGTAGTTTTATAATTATTCCATCTAAAATTGATAATTTACCAACCGTAGGATTAGAAGCTTTAATGAATTCTACACCAATATTATTATCTTCTAAAACAGGTCTGTCTGAATATTTAAAAGATAACGAAAACTGTTACTTGTTTTTACCCGAAATAGAAAAAATATTAGAATTATTTAAAAAAGTTGAAGATAATTTTATTGAATACACATATTTAAGAAAAAATGCAAGACAAAGTTATTTAGATAATTTTTCAATGGATAAGTATATTACTAAAATGGAAGAAATCATAAAATGAAATTTTTAGTAATAACTCACGCTATCCACAAGTATAAAAACGATCAATTTTTCTCCTACGAACCATATGTAAGAGAAATGAATATTTGGTTTAAAAATTTAGATGAAATTACTATTCTTTGTCCTATTAAAAAGAATAAAGTAGACGAAATAGATTCTAGCTACAACAATAAAAAAATAACTTTTAAGAATTTAAAAGATTTTAATATTACAACATTTAAAAATTTATTGAAGTCAATATTAGTAATTCCAAAAAACATACTTGTCATATTTAAAGCAATGCTTAAAGCAGATCATATACATTTAAGATGTCCTGGAAATATGGCTTTATTAGGTTGTTTTGTACAGGTTTTCTTTCCAAATAAATCTAAAACAGTTAAATATGCTGGTAATTGGGATCCTAATAGTAAGCAACCAATTACATACAGAATACAGAAATGGATAGTTTCAAATACATTTCTTACAAGAAATTGTAAAGTATTACTTTATGGAGAATGGAAGAATCAATCTAAAAATATTGTTCCTTTCTTTACAGCTTCTTATAATGAAAATGAAATTAAACAGGTAAAACAAAAAAATCTATCAGGAAGTATTAATTTTATATTTGTTGGTGCCTTTACAAAAGGGAAACAACCTTTTTTATGTGTTAAAATTATAGAAAACCTTATTTCTAAAGGTTATAATGTACAGTTAAATATGTATGGAAATGGGGAAGAGTTTCATAAAATTAAAGATTATGTTAACCAAAAATCATTATCAAAAAATGTTATACTTCATGGAAATCAATCTAAAGATGTAATAAAAAAAGCATTTATAGATTCACATTTTTTATTATTTATATCTAAATCTGAAGGTTGGCCAAAAGTAGTTGCGGAAGCTATGTTTTGGAAATGTTTGCCAATAGCCTCTAATGTTTCTTGCGTAAATTATATGTTAGATAGCGGGAACAGAGGTATTGTTGTAGATGCAAATATCAATGAGAAAATTTTATTAGAAAATACTATAAGTATTCTAAATGATAATACAGCGTATCAAAAGAAAGTTATGCAAGCAGAGGAGTGGTCGCAAAATTATAC
>TARA_R110002049_G_scaffold2323_4_pt1 | contig 21746 bp, 21 predicted proteins | sample TARA_R110002049 | Tara Oceans TARA_R110002049 (sample SAMEA4396941) | marine metagenome | biome: Polar Biome; feature: [SRF] surface water layer (ENVO:00010504); material: water (ENVO:00002006), including particulate matter (ENVO:01000060) such as... | depth 5 m
CCGGCCGAAGCCATCGAGAAAGGCATTGTCTATGTGCCGGAGGACCGCGGCAAACAGGGCGCGGTGATCGGACTGCCGATCTTCCAGAACATCACGCTGCCATCGCTCGGCAAGACATCGCGTCACGGCTTTCTGCAACTGGCCGAGGAATTCCGGCTGGCGCGCGAATATACCGAGCGTCTCGATCTTCGCGCTGCATCGCTCGATCAGGATATCGGCAATCTGTCAGGCGGCAATCAGCAAAAGGTGGTGATCGCCAAATGGCTGGCAACGCAGCCACGGGTGATCATTCTCGATGAGCCGACCAAGGGCATTGATATCGGCTCAAAAGCCGCCGTGCATGAATTTATGGGTGAACTGGCGGCTAATGGGCTGGCGATCATCATGGTATCGTCGGAACTGCCGGAAATTCTGGGCATGACCGACCGCGTGATCGTCATGCGTGAGGGCCGTATCGCCGCAGAGTTTGACCGAGACAGCATGAGCGCGGAAGCACTTGTGCGGGTTGCTGCAGGCATAGGGGAGGCGGCCGCATGATCACTCAGTTCATCAAATCACGCGAGGTGCTGCTGGTTCTGGCGATAGCTGGTGTGGTTGCGCTGGTTTCCACGCGTTTTCCAGGCTTTGCCGCGCCCGGCAATGCGGCAAACATCTTCAATGACACATCGATCCTGATCATGCTGGCGCTCGGGCAGATGGTGGTGATTCTGACACGTTGCATCGATCTGTCGGTTGCCTCCAACCTGGCGCTGAGCGGAATGGTTGTGGCGCTGATCAACACCGTGGTGCCAGGGCTTCCGATCCCGATCCTGCTGCTGATTGCCATTAGCCTTGGCATGGTGATGGGGGCGTTTAACGGCATTCTGGTGTGGAAGCTGGATATTCCGCCAATTGTGGTGACGCTTGGCACGCTGACCATCTTCCGCGGCATCATCTTCCTGATTTCCAACGGCGAGTGGATCAATGCCCATGAAATGAGCGCTTCGTTCAAGGCGTTTCCGCGATTCGACATTCTCGGCCTGCCGGTGTTGTCCTGGATGGCCGTTGTAACGGTGATCTTCTTTGCCATCATCGTCACCCGCACGCCGCTCGGACGCGCTTTCTATGCGGTTGGCGGCAATCCACATGCGGCAGTCTATACCGGCATTGATGTGGGCTTTACTCGCTTCATGGCCTTCGTCATTGCCGGCGGGGTTTCCGGCCTGTGCGGTTATCTGTGGGTAGCACGCTATGCAGTCGCCTATGTCGACATTGCCGCCGGATTTGAGCTTGAGGTGATCGCCGCCTGTGTGATCGGCGGCATTTCGATTGCCGGCGGTATCGGCTCCGTCGGGGGCGCTCTGCTTGGGGCGCTGTTTCTGGGCATCGTCAAGAATGCACTTCCGGTAGTCAATATTTCACCGTTCTGGCAATTGGCGATTTCCGGCTCGGCGATCATTATCGCCGTGGCGTTCAACGCACGCTCGGAAAGCAAGAAGGGCCGCGTCATTTTGAAGAAAGCGGAGCACACAGCATGAGTGATACGGTTGTGCGCAATATCCCCGACCGTCTGACTTCGCGGGCTCAGCGTGTGCTGAAAAGCTGGGAAACGCTGCTGCTGGTAATCGCCATTGCGGTGTTCATCACAAATTCCTTTGCCTCGCCGTATTTCCTCAATGCCTGGAACCTGTCGGACGCGACCTTCAATTTCACCGAAAAGGCGATGATTGCCTTTGCCATGGCGATGCTGATCATCTCCGGCGAGATCGACCTGTCGGTGGCTTCCATCATCGCTCTGGCGTCGACCGCGATGGGCTTCGTCATGCAACTTGGTTTCGGCACGCCGGTGCTGGTGCTTGCCGGGCTTGGCGTCGGCCTGGCCTGTGGCGCTTTTAACGGCGTGCTTGTGACCCGGCTGGGCCTGCCATCGATTGTCGTGACAATTGGCACAATGAGCCTGTTTCGCGGCATCTCTTACATCGTGCTGGGTGACAAGGCCTATACGGGCTATCCGTCCGACTTCGCGTTTTTCGGCCAGGGCTATGTCTGGTGGGTGTTTTCCTTCGAGCTTGTGTTGTTTGCCGTTCTGGCCGTGATCTACGGTATCGTCCTGCATAAAACCAATTTCGGCCGCGCGGTCTATGCCATCGGCAACAACCAGCTTGGCGCGCAATTCTCAGGCGTTCGTACCGCCCGTGTGAAGTTCATCCTGTTTCTGCTGACCGGTCTGATGTCCGGCGTGGCTGCGGTCTGTCTGACGTCGCGGCTCGGCTCAACGCGGCCTTCAATTGCCTTTGGCTGGGAGTTGGAGATCGTAACCATGGTGGTGCTTGGCGGTGTCAATATTCTGGGTGGAGCCGGCACTATTCCCGGCGTTGTGCTGGCGGCCATTATCATGGGAATGGTGACTTTCGGCTTCGGCCTGCTGAATGTACCGGGCATTGTCATGTCGATTTTCATCGGCCTGTTGCTCATCGGCGCAATTGCGCTGCCGCGGATTTACGGCATGGTAAGACGGGGCAGGGCGTGATGCAGAAATACGCTTTCAGGATGAAGCTCAATGAGGGCATGGAAGCTGAATACAAAAAGCGCCATGACGAGATCTGGCCGGAGCTTATGACGCTGCTCAAGGAGGCCGGCATTTCCGATTATTCCATTCATCTCGACCGCGAAACACACCTTCTGTTCGGCGTGCTCTGGCGACGTGACGATCACCGAATGGACGCACTTGCCGAGCTCCCGGTGATGCAGAAATGGTGGGCGCATATGGCCGATATCATGGAAACAAAGGCGGATAACGAGCCGGTCGCCGTGCCGCTTGAAACCGTCTTTCACATGGACTGACCGATGAATGCCGCACGCCATATTGCCGTTGTTGATATTGGCAAGACCAACGCCAAACTGGCCATTGTCGATCCGCGGAACTGGCAGGAACTGGCGGTGCGGACCATGGCAAACCGGGTGTTGCCCGGTCCGCCTTACCCGCATTTCGATGTCGAAACCATCTGGGAATTTCTTCTCGATGCGCTGCGTGAACTGAACCTTCTGTATCCTGTGGCAGGCATTTCCATCACCGCCCATGGCGCTTCCGGTGTGTTGCTTGACGAAGATGGCGATCTGGCCATGCCGGCGCTCGATTATGAATATGACGGTCCCGATGAAATGGCTGATGCCTATGATGCGGTGCGGCCGGGCTTTGCCGAAACCGGTTCGCCGCGCCTGCCGATGGGGCTCAATCTGGGTGCGCAGTTTTTCTGGCAGATGCAGAGCTTTCCGCAGCAGGCCGCAAAGGTGCGCCACATGCTGACCTATCCGCAATACTGGGCGTTCCGGCTGACCGGAATCATCACCAACGAGGTGACGTCACTCGGCTGCCATACGGATTTGTGGAATCCGTGGAAGGGCAGTTTTTCTTCGATGGTCAGCACCCTGGGCTGGACAAAGCTGATGGCACCGGTGCGCAGGGCGGATGACATTCTGGGTTCGGTGCGGCCGGAAATCGCGCAGACTGCCGGTCTGTCCGGTGATGTGCAGGTGACCTGCGGCATTCACGATTCCAATGCATCCCTGTTTCCCCATCTTGTCCGCCGGCAGACGCCGTTCAGCGCCGTCTCGACGGGAACCTGGGTGATCTGCATGGCGGTCGGCGGCAATCCGGTTGATCCGGACCCGGCACGGGACACGCTGGTCAATGTCAATGCCTTCGGCGATCCTGTGCCGTCCGCCCGTTTCATGGGGGGCCGGGAATTCGATCTGCTGATGGCAGGGCGCAAGGCTGAAGCCACAGCGGCGGAAATTGCGAAGGTGCTGGACAATTCCATGATGCTTCTGCCGTCCGTCGAAAATCGCTCCGGCCCGTTTCAGGGGCGCGATGCGAGTTGGACAGTTGAGCCGGAAGCGCTGAGCGACGGCGCCAATTTTGCCGTGGTTTCCTTCTATCTGGCGCTGGTGACGAACATCTGCCTTGATCTGTGCGGCGCTGATGGGCCGATCATAGTGGAGGGACCGTTTTCGCAGAATAATGCCTATCTGACGATGCTTGCAGGCGCAGCCGGTAGGCCTGTTATTCGGTCAAATTCAAGCGCAACCGGTACCAGCATCGGTACGGCCATGCTGGCCGGGAAGACTTGGCCGGGGACGCCGGAAACAGGTTCGGATGTGCAAATCAGTACCCCGGACAAAGCCGTTTGCGACTATGCCAATTTGTGGCGGGACCGGCTTTCCAGCGGTTGAGTTGAAAAGCCGGTCCCGCCTGAGATTGCAGCAGCCGGGTTGTGGTGTGGTTACGCGAATGAAATATCGTAGTCATTCTCGTTGTCTTCGACTGTCAGGGTTCCGTTTGCCTGAATATCCACCTCTTCATCATTCTCAAAACCGGGTACTGTGAAAGAAGCCCTGTATCTGCCGGCGGGCAGATTTGCGGTTTCGTTGAATTGCAAACCGTTGACACCACCCCAGCGCGCGCCGCCGCCATGGCCAATGCCTGCCAGTGTGACAGTTTGAATGTTCTCTTTGTTGGTGCCGGTAAGCGTGATTGCTACTCTTGGCATGGGATTTCCTTTCATCTTTGGTGTCGCGTCTGCGCGGAATTGCGCTGTTCCTCTGTTTCGATGGTGATGATGCAAAGCCTCCTTGTTGTCAGGTGCCCAAAAGCGGATAGGTTTCGATTTCAACTGCAATAATTTCCGGTGATCCGCGGCTCTGGGTATAGGCGATGATCGGGTTGCTTCCGGTCAGATTCGAGCCGGATTGATCCAGCGTCAGCGGAATGCCGAGTAGTTCAACATTCTGACTCTTCGTGATGCTTGAGCGTTGCGAGGATGTGAGGTTCTTTTCCCCGGAGAATTTCAGCGTGACGTTAAACCCGACGTAAAAGGCCGATACCCGCCCGCGCAAAAGCCCGCTCGATCCAAAGAACATCGCCGGGTTCTTCATGTAACTCTGGCCGATCTGTAGCAGGCCCGATTCAAACCATTCGCCCGGTGTCAGGGTGATTTTCCCCCAATTCTGCGCGGTGATCGCAACCGAGTTGAAGGTTCGCAGCAGGGTTTCCGGCTGGAGGGATGGGTGGTTGGCAATCAGATCTGCGGCGATTGCACTTTGCTGGGTACCGCTGCCCAGCGAAATCGTGATGGTTTGGGGCTTGCTGGGTGGTTTGGTCACCGCCTGATTGGTCCAGTTTTTACAGGTATCGCTGGCGATCCAGTTAGGCGCCCATCGCAGAACCCCGGAGCGCATGATTTTCGTCCATCCCGGCGGCGCGGTTCCGCCCGCCGGTGTGCCCGAGGGCGCGATAATGCGGTTTTTCGCCAGTTGCAGATTGACGGCGGAGGGAAATGTCGACAGATCAATCATGTCGAGAAACAGCCGGTAGTTTTTGCTGAAACTGTCCGATGAGGCGGCAAATTCGCTGCCATTCTCGGTGGATTGCGGCAATGTGTCGGCCAAGTAAAACTGATTGGTTGGAATCGATCCGGAAGCCGCTGTTGTCCAGTCCCAGTCCTGTGACGGCACAAGCACCTGATTGCGCCCGGTAAGGGGTATCGCTGCAGGCATTTGCGGGCTTGCCGCTGGTCCGAATGATGCCCCCGGTGCCATCATCCGTCGCGCGGCTGGTCTGGCTGCTGCCACACGTGGGATAGGGCCTGTTTCTGCGTCTGTATCCGAAGTGGCCAGAACTGCAAGCTGATCGAGAAAAGTTGAAAAAATACCGTCCATCGGGCGAATCCTCCCAAAGGGTCCGGCGCTGACGCCGGACCCGGTTCGGTTGCTTCCGGTCAGGGTTTTTCAGTGCCCGGGAAGCCTACTGTGACGCCGATGATGACGGGATCATCAGAGGTCGAGCCCCCGGTGACTGTGGTCGAATTGCCTGTGGTCGACACATCATGCTGATAATGCCCGCCGGAGCCGCCAAAGCTGAACGGACCGATCCGCAGGCCGGCCGAAGCACTGATCGATTGTTCAAAGCTCTTATAGGTGCTGCTTTTCATGGTGATCGAGAAGGATGGTTTGTAGGCCACCACCAATCCGGTCACCATGGTCGAGCAGATGCCCCCGGCTCCAAACAAGGCGTGATCGCCGCCGGTGGCCGTGTACGGGGTCAGAATACTGTAGCCGGACCCGGAATTACCTGCATTGGCCATCTGTTTGAGGAAGCCGCCATTATACCACGCTCCCGGCGTGATCAGCACATTGGTGGCGGATTGAAGCTTCACTGTGGCTGTGACGGAATTGTCTGATTTGGAGATGTTTGTTTCAGACCATTTGCCGCCGGCATAGACGCCCCAGAATGGCGTTCCATAAGAGACATTCGCGCCAGCCCATGATTTGGTGATCGAACTGTCGCTTTTAGATGCATCCAGAGTGATCGATTTTTCACCGATGGTGCCCTTCGTAAGCTGCTGGCGCCATTCCTGGCTGGAAGTGGAAATGGTGAAGCTTGGTTGCCATTCCAACACACCGGCACCATTGGCCACCTTGGTCCAGCCGCGCGGAGAATCGCCGGAACTTGGCGAACTGGTGGGTCGCGCCATCAGCGCCAGAGCGTCGGACAATTCGGTCGGCTGATTGGCTGCGTTGAGCGACTGGATCTGTTTCAAAATGGCGTCAGCCTTTTTGGTCCATGTCTCCGCTTCGGTGGCATAGCTTGAGCCAGGGCCCGCCATCCAATCGGAGAGTGACGGATACTGCGCTTCAAAGATCGCACCGCCATTCTGCTTTGCGGTCAGATAGGCCGTATTGGCATTTGTCCAGGTCTGGGCAATGCTGTTCTGGGCCGTGGTGACATTGTCCGATAGATCCTTGATCTGCTGCTCGATTTCGGGACTGTTGTTGAACCCGACATGACCAAAAACCTGACGGTAATTGTCGAACAGGGTGGAGGTGCCAACCCCGCCAAAGGTGCCGACCGGGCTGTAGACAGGAGCAGCGCTCATCAATTGATAGGCCTGAGGCGAAAGCTGTCCGGTGCCGACAACGGGCCAGTTGAATGACTGGGGATTGCCCAGCATCTGGAAGTAATTATTGCCGGCACCGAGGATCTGTTTGGTGATCTGGTCATAGGTCTGGCTGAATAGGTTTTGGTTGTCCATGATAGTTCTCCCTCAGTAAGCCCCTTAAGGGCGGTCAGGCTGCCGCAGCAGCCCCGTTGTTGATCGGAATTTGCTGCGGTTGTTGTGCTGCGAAGACAAACACCAGAGGCGGATCGCTGAGATTGCTCAGCGGAAGTGCGTTGGAAATGTACCCGCCCATCCCGTCCAGCCGCAGTCCGTGGACTTGATAGTGGTGCAGATTGTTCAAAAACCCGCCCGGAGGCGGACTCTGTGGAATAGCATTGCAGGCGACCCAATCCGGTCCTGCAAAACTCGCTTGATGCTGCGTTACCCATTGCATTCCGTTGTTCAGATTGTGAACAACGACATTGTTAATCTGTGGCATTACGGCCTCCCTTCCGCTGTTACAATTTGCATAATGGTGATCCACCCTTGGGTAGAAATATGAAGATGAATCACAATTAATAATTGCATTAATATGAGAATTTGACGCGGCAACATCTTGCGCAGAACGCAAGAAAGGCCACGAAATCATGCGTGGCATGCGCAACGCCGACTATTGCGGTGGAGAGAGGGTGCTAAGCAGCTGAATTATTGCGCCGGTCACCTCCGGGGGATGGCTTTGCAGTTTCCGGGTCAGTTCCATGGTCAGCAGAACCTGATCGGTTGGATAGGAGATTGCTTCCAGCGTCTCGCCCAGGAACATCCAGTCCATTGAAACGCCGAGAAAACGACACAGGGCGACGCCATGTTGCATGGAGATCGGGCCACCATTTTTCCATCTGCTGACGGTACTCTCATTGACACCCAGAGCGTGAGCAACTGCGTATGATTTCTGGAATCCCCGGATTCTTAAAATAGTGCACAATCGAATACCCCAATGCGCCATTGCCGACCCCACGCTGCTGTTTTACCTCGTGCAACAGACTATTCAGCGCATATGTACAGGGCGCAAATATTCAATCTTAAATAGGCGTTACTGGCCGATTTCCATACATTTCGAGGATGTCCGAGCGGCTGTAGGGCCGGATGGAGAAGCGCTTCACAAAACTGTGAAGCATCCATGAACGCACGTGATGCGTAGCTCCTCTATGAAGGCATGAAGTCGTGCATCATAAGGAAATTTAAATGAGCTACAGAGTTTGCAAGTTTGCTTCAGCGATCCTGGTCCTGGCAATTTCTGCTGTCGTCCAGATATCTCCGGCCAGCGCCGAAACCGTCGGCTTTGGCAGTGGCTGGAAATCGGTGAATTTCCGGTCGATCCCGAAAACTGTTTACAGTTTTGGGGGCGACACTTTGGGCATAATGGCTCCAAAAAGCTCGTCCGTCATTTACAAGGCCATTCCAGAGAGTGCGCGGGCGGCGACCAAAGCCAGTTGGAACTGGTCGGTTCAGACCACAGTACCTCCGACAAACCTGGCAAAGAAGGGCGGCGATGACCGCAACATTGCTTTGTATTTCGTTTTTACCGATGCAGCGACTGCCAGGCGTGAGGGCAAAAACCCGAATATCAAGAGCCTGCTGACAAAACGCAGCAGCCGCATGTTGATCTATGTCTTTGGCGGACAGCAAAGTCCTGGGAGTTTTGTGCCAAGTCCCTATTTTTCCGGACGCGGCACAAGCATCGTCAAGCGCGGGGCAGTTACTGGAGCATTCTCGGAAAATGTCGATCTTGCCGCCGATTACCGCCGCGCATTCGGCGAGGAACATGGAGTGCTGGTGGGCCTGGCGGTCTCGTCAGATTCGGATGATTCCGGCATCGTTTCGCAATCGTCCTTGAGTGCAATCGGGCTCAATTGACCAACTACGGCGCGGCTAAAATTCCGCTCCTGATCAGTGTTTCTCGCCGAGGGATGCACAGGCAATGCACCGGCTGGCTGCAGGATCGACCTGCAGCCGTTTTTCTGCAATCAGTTCTCCGCACGCGTTACAATAGCCGAACTCATCATCCTCAATCCGGCTGAGTGCCGCGGCAATGCGGCGCAAATCCGCTTCACGCTGGCGCTGCTGCGCCTGCGACATGGCCTGCACCTGCATGGCATTCATGCGCGAAAGCCGCCCGACAGATTGCTGATCCAGCTTAACCGGCGCTCTGTCCGTCTCGGTCTGATGGGTCGCTTGCTGCAATGTCTGACGGCGCGCCAGAAGGTCAGCCTTGAACGTTGCAATCTGTTCATCAGTAAGGGCCATGGCTGTCGCAATCCGGATCGGGCAATTCAGGGTCGGTACCGCCAGATTAGACCGGAACTTGCACAGCGGGCAATTGCTACATTCCAGACCCGGATGCGCCCTGAAATCGCCTGATCCGCGTTATACACATCCCTTTGGTCCCAAACCTGCAGTTGCAGGCCGGAAAGCGTTGAAAAGGGAAACTTGTGACGATATGAGGGAACAAGTATTTCACTTATATAGCCGGGACGCTGCAGCATGACATTACTGATAATCGGGCTCGCTCTGTTTTTGGGGATCCATTCGGTCCGCATTTTTCTGGAGCCAGCCCGCCTCTGGGCGATCAATACATTCGGTGCGGCAAGCTGGAGAGCGGTCTATACGTTGATCAGTGTCGCTGGTCTGGTACTGATTGTGCTGGGGTATAAACCGGCCGCAGCAGCTGCTGAACCAGTGTGGGTGCCACCCTTGGGTCTGCAGCATGTCGCGGCGACGCTGCTGCTGCTGGCCTTCATTCTTGTCGCAGCGGCCTATGTTCCCGCCGGACGGATGAGAGCCAGATTGAGACACCCGATGACAATCGGCGTCATGATCTGGGCAGCAGCGCATCTGCTGATCAACGGCATGGAGCAAGAAGTTGTTCTGTTCGGCTCGTTTCTGGTCTGGTCGATTTTGGTCTATTTCGGTGCCCGCCGCCGCGACCGGCAGATGAAACTGGCTTATCTGGCCGGGCCGGCGCGCAACGATTTTGTCAGTATTGGCATTGGCACAGCCGTGTGGTTGGTATTCGCTTTTTATGTCCATGAATGGCTGTTTGGCGTCGCGCCATTCGCGTGACGGATTAAATTCGTTTGACGATTGCTTAAGGCAGGCGCAGCGGATATTGTCCGCAAAATTGTGATGCCGGGCGCACGAGACTGCGTGACCGGCTGTTATTCGTTTAATCAGTAAGGCCGTTAATGTCTGATCAATTTGCAAGAGAGGTCGATGAAGACCTCCGCAGTGAGTTCCTGAAACAGATCTGGGATCGTTTCGGGATTTTCATAATCGCCACAGCGGTCATTATTGTGGCTGCCACAGCCGGCTATCGCGGCTGGAGCTATTTCAAGGAACAGGCTGCCCAGACTGCAGGCGATTCCTATATGGAGGCGCTGCAACTGGCCGAAGAGGGCGAAGATGCCGAAGCTATGAAATCGTTGCAGGTGATCGCCGACAGCAAACATGCTGGATATGCGGCATTGGCGCGTTTCCGGATTGCGACGGAGCTTGCAGATAAGGGTGATGTCGACGGTGCGGTTGCCGAGTTTGACCGGATTGCTGACACAACCAAAAGCAAAGAACTGAAATCACTTGCTGAATTGAGAGCAGGTCTGCTGCTGGTCGATAATGGCACTTTGGAAGACGTTCAAAGCCGCCTTGCCGTGCTGGCCAATCCAAACAGCGCCTGGCGCCACAGCGCGCGGGAATATATTGCTCTGGCGGCTTATCGTGCCGGAGACCTTGAAACCGCCACAACTACATTGGATTTGATTCTGGAGGATCCGGAATCGCTGCAAAGTGTCCGGTCCAGGGCACAAATTCTGAAAACGCTGATTGAGGGCGGGAATGCTGGATAAGCTTCCGGTCACCGCCAGACAAAAGAGTTGATTTATGAGCAACACCATCGCGTATCCAACCACTCAAAGATCAGCGCAGGCATCAGCCGGGCGCAGATGGCTCCAATTCGGCGTGCTCGGCAGTTTGCTGGTTTCGCTGGCTGGTTGCGCCGGTGTCGATGCATTGGCAGATGGCGTTAAAAGCATCAATCCGTTTGCCGAGGAGGAACAATTGCTTCCCGGTGCAAGGCGCGAAGCATTGCCCTCGTCTGATCCGCTGGTTGTGACAGGCGGCAAGACAGCTTCGATCGCACCTGCTGCAGCATTTTCAAACTGGAACAATGCCTCGGGCAATAATGCAAATAATCCCGGCCACGTGTCGCTGTCAGGCGGCGGCAACGGTCGGGCCTGGTCGGCACAGGTTGCAGATCGTCCGGGACGCCGCGGAATTCGCGGATCATCGGGGCCGGTCGTGGAAGAGGGCCGGATCTATGTCTACGATCCGGAAGGCAATGTAACGGCATCCGCTTTATCCGGCGGATCGCGTCTGTGGCGGGTTTCGTTGAAGCCGGAAGGTGAAAAACAGGCAGCACCAGGCGGTGGCATCGCCTCCGGCGGCGGGTTTGTCTATGCAGCGACCGGCTACAGTGAAGTTGTCGGGCTGATCGGCAGATCAGGCCAGGAAGTCTGGCGTTATGCCTTGAGCGAACCTGCACGCGGGGCACCTTCCTTTGCTGACGGACGGGTGTTCGTGGTAACCGCCAGCAACGAAGTGGTTGCGCTGTCAGCAGCTGACGGGGCATTGCTGTGGACCTTCAACGGTATTCCGGAGACGGCCGGACTTCTGGCGGCCTCAAATCCGGCAGTTTCCGGCTCAACAGTGGTTGTGCCGTATTCCTCCGGTGAAATCGTTGCCTTTGATGTGAAAAGCGGTGATCCAAAATGGAGCGATGCGGTGGTTCGAGCCAGCCGCAATTTGGCGGTATCGGGTCTGACCGACGTGTCCGGGTCTCCGGTCATCGCAAATGGCACAGTCTATGCCACCGGTGTGGCGGGCCGGACAATCGCCGTCAAACTGGAAACCGGCGAGCGGGTCTGGGAGCGTAATATCGGCTCCAGTTTCACGCCTGTCGTGTCGGGAAACACAGTCTTCATTCAGGACTTACAGGACCGCATTGTAGCGCTGGACCGGACCAGCGGAGAGGCTTTGTGGATTGCCGAATTGCCGGTCGTGCGCAAAAAGCGCTCGCGGACTGCCTGGGCCGGACCCGTTCTGGCCGGTGGCGCGCTTTGGTCAGCTTCCAGTGATGGCCGTCTGGCCTCGGTCGATGCGACGACAGGACGGTTGCTTGGCACACGCGATATCAACAAAGATGTCTATATGAGACCCATTGCTGTCGGAGGCAAACTGCTTCTGCTGGCCGGCGATGGAACGATGATCGCCTATAATTAGAGCACCGAATGAATCGTGATCTGGATTGCGGATTGTCTCGACCTCGGGTAAAGAGCCCCAACACGGTCAAATGACTTCAATTTCGTAAAACGTGCTCCAATATCCCTGCGGTTTCCGCCGGGCACGTCCTCAGGACACCTTTAAATGTTTACTGTCGCCATTATCGGACGCCCCAATGTGGGCAAGTCCACCCTGTTTAATCGCCTTGTCGGAAAGCGGCTCGCGCTGGTGGATGACACGCCGGGTGTCACCCGTGACCGCCGCTCCGGGGATGGCAAGATCGGGGATATTTCATTCAATGTGATAGATACCGCCGGTCTGGAAGTCGCCAATGTCGACAGTCTGGAAGGCCGCATGCGGGCGCAGACGGAAGCTGCAATTCTGGAAGCGGATATCTGTCTGTTCATGATTGATGCGCGGATCGGCGTGACGCCAACGGATGAACATTTCGCCGATCTGCTGCGCCTCAGCGGCAAGCCCATCATTCCGGTTGCAAACAAGGCAGAAGGCAAGAAGGGCGAAGCTGGCTATTATGAAGCCTACAGTTTGGGGTTCGGCGAGCCGGTACCGATTTCAGCTGAGCATGGCGAAGGCATGGCCGATCTTTATCAAGCCATTCGAATCATTTCGGAAGGCGATGACGCGGACAATGAGGGACTTGCTGTCGAGGTAGTCGCGGAGCCGGTACTTGCCGAGGTTTTCGATCCGGACGCACCAGCCGAAGAAAAGCCGCGCGGTCCGCTTCAACTGGCAGTGGTCGGTCGTCCGAATGTCGGAAAATCCACCTTTGTCAATTATCTGATCGGTGAAGACAGGCTGCTGACCGGCCCTGAGGCGGGCATCACGCGGGATACGATTTCGGTTGACTGGGTGTGGCAGGACAATCCGATCCGCCTGTTCGACACGGCCGGTATGCGCCGCAAGGCAAAGGTTCAGGAAAAACTTGAGAAACTGTCCGTATCAGACAGTTTGCGTGCCATTCAGTTCGCGCAGATCGTCGTCGTCATGCTGGACGCGACGATGCCGTTTGAGAAACAGGATCTGCAGATTGCCGCGCTGATCGCCCGGGAAGGGCGCGGCTGCGTCATAGCGCTCAACAAGTGGGATCTGATCGAAGACCCAGATGAGGCGCTGAAAGAATTACGTCTTGAAGCGACCCGGCTGCTGCCGCAAATGCGCGGTGTCCCGGTGGTGCCGATTTCGGGTCTGGCAGGCAATGGCATTGATCAATTGATGAAGGCGGTGTTCGAGGTTTACAAAACCTGGAATGCGCGTATTTCCACGGCCCGTCTCAACCGCTGGCTTGATGGTATCCTCAACCACCACCCGCCGCCCGCTGTCAGCGGCAGGCGGATTAAACTGCGTTACATGACCCAGGCAAAGACCCGGCCACCGACATTTTTCGTGTCGTGTTCGCGGCCGGACGCATTGCCTTCGGCCTATGAGCGCTATCTGATCAATGCGTTACGGGATGATTTCGGCCTGATGGGCGTTCCGCTCAGGTTGATGATGCGCAAGGGTGAAAATCCTTATGCCAGCCGTGCCAAGCGGAAATCATAAGAGCTTTTCTCAGAGCGTTTCATATCCGGGAATCAGCTCGAACATCGCATCCGCCTGAATATCAATCAGCTTGCCACTTGCGGTGAAGCCGGGAAGCATGGTGGGAACGATTTTTGCTGCTATGGCGGCCGGGGTTGGCAAAGTGTCCGGATCTTCACCAGGCATTGCCTTGGCCCGCATTGCCGTGCGCGTGGCGCCGGGATTGATCGCATTGACCGACATTGCGGTCTGCCGGGTCTCGCCGGCATAGGTTTTCGCAAGCGCCTCAACAGCGGCTTTCGATACCGAATAGACCCCCCAATAGGGCTTGCATTTCCAGGCTGCGCCGGACGACAAAAAGGTAACATGGGCAGCATCAGCCTGCCGCAGTAGCGGATCGAGGGAGCGGATCAGACGCCAGTTGGCCGTCACATTAACAGCCATGACATTTTCCCATTCGCTGGGTTTTATATGGCCAAGCGGCGACAGGATTCCCAGAATACCGCCATTGGCAACGAGGCCGTCCAGCTTGCCCCAGCGCTCGTAGATGGCGGCGCCGAGACGGTCGATTGCCTCAAAATCCTTCAGATCGAACGGAACCAGCGTTGCCGAACCGCCCTGTGCCTTGATGGCGTCATCAAGGTCTTCAAGACCGCCGACGGTTCGTGCCACCGCAATGATGTGGGCGCCAAGTCCGGCAAGCTGGGAGGCGGTGAAATAACCGATGCCGCGCGATGCCCCGGTGACGACGATGACCTTCCCATTGAGAGGCTGTTCTTGTGAATTGGCAATGCTCACTCGCTGGCACCTACCAGCGCCGCGATCTGGCTGCTTGCGCGCGCATTTTCCTTGTCTGTGAGAAAGGTTGGATAGTCACCGGTAAAACAAGCGTCGCAATATTGAGGTTGTTCCATATTGCGCTGTTCGTGACCTACCGCCCGGTAGAGTCCATCGAGGCTGAGAAAGGCCAGGGAATCGACCTTGATATAATCGGCCATTTCCTCAACCGACATGCGCGAGGCCAACAGTTTCGATTTCTCCGGCGTATCAACACCATAATAGCAGGGGCTTCTGGTCGGAGGGCTGGCAATGCGCATATGAATTTCCGACGCGCCGGCATCCCTGACCATCTGAACGATCTTGCTGGATGTCGTGCCGCGGACAATGGAATCGTCAACGAGCACCACGCGCCGCCCTTTCAGGACCGAACTGTTGGCATTGTGCTTCAGCTTTACGCCCATATGGCGGATTGAATCGGAGGGCTGGATGAATGTCCGGCCGACATAATGATTGCGGATGATGCCAAGGTCAAAGCGCAGGCCGCTTTGTTCGGCATAACCGATAGCGGCCGGAGTTCCTGAATCGGGAACCGGAACGACGATGTCCGCCTCTGCAGGCGATTCATTTGCCAGCTCCATACCGATACGCTTGCGCACATCATAAACGCTGGTGCCTTCAATAATCGAATCCGGCCGGGCAAAATAGACATGCTCAAATATACAGAAGCGGGATTTAGCGGCGTCGAAGGGGCGCAGACTCTCAATCCCGCTCGCGGTAATGACGACCATTTCGCCCGGGTCGATTTCGCGGACAAAACGGGCTCCGATGATGTCGAGCGCACAGGTTTCGGAGGCCAGTACATAGGCTCCTTCAAGATCACCCAGCACCAGTGGGCGGACACCGAGCGGATCGCGGCAGCCGATCATCTTCTTGCGTGACAGCGCGACCAGAGAATAAGCGCCTTCGATCTGATTGAGAGAATCCACGATCCGATCGACAAGCGGGCCTTTCTCGCTGGTGGCGATCAGGTGAATGATGACTTCGGTATCCGAGGTGGACTGAAAGATCGAGCCGCGCAGCTGCAATTCGCGTTTCAGCGTATTTGCATTGGTCAGATTGCCGTTATGGGCGACGGCAAAGCCCCCGCCAGCAAATTCGGCAAACAGCGGCTGCACATTGCGAAGCCCTGCACCGCCTGTTGTTGCATAGCGATTGTGCCCAATAGCCCGGTCACCGCACAGGCGTTTGATGACTGACGGCTTGGTGAAATTATCGCCGACCAGTCCGATGTGGCGTTCAGAATAGAACTGGCGTCCATCAAAAGAGACAATGCCGGCGGCTTCCTGGCCGCGATGCTGCAGCGCATGAAGGCCGAGCGTTGCAATGGCTCCGGCATCGGAATGGCCGAACACTCCGAAGACGCCGCATTCCTCATGAAATTTATCGTCGTTTGAAACCATCTCAGTTTTCCGGCGTGGCGTTGATAATGCGTTCCACATTCCTTGTATCATCTTGCCCTGGCAATTGCTCGCCGTCATTCATGGTCGCACCGCCTGTCGGCGAGTTACTGCCGGCGGGATTTGCTGGTGGCGGAGCAAGGTCGGGTTCGTCATTGGGCAGAACGCTGTTGTCCGGCTCGGATGATCTTCTGCCAAAGAAGCTGGTGACGGTTTCCTGAAGATCCTGCGGCAGCGCTGCGGTTATGCGCCGGCCGATTTCCAGCAGCACGGGAAGCGATGAGGCATTGCTCACCCAGTCCGGCCGTTTTTCGCGCTGCACAAGGCCGTTGAAGATCATCATCGCGACGACCACAATAAGCAGGCCGCGCAGGGCGCCATACATGAACCCAAGTGTGCGGTCGATCGGGCCAACGCCACTGTCCAGAATGAAATCTGAAATTCTGATTGTGATGAAGGAGATGATTATCAGTGTGACGAAAAACACAGCTGCCGCTGACAGCGCCACAGACAGAAGATCATTGCTGACATACGGCTCGATATAGGGCAGCAGAAACGGGTGAAAAAACAGCGCTGCGGCAGCGGCGGCAATCCACGTTCCTATGGAGAAGACCTCACGGACAAAACCGCGCATCATCGCCAAAAAGGCCGAAATCAGCATCACGCCCAGAAGGATTCCGTCCAGTATGGTGATGGACATGGGGCAGGCTCCTGGCTTTCTTAATTGACGTTCCGCTTCTTAGCCTGATTATGCTGCATTGCCAAATGTTTCCACGCAGTTTTCCCGGCAGATGTTTCAGGCGTCCCTTTGCGGCGCCGATGCGGCAATGCGCGCCACCATGCTTGTCAGATCGGCAATTGAATTGACAGCGATGCCCTTCTGGCCGGCCGTTGCATCACCGGTTGCTTCCGGCACCGTTGCCAGGGTGAAACCCAGTTTTTCGGCTTCCTTCAGCCGCGCCTGGGTATGGGTCACGGAGCGTATCGCTCCGGACAGGCTGACCTCGCCGAAATAAACGCTGTTCAGCGGCAATGGGGCACCGGTCAGCGATGAAACCAGTGCGGCGGCGACTGCCAGATCTGCCGCTGGCTCGACAATCCGCAAGCCCCCGGCAATGTTCAGATAGACATCATTCGCGCCGATTTTGACTCCGCAATGGGTCTCCAGAACGGCTATAACCATAGCCAGGCGGCTATTGTCCCAGCCAACTACGGCGCGCCTTGGCGTGCCAAGCGAGGAGGGTGCCACCAGAGCCTGAATTTCCACCAGAACCGGCCTCGTTCCTTCCATGCCGGCAAATACGGCTGTGCCGGGATTGTTGGCCTTGCGCTCCCCCAGAAACAGTTCGGACGGGTTGGAGACTTCACGCAATCCGCCGCCGGTCATCTCGAAAACACCAATTTCGTCGGTCGGACCAAAGCGGTTTTTGACAGCCCGCATGATGCGGAACTGATGGCCGCCTTCGCCCTCAAAATAGAACACCGCATCAACCATGTGTTCGACCACGCGGGGGCCAGCGATCTGCCCGTCTTTTGTTACATGGCCAACCAGAATGATGATTGTACCGGTCTTCTTGGCGTAGCGGATCATCGCCTGCGCTGCAGTGCGTACCTGGGTCACGGTGCCGGGTGCCGAATCAACCTGGGAGGTCCACAGGGTCTGAATGGAATCCAGCACCAGCAAATGCGGCGGTGTGCCGGCTTCCAGCGTGGTCAGAATATCTTCAACGCTGGTTTCTGCTGCAAGGCTGACCGGCGCATCGCCCAAACCCAGACGCTGGGCGCGCATCCGCACCTGGGCAATTGCCTCTTCGCCGGAAATATAGACAACCCTGCGGCCTGCCTTGGCCATGCGGGCGGCTGCCTGCAACAGGATCGTCGATTTACCAATTCCCGGATCACCGCCCACCAGCAGTGCCGATCCTGGGACAAAACCACCACCGGTCACCCGGTCCAACTCGGCAATGCCGCACAGGATGCGCGGCGCTTCAGGCGATTCGCCCTGCATCGGCACCAGTTCCATGATGCGGCCCTTGCCGACCATCCGCTTGGCGGCTCCGCCGATACCCGATCCCGGATTTTCCTCAACAATGGTGTTCCACGCATTGCAGGATTCGCATTTGCCGTTCCAGCGCGGCGATACCGCTCCGCAGTTCTGGCAGACATATTGCAGTTTTTGCTTGGCCAAAATGATTCCTGTCAAAGACCGTTGATGTAGGTGCGCTGGTAGCGGTTGCCAAGGCTGGTCAAAATCTCATAGCCGATGGTTCCGGCAGCTTGTGCAACGTCGTCAAGTGGAACTGTGGGCCCGATCAATTCGATCCATTCATCATACCACTGACCATCCTGCAATTGCGCGACATCCGGGTGATCGGTCAGATCTACGTTGATCAGATCCATCGACACGCGGCCGATGAGGGGGATGCGCGTTCCGCGCCAGGCGGCAGAGCCGCCGCGGCGTTGGTCGCTGCTGCTGCCAGAGCGCAGAAAGCCATCCGCATATCCGGCGGCAAGAGTAGCAACCAGCCGCTCGTTTGAGCCTGAATGAGGCGAGGGGCGCACGGATTCAGCGCCACCATATCCGATGGTCTCACCGGGTTTCACCGCTTTCAGTTGTAGAACGCGCGCTTCAAGTCTGATGACGGGCCGCATCGGATTATCCGCCAGATGGCCGCCTGTGCAGGCGCCGCCATAAAGCGCAATTCCGGGTCGCACCAGATCGTAATGATAGTCAGCTCCGAGAAAAATGCCGGCCGAATTTGCCAGCGAGGTGCAGTCGCAAGGATGGTTTTCAACGGCGCCCTGGAAGCGCTGCTGTTGCAAGGCATTGAGGGCGTGGCCAGGTGTGTCGGCGCAGGCCAGATGACTCATCAGCAGAGCGGGCTGGTAGTCGTCCAGCACACCGGATGCCTGCAGTTCGGCATATTCGGCAATCGGTATGCCAAGCCGGTTCATCCCCGTTTCCAGTTGCACTGCGTAAGCAAGATGGTCATCGCGGCACGCTTTGATCCAGGCCTCAAATTCCATGTTTATGACCGGGCGCAGCGCATAGTGCCGAAAGACATCGAGCGAGTCAGAAAAATATCCAGCCAGGATATAAATGATTGCGTCCGGCGCGGCTTTGCGGACACGGATGCCTTCTGCGGAAAGGGCAACGAAAAAAGTCTTGCAGCCGGCCTTCCACAAAGCCGGCACAACTTCTTCAATACCAAGCCCGTAGGCATCGGCCTTCACCACAGCGGCGCATTCGGCAGCGCCAGCCATTCTGTCCAGTTGGCGCCAATTATCAGCAATCGCGCCAAGGTCGATGGTCAGCCGTGCACCGGCGGGTGCCTGATCCAAGTGTGGATTATTCATATTGTTCCGGCAGCCGGTCTTCCTGCGCCAGATTACTGAAGCGGGTGAATTCGCCTTCGAACAGCAATTTGACGGTTCCGGTCGGTCCATGACGCTGCTTGCCGATGATGACTTCAGCGACGCCGGCAACATCTTCCATTTCCGCCTGCCACTTGAAGAATTCCTCGGTGCCTTCCTTGGGCATCTGGCGCTGCAGGTAATATTCCTCGCGATAGACGAACATCACCACATCGGCGTCCTGCTCAATCGATCCCGATTCACGCAGATCGGATAGCTGGGGCCGCTTGTCATCGCGGTTTTCAACCTGACGTGAGAGTTGCGACAAAGCCAGGATCGGCACGTTCAGTTCCTTCGCCAAAGCTTTCAGACCGGTGGTGATTTCGGTCAGTTCCTGAACCCTGTTATCAGAGCGTTTGCCCGATCCTGAAAGCAGTTGAAGATAGTCGATTATCAGCATATCCAGACCGCGCTGACGCTTCAGCCTGCGCGCCCGCGCCGTGAGTTGCGAAATGGAGATGCCGCCGGTGTGGTCGATGTAGAACGGAATGCTCTGCATTTCCTGACTGGCGATGACAATCTGGTTGAATTGCCGCTCATCAATCGTACCGCGGCGAATTTCCGAAGATGACACTCCGGATTGTTCGGCAATGATACGTGTTGCCAGTTGCTCAGACGACATTTCCAGCGAGAAGAATCCAACAATGCCGCCATTCACCGCCTTGGTGGTGCCATCCGGCTGGGTTTCCCCCATATAGGCCTTGGCAATGTTGAAGGCGATGTTGGTGGCCAGCGCCGTCTTGCCCATGGCCGGGCGGCCCGCCAGCACCACCAGATCGGAGGATTGCAGCCCGCCCATCTGCCGGTCCAGATCGCGCAGGCCGGTGGCGATACCCGATAGATGCCCATCTCGCTGATAGGCCGCACTGGCCATGTCAATGGCGTCTTTCAGGGCATCGGTAAAGCTGTGGAAGCCGCCATCGTAGCGGCCTTGTTCGGCCAGTTCATACAGCCGTTTTTCGGCATCCTCTATCTGGTCGCGCGGTGCGTGGTCGACTGCCGAATCAAACGCCACATTGACCAGATCCTCACCAATTCCGATCAGCGAGCGGCGGATGGCCAGATCATAGATCGAGCGACCGTAATCAACGGCATTGATGATGGTTGTGGCCTGGGTGGCCAGCCGAACCAGATACTGGCTGACGGTTATCTCCCCGACCTGTTCATCGGCAGGCAGAAATGTTTTGAGGGTAATCGGCGTTGCGACCTTGCCAACGCGAATCAGTTGCGCTGCGGTTTCGTAGATCTGGCGATGCAGACCTTCGTAGAAATGTTCCGGTTCGAGAAAGTCGGAAACCCGGTAAAACGCTTCATTATTGACCAGAATGGCGCCCAGCAAGGCTTGTTCCGCCTCAAGATTGTGCGGTGCCAGCCGGTAGCTGTCATCAGACAGCTCCTGATTGTCGCTCTTTGTGTCAATGCTGGTCAGTGCCGTCGTATTCATCATGCTCTCCGCTTCCAGCGGGTTTTAACCATTCCGTAACCAGAGCGGAAGGGAGCAGTGCCTTTTCCCCGTTAATCACACGAGTCGTGTGAAAAGGGCGCACAGCGAAGTCTCAGTTTGCTGGTTCAAGCCGGGTGAAAGCCAGTCCTTGCAATGTGAACAGTCACCGAGCCAGAGGAATCAGTGGTCAACTGTCAGTCTGTCACCAGTTTGGCTGTCAAAGAAATGAAGATTCGCCGTGTCAAAACTGAGATGAATCTGCTCATTGGTTCGCAATTGGATTGACGGCTCAAGCCGCGCCGTCAGATCCTGACCGCCAAACCGGCAGATGGCCATTGTGTCCGATCCCAGCGGCTCAAACACTTCCACAACCGGACTGAGTTTGCTTTCGTCCCGGGTTGACCAGCGTAAATGCTCCGGGCGGATGCCGACATCAACGCGCGTTCCATCGGCAACATCGATCTCTCCCAGCTCAAGAGTATCGTCGCCAACGATCAATCGCGGGGCAACGCCTGACCGGTCAACAATCCCTTCAAAGATATTCATCTGAGGGGAGCCGATGAATTCTCCGACAAATCTGCAATTGGGTTTGTCATAAAGTTCAAGCGGTGGCCCGGCCTGCACAATATGACCTTCGCGCATGACCACAACCCGGTCAGCCAGCGTCAACGCTTCGGTCTGATCGTGGGTCACATAGACCGTGGTGGTCCCGAGCATGGCATGCAGGCGCTTGATCTGGGTTCGCATTTCGACCCTGAGCTTGGCATCAAGATTGGACAGGGGCTCATCGAACAGAAACACCGATGGTTCGCGTATGATGGCCCGGCCCATGGCGACACGCTGGCGCTGTCCGCCCGATAACTG
>TARA_R110002049_G_scaffold5014_5_pt1 | contig 21745 bp, 17 predicted proteins | sample TARA_R110002049 | Tara Oceans TARA_R110002049 (sample SAMEA4396941) | marine metagenome | biome: Polar Biome; feature: [SRF] surface water layer (ENVO:00010504); material: water (ENVO:00002006), including particulate matter (ENVO:01000060) such as... | depth 5 m
TCTTACAAACTTGGGGTACAGTGCGGATTATTTGCGTAGTACACCTACTACCAACCTCACTCCTGTCAACCCAACAGTAACTACTCCTACGGGTGCTACAACAACAATAACGCGCGAATCACCAGAAATCGAAGCTAGAAAATTAGGCGTAATAGATTTAGCTAAAACATTAGCCGAAAAAGAACCTGCTGGTGGATTACCTGCTTACCAAGTAGCGGGGCTATCTCCTTTAGAGCAAGAAGCCTACCGTATGGCACAGGCTAATAGGGGTGTGTATCAAAACGCCACACTAGCAGGGGCAGAAACATTAGGCCAAGTTAAAAGAGGATTACAAGATACCTACCGTGACAGAATACCTATAAGTGATTACGGCACAGAAAAATATTTAAGTGAATACGACCCGTTTGTTACTTCTGGCGTTGGCACAATGCTACAAGCAAGGAATCAAGCAGGTCAGGCAGGTCAATTTGGTCGAAATGCTGCTTTGGCGGGTATTGGCTCGTTGGGTGAGGGTCGTGCAAGAACAAGAGGTGCAGGTGACATTGGCTATGCCACAACTGCCAGAGGTATTAGAGAATTAGCAGGGACTACAGGTCAGTTTGATCCCGCAACAGGTACTTCCTCCTACATGAACCCATACGAAACTGCGGTTATTGACGCAGCAATGGGTGATTTAACCCGAGCAGGAGAGCAGCAAAAACAAGCCTTACGCGCAAGAGCTGTTCAGGCGGGGGCGTTTGGTGGTAATCGTGCCGCTTTAGCTGAGAGTGAATTAGATAGAAACCTTCTAGAGCAACAAGCTAAGACAGCAGCAGGGTTACGGGCACAAGGTTATGGGCAAGCCCAACAGAATGCTATGACAGCTTTTGAGAACGCACAGCAGCGTGGTCAACGCGCAGGGCAGCTAATAGGGGGTATGGGCACTCAAGCGGCACAGGTAGGCTTACAGGCAGGTAGGGGGTTAGGTGACTTTGCCAGTAGTATATCTACAATGGGTCAACAGGGCGCAGGAACACAGCTACAAAGTGCGAATACACTAGGCAATTTAGCTGGTCTTACAGGTAGGTTGGGTGAGTCGCGTAGTAAACTAGGGTTACAGGGTGTAGACCAGTATGGTAGAACCACACAAGACATTATTAAAATGGGTGATTTGGGTCGCCAGCTTGGTATTAATCAAGCAGAGATGGGCAGGTTAGGCCAAGACATAAACATCCGCGACATCGCCAGTTTAGAAGCAGCAGGTCAGGCCGAACGTGCTGCAAACCAAAGAGCATTAGATGCAACACGAGCTACACGTATGCAAGACATACAAGAACCATACCAACGAGTAGGTTTTATGAGTGATGTGTTACGTGGCGCACCAAGTTCCCAAATGCAAATGACTAAAAGATATGACCAACAGCCAAGTGCTGCTGCTCAAGCTATTGGTGGAATAGGTAGTTTAGCGGCCACCGCAGCAGGGGCGAAAACAGCAGGAATAATCTAGGAGACTATTATGGTTAAGCGAGTGATTTTTGGCAGCAAGCCTAAAGACCCACCCAAGCCAGTGGAAGTAGAGTATATACAGGATCAAGGTGAGGTGTTTTTGCCTTATGAATACGAAGTTAAAACCCCTAAAGTGACTAAGGGTAAAATGTCTAAGGGCAAAGCGCGAGGTAAAGGCGCAATGCTTCGTGGTTTTTCTTTCTCTATTAGGTAAGGGTTATGTTTTCTCAAAAAATAATGGGACGAAAAATGTTTCAAGAGGGCGGTATGGCGACTCCTTCTGTGCCGTCTTCTGTAACTGGGGGAGGCATTGTGGAAGGACTTGGCCTAAACGAACCGGAAGCAATGCCTCCGATTCCCCCGCAAGATCAAGAAATGATTACCGAAGGTATGGCAGATATAGCGGGTAAGCTTGGTCAAGTAGATGCAGCAGAAGATACTGCAAGCTTGATAAATGCTATTCGCAGCGATAACCAACCACTGGATGCAAGGTATACAGAACTTGCTAATTACGTGGGAAGGAAAGACGCTACTGCTACACCGGAATCAGTTCTTACACTGGTGCAACCGACCTTTGAGTTAATGGAACAGGGTGGTGGCATGGGTATGTTGGGCAGTGATATGTTACAGGGTGCAGCTCCCATGGAGGAGTCTATGACTGCAACCATGACAGAATCCCCAATGGGCGATACAGCCACAATGACCGAAACCATGGAAACTCCAAACTTGTTCAATGGAGGAGGACTTGTAAAAAAGTCTAAAGCCCCTGTGTACAGGCAACAAGGTAGCCCTCCACAGGGGGAAAACATTTTTGGTTCCACTTATGAAACATCACCCTATAGATTTGGGGATATGTTTTCTCAAAGTGCTGGTACTCCACCCAATCCTTATTCTCTTAACCAACCCCAACAAGAAGGGTTCAATGCGGGGTATGAAGGTTTACCTTACTATACGCGAAGGGGAATGATGAGTGATGATCGCGAAGCTCAAATCAGAGCCGACCTCCTAAAGCCACCAGAAGGAGATCCTTCTTATAATGATATGGTTGCGGCTGAAACGCAAAAATTTTACACTCCTAGGCAGTACACAGAAGCAGGGATCGGAGAAACATTAAGAGAAGGAACAGTTCCGGCCAGAAGTGAAACAGAGATTTATGAAGGATATAAAGATTTAGCAGAGGGTGAAGAGCTTTTAACTACAAAACCAGCAGAAGATTATAGAATAGAATTAGAAGCACTTATGTCCCCTTACAGGGAAGAGCCACAAACAAGAGAAGAAATGTTAAAAGAAAGAGAAGACTTTGTGGGCACAATGGACAATCGCCCAGAGGCTTTGTTTGCTTTGGCTCAAGGTTTTAACGAGATGGCACAAACTCCCGGAAAGTTCTTAGGTTCATTAGCAGCAGGGTCAGCTAAGGCGGCAGAGTTATTAGCTCCTTTATCTAGAGAACAGCAAGTATTTGATTTACAAAGAAAACAAAGGGTATTTGACGAAGAAAAAGCGTTAAGCTCACGCATAAGAGAAGATCAACGACAAGTAGCTGCAAGTGCTTGGGAAATGTTCCGTGAAGATGAGAAAGGAACAAAAGCCTTTAAACAGGGTATGTTTACAGATGCTTTAAGGCAAGCAGCCATAGAAGCCCAAACAGAACAAGAACTCAACACTAAAATTAAAGAAATAGCCCTAGAAATGGGAGTAGATTTAAGGACTGCCCAAATAGACGCAATTCAAGGTATGTATGAACCAATGCTAGATCCTATAATTGAAGGTGATAGAATTTATAAATTGGTTCCAAATGAAAACGGTGACTTAATGCCGAAACTGGTAGGTAGAGTTGGTGAGGATGCCAATGATTATTATAATCAAAGGCATTCGTTACGTGGGGGTGACCCAATGGTTATTCTCGCAGAAGAAGGCGCTCCACCTGCTGTTAATCTGGCTGGAATGTCTACAGAGTTATACGACGATATTAAAACTGATATGTATAACCGTGAAATTGCCATAAATTCATTTGAGGATATATTTCAAAGAGTATCTGAAGACAGTGGTAGAGATATAGGTACGGGTCCAAGATCTTGGGTTAAAGCCGTAGCAACCAATAGTCTTGGTGCTTTTGGTGCTGATTGGGCTACGTGGATTGGTAATGAAGAAAATAGAAGAGATCTAATAGAAGCTGTACGTGCATATACTAGGGCTGAATCAATGAACCCTAGATTCCCAGTGGCAGAACAAACAGCAATACGAGAAATGTTAGATTTAGAACCAGAGTTCTGGAAAGATCCAGAAACTGCTTGGCACAGGGTCAGAAATATCGCGGTTGACCTTATTAACCGTAATGAATTTGATCACGCAATAATGGAACGTCGCCCACCTGCTAAACTAGCTCTACTCGCTAGTGGTACGAAAAATGATCCTATTGATTATGGCAATGCTCAATTTAGAGACATGCTTGGTTTAATGGGAGAACAAGGCAGGAATTGGGCTGGTTACGTGGATATGACTGCTGAAGATGCTACTCTGGCTGACCCTCGAATAAATCCATTTGGTGCGGTGAGTATGTCACGGTTGCAAGAGTTACATCAAGACCCTGCTAATTCGGATTTGAATTTAGATGGTTTGGATAAATATGCTCGGTTTGCAGAAGAAAATAATCCAATAAAAATATTTCTTGAATTAGGTAAGAAACCTGATGGCACTGTAGATTTTGGTTTTGAACAAGTTACGGGACCAGGAACAAAAAGAACTACAGACTTCGGTTTTAAAGATCGAAGATATATAATGCGCTAATGCCGCTAATAGATGCACATAGCTTTGGGAACCATAATTTAAAATGCCTTTAATTCCAGTCTCTCCTGCACAGCGCCAAGCCCAAACTGCTAATTCTGGGGTAAACCCCATTCGAGCGAGTAGGGAAGCGGTTGAAATAGAAGCACTTAGAACTACTCCTGATTTCGACAAAGCACTTGGTCCCCTGTCTGATAAAGCAAGAAGAAGAGGGGGAGAATACCACTTAGGACATGGTATACAAGATGCAGCAGGGGGGTTACTTAAAGGTGCTGCCTTAATACCGGATGGAGTTTTAAACCTCATAGCAAGATCAGCAGAAGTTAAACAAGGATTAGAAAAAGGAAGTTTGGGTAGGGACTTTCTGAATAGATCTTTACGCGCAGGAAATTACGAAGATGTCGACTGGTTAGTTGAAGGTCTTATCGGTATGGCAAAGGAAGGTCCAGACGTGGGAACAGGCAGTGGTGTAGGTAATGTGCTAGAACGCACAGGTGAGTTCGCTGCAATCGCTATTCCTTTTGCTGGCGCGTTAAATGCTATGGCACAAGCCAGTAAGGCAGCAAAAGCTTCTAAAGGTTTTTTGGCTACTGGGGCAGGTAAAGAAGCAGCAGAACAGGGTAGGGCTTTTTCTAGCTTAGTACAAAGCCCTTCGGGTAGGTCTTTAGGAGAGTTTGCTCCTACTACCCTCAGAGGTAAGGCAGGGGATATTTTGTTAGCACCGTACCGCGCTCGCCCAGGAGTTATTTCAGGGGCGGGTCGAACAGAAATAGGTTTTGGTGCGGCTAGTGGTATGGGTGCGGGTATAGAACAAGAAGTGTACGGGACTTCCGGCCTAACGGGAGGATTAATTGCTCCCTTTGCTGCTCCTTTCGTTATGGGTGCAGCTAGAGGTGTTTGGAATTCTAGTCCTACTAGATGGATCGTTTCGTCAGCAACGAATAAGTTGCGTGGGGGTACAGTAGGTGTTGCTGATGATATGAACGCAGCAAGACAGGTGGCAGAAGAAGGAACAGGTAATGTAGCAAGGGCAGAAGAATCGGCCGCTGCCAGACAACAAGTAAATGAAACTCTGGACAGAGCTAGATCTGACCCACGATACGCTGATAATCAAAGAATAAATGAAGCTATTCAAGACGAGTTTGGTAAGTTTTTCCCAGATGGAATTGTACCAATGTCTGTGGCATCACAACTTCAAGACCCCTTAACTACGGCACGTACCAGAATGGCTCTTATGAGATCTGGACCCGAAGCTATCGAAGCTGAATTGCAGAATACCAATGATATTTTAAATATTATCCAAAATTACTACGACGATACATTAAGTATTCAAGTGGGTATGGGCGGTGAAGCGGGTTCGGCAGCAACGGTAGTTCATGCTTTTAAAGATGAAGTGGCTGCACTAAACAGTGGTGCAAGAAATGAATTGGGTGAATTAACCACTCAACTAGAAGATCTTGTTCCCGGATTTAACCAAAGCAATAGAGATGCAACAGGGGCTGAGTTAAGGTCAAAGATAGACGATGCTAGGAACCTACAATTTGAAAGAGCACAAGCAAAAGCTGACGAGTTAGGAATAAATAAAGATACAGGTGGTGACCAATTAGGTTCAGCAGCAGATTGGCAAAGGTTTTCTCAAACAGTACAAGACGAATTTTTACCCGTAGCGGGGTTTAATTCGATGACGGCTGATATGTTACCTGATGAAATAAAAAGAGTTTTTAGAAAAGCGGCACAAGAAGGAGATGAGTTTAGACTTTCTTTTCAAGATTGGAAAAATGTGCGTGAGGATTTAACAACGAGTATCAATAGACTTTACAATAATCAAGATAGTAATGGTGCAGGTAGGTTAAAAATCTTTGCAAACATGTGGGATGAATTTGGTAGTGGTGTTACTGCTCCCAACAGAACTCCTGGAGTCACTTCCCCTGCCTTAGCTACAGGATCTCAATTTGGTTCATCTACAGGTAAAAAATATTTAGACTACATTGATTGGTATAAAACAAACGTGGCCGGACCTTTCGAAAACCAAATTATGATCAATGTACGCCAGAGAGCTGGTGGGAGTGCAACCCAACCTATTTATCAAACAGGAGCAGAAAACGTAGCTAATCAGTTTTTAAATGATTTGCAGGGAGTACGTGCGTTTAAAAACATTCTAGGGGCTGAAGATACAGCCATGAATAACTTGCGTAATGCTTTTTTCGACAAAACAAGCAGGTCTGTTGTAAAATCTGATGGAACTGTTGATGGAACTAAATTAAAAACTTTCATAAATGATAATGATGCTGTCATAGAAGAATTAGGGCTTACTGATACTTTCCTCAATATAGCAAAAGCAGAAGAACAATTGTCTGCTCGCATGGCTGATCTTACTAATAGAAGTAATCAAATAAACAGGAATAAATTCAGAAGAACAATGAGCAGGTTTGATGATGATAACCTTACAGAAACAGAGGTTATTGATCAATTAGTTAATCCAAACAATCTAGCAACTTTGAGCCAAGCAAGACTAGCGGCTGCTGACCAAGGTGTTACCCAACAATTTAATCAAGCAGTTTTAGACTCTGTTTACAGAAGAGTTTTTCCAACTGACCCTATTGCGGGTGGTGCTACTGGTTCTATAATAAATAATCCACAAAATTTTAAAAGATGGATTTCTAACAAAAAGAACAGAGCAATGTTAGATGAGGCTCTGGGTCGCGAACACACAGATCAAATCCAGTTACTCGCTGATTTTGCAGACAGGGTAGCTACTGTTCTCCCTAAAAATGAAAGAGGAGACATAGCTTGGAGTGGTCTGTCTGGTCAAGGCAACACTTTTATCGACAAAGTAAACAAGGCCGTGGGTACAAGTATTCCAGGAGCTTCGGCTAGATTTATTGCAGTGCAGGAAGGCCGTATTGGTTTTCGGACTGCTTTAGCTTATTTCACGGCTAGAGCAATAAACAGCGGATCTAGTGCAAGGTATGAGGCTGTTTTAAACGAAGCTTTAACTAACCCTGCGTTTGCTAGAGAAATGATGAAAAATGCTCCAGCAGAAGCTATTCCCGCAGGGCAAACAGCTCTTCCTCTTGCAAGACCAAGAGCAGCAGCTACAGATTTCTTTTTTCAAAGAGGAGTACCTGCGGGAGTTATTCTAGGAACTCAACAAATGACTGGTGGTTTCGAAGATCCTGAAATTCCACCACCACCATCTATTACAGAAGAGGTAGTAGAAGAGATACCTTCTACTGACCCCAATATTTCTTTTCAACCTCCGGCTCCGACTCCGGCTCCTATGGCTACACCCGCACCTGCACCAGCTCCTGCACCAGCTCCTGCACCTCAAGGAATAGCAGCAACTCAACAACAGCAACCGACTGCTAACTTTGAAGAGTTATTTCCATTTGATTCTACAGGGCAAGCTATTCAACGACGCAGAAGCGGTATTGGTTCGTTAGTTTAGACTATCCATTCTTTATAGCCTTCTTTCATCACCCTTGCACTGATGTCTATTTTACTGCGTAGGGCTTGTAGGATTTTTTCGTCTATTGTGTCTTTAGCCACTATATCTACATAGGTAACCTTATTGGTCTGGCCTATGCGGTGCGCTCTATCTTCACTTTGTAGTCTTACTTCTAAGTCATAGCCATTGCTGTAATAGATAACTGTTTTGGCTTCGGTTAGTGTTAAACCATAGCCTCCTGTACGGGGTTGTCCCACAAAAAATCTAAGGGGTGAATTAGGGTCTTGAAACCTTTCCACAATGTTTTGCCTGTCTTCGGACTTAGTTTCACCATAGAACAGCTCTACGCTTTCTGGACCGTACTTTAAATCCCCTTCGGGGGTTTTAGCTGTGGCTATGGCTTGGTGTATCTCTAACAGGTTCTGAGTAAAGAAGCCCCATATAATCACCTTACCTTGAGTTTCTTCTAATGTAGCCATTAGCTCTTCTATCTTGCGTGACTTAACAGGGACAATAATGCCTTCTTCTGTTTTAGTGAACCCTGAGCAAAGTTGTTGTAAACGTAACAACTGGGTAAGAATGGTGGGGGCAGTGACCAGTTCCTTAGATTCAATAAAGGCCATTGCATTGTTTTTTAAATCTTCGTATATTTTCTTTTGTTCTTCGGTTAGCTCTACTTCACGTTTTATGTAGATTTTATCTGGTAAGTCTAGACAATCTTCTTTGCGTACTCTGTAGCTAAATTGAGTAAGCAGCGTGTTAAGCTCTGTTAGGTTTTGATAACCCACAATGCTATGAAAACTATGTGTGCTAATTGTGCGTCTAACCATTTTGGCGTAACGATTTTGAAAGCTCCAAAAAGAACTTTGGTTCAAACATTCTTCTTCTAAGAACTCACACTGTGAGTAAAGGTCAATAGGGCTTTTAGTCACAGGGCTACCCGTTAGTATTCTACGGTAAGGCGCTAATTTTCTTAGCTTTGTTAGGTTCTTGGTACGGGCAGCTTTGGGAGACTTAATAGTTGTACTTTCATCTATAGCCAATAACGCATTACGACAACTTAAAAACTCTGTTGCTTTTTCGTAGCCACGTTTGGTACTTAATGCTTCTATGTTCATTAAGAAGATTTTAAGTTTGTGGTCTATTTTATCTAGTGTGCCTAATTCTTTTAGCTTTTTTTGAGTTTTATGTGGTGACCAAGAAACAACTACTGCTTCTACATGGGTGGGTAAGTGAGTTGGGATTTCTTTGAGTTCCCAGTTTCTGTACACACTCTTAGGAGCAACAATTAAAGCTGAATCAATTTTGCCTTGGTCATACAAGATACATACATTATCAATGAGTACTTTGGACTTACCCGTACCCATATCCATAAAATAGGCATAGTAGCTTTTATTACAAGAATGTTTGAGTGCCTCAAGCTGGTGTGCATAAGGCTCGTGCTTAAATTTATATCTCACAATGTCTCTTTCTTTGACAACTGTTTTGGTATTTGTACTTTACTATATAGTGCTAATATTAAAAAGTAATAATTAAATTTAACAGGATTCTATAATATACAATATACAATATATCCTCCAGACGAGGAGAATCGGGGACGCGCGCACAATATAGGATAAAAATATATTGGCTATATTTTTTTGTTTGTGCCTATAATACAAACCTTGCTATATACCCATGTGGAGAAAGACATGACGGTTTACATTGTACAAGAGCTACGTGGTAGAAATTTTTCTGACGCCACAAGCTTTGGCGACTGCGAGATACTACTACCCGCAGACATACAAACTTATTCAACTCTCCCTATTATCCGCAAGTTAAACGCACGTTTAGCTAATTTCTGCGATGATGATTATTTATTGTTGGCGGGTGACCCTGCCGCCATAGCTTTATCTGCATCGATAGCAGCAAGGCACAACAATAACCGATTTAAAATGCTCAAGTGGGATAGGCTTGATGAAAAGTATTATCCCCTGTATGCAGACATCACAGGTAAAGGGGTACAAAATGAAGAGGTTTGAAAACGTATCAACAGAACTCGAAGGTTTAAGCACTGACGGGTTAAGTGAAGTAAGCAAACTGGCAGTACAGTTAATAGAAGCCCAACGAAAACTAACCGAAGCAGAAGAGCTTACTAAAAACTGTAAGCGTGAGGTTAGGGAATTAGCAGAAGAACTATTGCCAGAAGCTATGGCAGAACTCAATCTAAGTAAAATTGATTTAGAAGACGGTTCTAGTATTTCTGTAAGCAAGTATTACAGTGCTTCCATACCCAGAGAAAAACAAGAGGAAGCCTTTAACTGGTTAGTTGATAACGAACATGGTGACTTGATTAAAAACCAAGTGTCCGTCAGTTTTGTGCGAGGCGAAGAAACCAAGGCACAAAAGTTTGCCGCTGATTTAGCGGATAATGACTACGCAGTCAATACCCGTAAGTGGGTAGAACCTATGACATTAAAAGCGTGGTGTAAAGGTCAAACCGAAAAGGGAAAGTCAGTTCCAAATGACTTGTTTGGTTTGTATATCGGCAATAGAGCCAAAATTAAATGAGGTGACATATGTCAAAAGAGGTAACAGAAAAGGCAACGACTAGTGTAGCACTAGCCAGTCGTTTTAATGAATTACCAACCACGGGTTGGGAAGAGGTAGGCGCACAAGATTTAGCTGTGCCTTACATAAGGATTTTACAATCAGGTAGTCCTCAGCTTAAAAAGGCTGACGGTGCGTATATTCCAGAAGCTTCTGAGGGGGACATTTTTAACACAGTGCAGAACTGTATTTACGATGGTGAGAAAGGTATAGAAGTAATACCTGCTTATTATAATAGGCGCTATGTTGAATGGATTCCCCGAACTAACGATGGTGGTGGTTTTGTTGGTAGTCACCCATTAGACACACCGTTGTTACAAGAGTCCACCCCTAATGAAAAAGGGGTTCCAACATTACAAAATGGGAATGAGCTGGTAAACACCTCTAATTTCTATTGCTTGTTGGTTATAAACGGACAGGCAACCCCTGTTCTTATACCAATGTCCTCCAGTGGTATAAAGAAAGCAAAACAGTGGGTGTCCATGGCACATACTCAAACTTACCGCTCAGAAAATGGTTCCTTAGAGATACAACCATTGTTTAATAATGTGTACAAACTGTCGGCAATATCTGAGTCTAATTCTAATGGTAGCTGGATGAACTGGGCAGTTGAGCATGTTCGTGAGCTAGACATTGAAAACAGCTCTGAAGACAGCACTTGGTTTGATCTAGCGTTTGGCTTTGCCAAGTCTGTAGTGGCCGATGAAATTCGTTTGGTCGACACACCAGAAGAAACCCAAGATATTTCCGATAATGCAGTGATGTAGGTAATGGAATTATCCGAACAGTTTTACCTGCTCTTCAAGGGCAGTGATATAGCTTACGGTACATATGTTGTAAACGGAAGCAGAGACAGGGACGGTAAGAAGCAAGGGACTGCTAAGGTAATCCGTGAACCTCCTACCGCAGAGCTGTGGGAGCAGCATTTAAAGGGCGGCACTGGGTTGGGTATTATTCCTATTCGTAGCGATAATACCTGCCAGTGGGGTGCTATAGATATAGATGAATATGATGTTGACCATATTGCTTTGGTTAATGTAATTCGCTCCCATAAAATTCCCGCTATTGTTGGTAGAACAAAAAGCGGGGGCGCGCATGTTTGGGTGTTTCTTAAAGAACCAGTAGAAGCAGTTGACATGCAACGTCGCATGACAGAGTTAGCTGCGGCTCTTGGTTTTGCAGGAAGTGAAATCTTTCCCAAGCAAACTACTATCTTGTTAGATAGAGGCGACACGGGCAACTTTTTAAACATGCCCTATCACTCTTCTAAGAACAGTACGCGCTATGCCTTTGATGACGAAGGTAAGGGTTTAACCGCTGAGCAGTTTATGGAGTATGTTCAGCCGTACATCACCAGTCCATCTAATTTTCATAAGCTAGATTTCAGCTTTGGAATAGAAAAAGAAGAGCATTTAGATAAGGGACCTCCTTGTTTACAGCATTTATGCGCTCAAGGTTTTGGGGAGGGTTCGCGTAACAATGCCCTATTTAATTTAGGTGTTTATGCTCGTCTTTATGACAATGAAAACTGGGAGACATTAGTTCAACGCTACAATATGGATTATTTGATTCCACCGTTAAGTCATCCGGAAGTCGGAACAATAATCAAGCAACTCAACAAAAAGGAGTATTTCTACAAGTGTGAAGACCAACCCATTAAACCGTTTTGTGATAAAGAAGTTTGCAAGACAAGAAAGTATGGAGTGGGTCAGGGAGCATTGGGTAGCGACCTAAGTAGCTTAACTAAAATAGACGGTGATCCACCCATTTGGATTTTAAATGTAGATGGTAACAGGGTTGAGTTATCTACCAATGGTTTGACCTCACAGGTACAGTTTCAGAAAGAGTGTGTGAGTCAAATAAATAAATTTCCTTTAACTGTTGCTCAAAAGGCTTGGCAGGTTAGAATACAAACCCTTTTAGATAAGCTCACTGTGGTAGAAGTTCCACCGGACGCTACGTTTAAAGGGGAGTTTGAAGAGCTGCTTTACTCCTTTTCTTCAGAAAGAGCTAAAGGTGAAGAAAGAGAGGACATACTACAGGGAATTGCTGTTTGGGTAGATGACCGTGTTTACTTTCAGATCAAAGATTTGAAGAAGCATTTAGCAGTGAATGACTTTAATCACTATACGTCAAATAAAATAACGCTTAGGTTGCAGGATTTAGGTGCAGAAAAAATGTTTTGGAGAGTAAGAAACAAGGGTGTACACGTTTGGTCTTTACCACAGAACTATTTCTCCGACACTGAAATAGAAATCCCGCTTCCCATTATACCTAGGGAAGAGATCCTTTAGTGAAGATTATACTCGGTCCTCCTGGAACAGGGAAAACAACCAAGTTACTTAGTTTAGTAGAAAGTTATTTAGAAAAAGGAGTAGAACCAGACAGAATAGGTTATTTCGCATTTACACGTAGAGCCGCAAACGAAGCTGTAGAAAGGGCTTGTTTGCGGTTCCATCTATCAAAGAAAGACCTCCCTTACTTTAGAACTCTTCACAGCTTGGCTTTTCTACAAGCGGGGCTGACACATAGTCAAATAATAACGGAGACCCAGTACCAAGAAATTGCCCAGTGGTTAAAGGTAGGAAACTTTTTTATTGAGCGTGGTGCTAATGAACAAGGACCATTTAAAGATTTTGGTTATGGTGATAAGTTCTTAGAGTTAATTAACATTTCCCGTATACTGCGCCAACCACTCAAACAGGTTTACAAAGACAGCACTGTTCCGCTCAAAACAGATTGGTCTAGGGTTGATTATGTAGACCGTGGTTTAACCCATTGGAAGAAGACTTTTGGTTTATTTGATTTCACCGATATGTTGGAGTATTTTATAAAGCATGAACTGTCACCTAAGTTTGAGGTGTTGTTTATAGATGAAGCCCAAGACCTTAGTCCTATCCAATGGGAAATGGTAAGGCAATTAGCTGACAACAGTAAGGAATGTTACATAGCAGGTGATGATGACCAAGCTATCTTCCGGTATGCAGGAGCAGATGTTAAACATTTTGTAGAGCTAAAAGGTAATGTAACCCTATTAGACAAAAGCTACCGTATACCTGCTAGTCACCATAGGCTTTCTACACAGGTTATAAAACGTATTGTGGGTAGGCGTGAAAAGATTTTTGCCCCAAAGGATGAAGAAGGGCAAATACACTGGCATAGTCACTCAGAAGAAGTAGATTTATCTGAAAATGATTGGTTATTGTTAAGCAGGACAACCCGTGGGGCGCGTCAAATTGAGGAAGAAGTAAGACGTAGGGGTCACTTGTATTCCTATAACAGTTCACAAAGTATAGATCATAATGTTTTAGAAGCAGTTAGGTTATGGGGATTGCTGTTAAAAGGAGAGAGCATAACAGCTGAAAAAGTTAGATTAATCTACAAGCAGATGTTATCAAGAGTTCAAATTTCTTATGGTCAAAAAGCAATGCCGTTAGGGGAAGAGGGAAATTTTTATTCCCTCAATGATTTAAAAACAGACCACGGTTTACTACATAGTCTGCCGTGGGATCAAGGCTTGGGAAAGGTCAGTGAGTCAGATAAAAATTATATCAAGGCTTGTTTGCGTAAAGGCGAATCTTTAAATAAAGAACCACGCATTAGGATTTCCACCATACACTCTGCAAAGGGAGCACAAGCCAGTAACGTGATGTTATTAACTGATGTTATGAAGAGGCCATATTCAATGTGGCGTAAAATAGATCACTTCGAAGAAGATGAAGCGCGAGTGTTTTATGTTGGTCTTACACGGGCACTTAAAGAGTTACACCTGATACACCCCATGTATAGTCAGGGTTACAGCCTACCTTACTAGCATTAAGATAAATTAATAGGCATACTATATAAAGTAGTTTATTCTCAAAGAAAGGAGAGCTAAATGTCAGGTGTCGATTTTGCTAACACAACCAGTAGAGCTATCGCCCGTCCATTAAGGCCATACTATGAATGGATAGTAGAGCGCCACGAAATGTATCGTAAACGAGCATTAGGTGAACCCTACCCGTGGTCTAAAGACAACATTCTTAATAAATACAAATTCACTAACCCATTTAGAGAGAACGATGCAGTAACTATTTGGATGCGTGAAAGCTTCCGTCCCATATACGATGAAGAAGCAACATTACAAAACAATATAATCAACGCTGCTTTATTTAGAATGGTAGGCACAACTGAGTTTGCTGGTGACTTTTTACAGCATCACGGTTGGATAACTCCTCACAGGTTTGACCCCAAATCCATTAAGCACATAATACAAATCCGTTTAGCAAAGAAACAGAAATGCTTTACTGGTGCTTATATAGTTACCAACCAAGGTATCAAAGCTCCCAAAAGCCAAGTGGTTATAGATAACTTTATCACCCCCTTATGGGAATCACTTAACCTTACCTTACCAGTGACTAATCCCCACACATTTAATTGTAAGCGTACACTTCATCACTCGTTAAGCCAGTTTCGGGGGTTTGGTGGAGGTGGTTTTATGGCTTACGAGGTAGTTTGTGATGCTCTGCACACCCCTGCTTATGTGGAAAAACATGGGGGGTTTGTAGATATGACTAAATATTCTAATGACAGATACCGTTGGTCTAATGCAGGTCCGGGAGCTATACGCGGGTTAAACCGTATATTCGAGCTTCCTCATAAAGCCCGTATGTCTCAAAAAGAAGCCCTAGTGGGAATGAGACACATCATAGGCCACAAATACTTAGCACATGACATAGCTAAAGAAAAAGGCTACAAGCCAATAGAATTTAAACACATAGACATGCGTTGTATAGAACATAGTTTATGTGAATTTGACAAGTATATGCGCGTAAAAGAAAATCAAGGTAGGCCACGTTCTGTATGTAAATACAAAGTGGGAGTCGCTTACCCCATACGTCTAGGACCAGTTGAATGAAAATATTAATGACTATGTATCAAATACAGGACTACGGTGGGATTATTAACCACGTAGAAAACCTGACACAAGGCTTTAGGGAGGCAGGAGCTACTGTAGACATTGCTTTACTGTGCCCTAAAAAGAAAATAATTAACGTGCGTTCTAAACGTGACGATTGGCAAATCAACCCTAAAGGCACGGGGTATAGATATAACCAAGCGAGAGGGTGGACAGGTTTACCAAAAATCCCTTACTTAAACAAAATAACAAGGGACAGATTTAGGGAAAAAACCTTAGATTACGATGCCGTGATTTGGCATATCCCCGTACCCACGTTGAACAAAGATAACAAGGGGGTAAGTGAGTGGGTTGATTTATATCACCCAAGGGCCAAACACTTCGGCATTATACACGATGGTAACTTTCCCAACCTTTATCCTCATCTACATCACATAAAGGATTTATTCAGTGGGTTGATCTGTGTGCATGAGGCTGCTTACTACTCCACCATGAGAACAGGCATAGACATCCCCACTAAACTTATTGTAAACCCATTTGATTTAACCGAATGGCAAAAAGACCCAGAGGCTTACGCACCTTTAAATTGGGATGAGCGCAGTGGATTTGCTTCGGCACAAATATTCAAGGGGTGGAAGCATGTTGACCAGTTAATACGCGCAATACCAAGAATGCAGAATAACGAGAAAAAGATAGTGGGTGGTGCAGGTATTGAGTACCGCTATATGACCAGTTACGATAAATGCAAAGACAAGTACAAAGAGCCAGATGGTACACGTATTTGGGATAATGCTATTCGCTACAACATGGATTACGTGGGGGTAATTCCCACGCCTACTTTTTACCAATATATGAAAGCAGCCAAGCTTCAAATAGACCCTAGCTGGTCGGTAAAGTATTCACAGTTTGGCGCACACTTTAATCGCACCACAGTAGAAGCAATGATTTGTGGGGCTGTCCCCGTGGCAACCGACTTAGGGATGAATCGCAGTGGTATTTTTATAGCGGGAACTAATTACCTGCAATTAGAGTATGATTCACAACCTGCGAATTACGCACATTCCATAGATTACTGGCTAAGTCCTGATGCTAGAGCACAATGGCTAGACATAAGAATAAACAATATGGAAGATATTATTCCTAATTTCGGATTTGAGAAAGTAATTAACAATTATATGAAGTTTATATCCGAGGGAGATCTTGATTCTGGTTTTGATTTAGTCTCAAGAAAAAACATTTTTCATAGCCACGCAGGTTTTGGGCAGTTTGATGAGAATCAAAATAAAATAATTGATTACGAACAAAAACTAAAAGACAACAGCAAAAAGAATTTACTATTTTTTGGAATACGCGATGCAAACATTTAGTGTAAGAGGACCAAGCGAAGGCCTCTTTAGAGCAGTGCAAGCCATAAGGGAAGTGGGTGTCAAAAAAGAAACTCGCAACGGTGCTGTACTAGAGTTCCCTTACCCTGTACTTATTGAATACAAAAAACCCGTAGAGAGGGTTTTGTTTTACCCCAATAGAGACGCCAACCCATTTTTTCATTTGATGGAAGGTTTATGGATGTTGGCAGGTAGAAACGATGTGGAGTTTGTTGATTACTACAATAGCCGCATACATGAATTTAGTGATGATGGGAGGGTGTTCCATGGTGCGTATGGTTTTAGGTGGCGACACCACTTTGACATAGATCAATTAGAGCGCGCAGCTAATCGATTGACAGATTACCCTAACGACAGGCGTACAGTGGTGGCAATGTGGGATTCACATACAGACTTGCGTACTACCAATGATTTCAAGGATGTACCTTGCAACACAGCTATCTATTTTAAGTTGTGTGATCAGACTAAAAAGCTAGACATGACAATTACTAACCGTAGTAATGATTTGATATGGGGAACATTTGGAGCCAATGCTGTACACATGAGTATGTTGCATGAATACATGGCTGCACGTATAGGAGGCAAGGTGGGTAGTTATTACCAGTTTAGTAATAACCTCCACGCTTATGAATCTGTGTTAGATAAGCTAGGTGAGTTTAACCCAGAATACGACCCATACCTGACATTAGGTGATGATGGGTTGTCCTACCAACCACCACGATTAGTTACTTATCCACAGTCTTTTGACCAAGAACTTCAACAGTGGTTTAGAACCCCAGACAAGTACACATATTCTAATGACTATTTGTTTAGAACATGCAGTATTGTTAGGGCAGCATGGAAAAAATACAAAGAAAATGACTTAAAAGGGGCGATAGCCTTTGCGGAGGAAATACATGACAGAGCGTGGCAAAAAGCCTGTACAGAGTGGTTGTGCAGAAGAAATGAAAAAAGGTTACATAAAAAGATCCTTTGAATTATTTGATGGGCTTGATTTAAGCCTACAGATGCAGAAAGTTTGCGAAGCTATGGAGTCAGACATAGAAACCCTTGTTGAAAAAGAAGACGACTATGGTGACAGTTGGAAAAGGCGAGGAGGTATAGGAGCATTCATGATGTTAGCCCGTAAGTGGGACAGAATTGAAAATGCTCTCATCGAAACACCAGATAAGCCTTACGATATTTTTAACGCCATGTTGAGTGATTTAAGGGATGATGGGATAATGGACGACATCCGTGATTTACGACGTTACTTACTGCTAGTTGAGTCTGAGGTGCTAGAGCTTGTCGAAAGAGATTGATAAAGAGGTTTTAGCAGAATGTAAATGCGGTACGAAACGGAATATATCTTTCCGCGCACTAAAGAACAAGTGGCCTCATTGTTCTGTGTGCAGACAGCCCTTAACATTAAAGCCTAGTAAACCCTTACTGCCGGAGAGAAAGGATGCAGATTCCGTTAATTCAGCCACAGACTGAGTGGGTTATGCCCGATAGTTATCCTAACTTAGACGGGTATAAAGAAATAGCAATAGACTTAGAAACAAAAGACCCAAACTTAATGATAATGGGTTCAGGATGGGCTAGAAACGATGGGCATGTTATAGGGATTGCGGTAGCTGTAGAGGGACTTAGTTGGTACTTTCCCATACGACATGAGTTAGGTAGTAATTTTGATCCAACAATAACTTTTAATTGGTTGCGGGATGTTGTTTCCAAAGACAGAGATTATATTTTTCACAATGCTCCGTACGATGTTGGTTGGTTAAGAGCCGAAGGCATAGAAGTCAAAGGTCGTATAGTAGATACGATGGTTTGTGCTCCTTTAATAAATGAAAACCGTTTTTCTTATTCGCTTAACGCATTAAGCAGAGACTATTTACAAGAGTATAAATCCGAGAAAGGTTTGCGTGAAGCAGCAGAAACTTTTGGTGTTAATCCTAAGAGTGAGATGTATAAACTTCCTGCACAACATGTGGGACAGTATGCTGAACAAGATGCAAGTCTGACCTTACGCTTATGGCAACAATTCAAAGGGCTTATCGTAAAAGAAGATGTAGGCAGTGTTTTTGAATTAGAGACAAAAGTTTTAAGAGTCATCATAGATATGCGTGGTAAGGGAGTTTGTGTTGATTTAGATAGAGCTGAGCAGGTAAAACAAAAGTTAGAAAACCAAGAAAACAACATCTTAAAAGAAATAAAGTCTAAGTCTGGAGTTAATGTAGAGATATGGGCTGCTGATAGTGTAGCAAAGGTGTTTGATTCATTAGGGCTAACTTACAAGAAAACAGAAAAAACTCAAGCTCCTAGCTTCACTAAAAACTTTTTAAAAAATCATACTGACCCTGTAGCTCAGATGGTTGTTCAAGCCAGAGAACTTAATAAAGCTCGTACTACTTTTATAGACACAATATTAAAACATCAGGTAAGAGGTAGGATTCACGCGGAGTTACACCCGTTACGAAGTGAGCTTGGTGGGACTGTTACAGGTAGATTTAGCTACAGTAACCCCAACTTACAGCAGATACCCGCACGTCATGGAGAAATAGGACCAATGATTCGTAGTCTCTTCCTACCGGAAGAAGACTGTCAGTGGGGTGCTTTTGATTATAGTAGTCAAGAGCCGCGCATAGTTGTTCATTACGCCAAGCTAATGAATTTTAGAGGTGCAGAAGATTTTGCAGACCAATACCAAAAAGACCCCCGCACTGACTTTCATCAAATGGCGGCTGACATTGTAGGGGTTCCACGCAAACAGGCTAAGGACATTAACTTGGGGCTGTTCTATGGCATGGGTAGCAACAAACTAGCTGAGACACTAGGGTTGGAATTAGAAGAAGCAAAAGAACTCTTCGCGGTTTACCACAAAAAAGTCCCTTTCGTTAAGGAGCTGGCAGATTACACAGTTAATCGTGCATCCCGTAAAGGTGTAATAAGAACACTGCTTGGGCGTAAGTGCCGTTTTGATCAATGGGAACCAAGTAAGTACGGCATATGGAAGGCTCAGAGCTATCAGGAAGCGTTCAACGAACATGGTGCTGCTATTAAGCGCGCTTTTACTTACAAGGCTCTGAACAAGCTCGTACAGGGCAGTGCAGCCGATCAAACGAAAGCAGCTATGGTAGCACTGTGGGAAGAAGGCATAACACCGATGATACAGGTACATGATGAGTTAGATGTTTCAGTAGAGAGCGACAGCCAAATCAAACGTATTACTGAGCTTATGCAGGACTGTGTTGAGCTAGAAGTACCTTCTATCATTGATGCTGAGTTAGGACCCAACTGGGGAGAAGCTAAAACAACTTTTTCTGATAAGCCCAAGACAAGAGGGTTAAGGGATAATCACAGTGAGATGCTAACTTAATTGCTCCCCTGTTATCGTGTTGTTAGGCTTTGCTTTTATAAGGCAGGTAATTTACATGAACATATTTTTCTTAGATGAAAACCCACGCATTGCAGCTCAATCCTTATGTGACAAACACGTTGTCAAAATGGTTTTAGAAACAGCCCAGATGTGCTGCACAGCCATGCAACTAAACTTTGAGCTGACCCCTTTACCGAGCACTTACAAACCTGCGTTTGTCAACCACCCTATGACAAAATGGGTAGGTGAAACAGATGAGAACATGAACTGGGCTTTACTACACGGAATTTGTATAGGTGATGAATATACCTATCGTTATGGTAAAAAACATAAGAGCCAGCAAGTGCTTCTAGACATTCAAGATCATTACTTTCCCATATTAAATGATCTTTTTTATTACAACAGATACGGAATTGAAATAAGCGAACCACCTTTATGTGTGCCTGATCACTGCACAGCAGGTCCGGGAGGGTACAGGATGAATTATGTGGATGTTTACAGGAAATATTACAACTTACACAAAAGCCATCTTTTTACATACACAAACAGAGATAAACCAGAATGGTTACAAAAATTGGATTAACAGCTTCCGCTTTTGATTTTCTCCACGTAGGGCATGTGGTCATGCTAGAAGAAGCTAAAAAACATTGCGATCATTTAATTTGTTGTCTGCACGTAGACCCCTCAATAGAGAGGCCTGATAAAAATCCCCCTATGCAGTCTTTAGTAGAGCGGTACATACAACTCAATGCCGTATGTCATGTAAATGAAATCATCCCCTACGAGAGAGAAAAAGATTTAATAGATATAATTCAAATTAAAAACCCAGACATAAGAATAATTGGTGAAGAATACATGTACAAAGAGTTCACAGGTAAGAGTCTTTGCACGTTGACTCACTATAACAAAAGATCTCACCGCTTTTCTAGCACCGAGATGAGAATAAGGATGAATAGAGCATGAAAGAAAACTTTGAGAAAGCACTAGCGATGGTGTTAAAACACGAAGGTGGTTTTGTAGACCATCCTCAAGATCCAGGAGGGGCAACCAACAAGGGAATAACTCTCACTACCTATGCAGATTTCATACATGAGGCTGTTGGTGCGGCCGAAGCTTCTTTAGTAACCGTAGATGATTTGAGAGACATCCATGACAGCGAAGTAGAAGAAATCTATAAGAAAAACTATTGGGACAAAGTCTGTGCTGATGATTTACCCCATGGATTAGACATAGCCCTGTTTGACTTTGCTGTTAATTCCGGACCTGCCCGAGCGGTGAAAGAGCTACAGAAAATATTCTGGGAGTGTAAAACAGACGGAATCATGGGACCAAATACTTTGAAGTGTGTAAAAACAAGCATGGACCATAAGCAGTATTGGTCAGACCCAAACTCAACACTAGCTTTGCTCACTAAAAACAGACAAAAGTTTTTAAGAACATTAAAACACTACGATCACTTTGGTAGGGGCTGGGAAAAAAGATGTGAGGAAACTAAAAAGGCAGCTAACCTCCTTTGTGAAAATATCCCACAGTAGGGCGCTATGCTCAACCGTGTTAGCATATGCTTTTAAAGGTAGGTAATTATGGGAAAAGTAATAAAACTTAACAAGGAAATACCTAATGCCGATGACCCACCCTTACGTGTAGAAGTGCATGTCTGTGGCTTGTGTGGCAGCGAAAACTTTTGGTTATACAAGAAACCTATAAGCGAGGATTTTACCCTGCATGGCATTGCCTGTTCTGCCTGTGGGAACCAAGTACAAGGAACATGGCAACCTAACGAGGCATTACATTTA
>TARA_R110002049_G_scaffold210393_1_pt1 | contig 21707 bp, 28 predicted proteins | sample TARA_R110002049 | Tara Oceans TARA_R110002049 (sample SAMEA4396941) | marine metagenome | biome: Polar Biome; feature: [SRF] surface water layer (ENVO:00010504); material: water (ENVO:00002006), including particulate matter (ENVO:01000060) such as... | depth 5 m
TAGGAGCACTTTATTTTAATGTTTTTGAAGAGACTGATCAGTTACTGAAATTTTAAATAATTTAATTGACTACTTAAGATCATGTCTTATTATGGAAAAACATCGTAATAAAAATAAAATTGCACTTATTATTTTCTTTATCTCTATTTGAGTAATTATGCTTATTAAAACAATTTTAGTTTTCGCATACGAACCTGAAAGTTTCTTTTCGCCTTTTTATAGTACAATGTTGGACGATACTTGGCAATCACATTTTAATGTTGACCTATTTCTATTTAGCGTGGCGTTCGGAGGTTGGGCTGTTTACAGGGAAAAATCGATAGTAGTCGGAATCGCGATCGGTATATTTTCAATCCTTTTAGGCGGAGTATTTGCTTTTCTATATTTGCTTATTTGTGCTAAACCCTGACAATAGGGAATATTTATCATTTGAAAATGCCAATCACGATTTCCCGAAAAAAATTCAATACAAAAGAATAAGTACGGATAGTATCAAGGTTAGTGTTCTAGGCGAAAATGACAAGGGATTTTCTTATATCCAAATTAAACAATTAATAAAAGAGCATTGTCAGTAAAATTTAATTATACCAAAAACAATACTATCAGTCTTTCAAATACCGGACAACATTATCCTTATAACTTGCGCCAATAGGGATTTCTCTTTTACCAATTTCAACATCTACTTTAGTAAACGCAGTAACTTTATTTGTATTAACAATAAATGAGCGATGAATCCTCAAAAATTCGCGAGGTAATTTGCACTCAAAATTGCTAATTGAATCCTTAGTGATAACGCTTTTATCATGCAGATATACTTTAACGTAATCCTTTATGCTCTCTACATACAGAATATCCTTAAAATTTAATTTAATAAATTTTTTGTTGGAGTTTACGTATAAGTGATTATTGGATTCCTCATCTTTGACTGTGGGTTCAACAATGTTTATATTTACTAGATTCTTGTATTTATTAATTGCTTTTAAAAAACGTGTAAACGAAATGGGTTTTAATAAATAATCAACTACATCCAACTCATAACTCTCAGTTGCATAATTTCTATACGCTGTCGTAAAAATAACTTTGGGAGGATGTTGCAAGGTTTTTAAAAACTCTATTCCAGACAGTAATGGCATTTCAATGTCAAGAAAAATAAGATCTATTTTAGTCGATTTTATCATATCAAGAGCCTCTACTGGATTTTGAAAAGTTGAAATAATTTCAATACCAGGAATTTTATCCAAATGTGCCTTTATCACCTGTATTGCCAAAGGTTCGTCATCAATTACTAAACAACTTATTTTCATGATTTCATTTTAAATCCAAATATAATTTTACCGAATAACTATCTAAAGAATCTTCAACTTTTAATCGGTTTTTATTAGGATAATTTAACTCTAACTGTCTTTTGAGATTAATAGTTCCAATCCCAGTTTTATTAGGGTCTACCTCTAGTAAATGAATCTTTGGTTTAGTATTATGGACCTCAAAATGAAGTTCCAAATTTACAACAGTTAATGTTATATGTATTCTAGCGTGATCCGGGTTTCCACTTGATCCATGTTTAAATGCATTTTCAATTATAGGTAATAACACCAAAGGTGCAATTTGAGTATTCGCATTATCAATATTATGCTCAAATACTAAATCTAGTTTATCACCATAACGCAATGATTCCAAATCTATAAACCCTTGCAATAATTCTATTTCCTTATGTATTGATATTGTGCTCTCATCGCTTTGGTATAATATAAAATCCAGCAATGCAGAGAGTTTCAATACAATTTCTGGAGCCAGATCAGATTTCTCCAAAGTTAGCGCATATAAATTGTTAAGCGTATTAAATAAAAAATGAGGCTGTATCTGTGTTTTTAAGAATTTAAGTTCATTAGTAGCTTTTTCTTTTTCCAAAATCTCTATTTGATGCTTTTCCTCAAATCGGTTTTTTATCAATTTAATTATTAGCATGATAAATGCATAAATATAGACTGACGGGAAGTAGATAGAAAACAAATGGGCGGTATCAGATAAAATTTCTACTACAGGCTCCTGTGTAAAGTCTTCTCTAATAAGTGGTTCTGCGATATAAACAACACTCAATCTTCCTAGTGCCGAAAATATGTATACACATAAGATTATGGAAACTATAAATAGTAAGTAGTCTTTTTTTAGAAGCAGTCTTGGTATTTGATAATAATTTAAAATATAAGCAGCAATCATTTGAGAAGGGAGCAATGAAAAGTATATAATTGTTTGTTTCTTGATCTCGCCAGAGTTCAAACTTGCGATTATGACAAAAATAATTAGAAAAAAACTCCAGAATAAAAGGTGAGAAATAACCCTATTCTGAATAACAATATCTATAATAGATTTAATGCTTTTCATAGAATAAAGATATAAAATAATCTTAAGGAAGCACTTCCAGTATACGAACATGGGATAACGACCCACAGATTGCCTTTTACTGCTGACTATTTTTATTTCTCTACACAACAGCATTTCCGTCAATAAGTATCTTAAGTTGGGCTACTTTATAAAAATACTTTTCATTTAGCATTTACCTTTGTCCTGTATTCAAATAAATAATGAAGTATTCCTCAAACTTTATTCAAAAAAATACCAAATATGGATTGTTTTTAATCGGTAAAGACTCCAAAGAATAAAGTCCACAATAAATGGTAATATCATGAAAAAAATAATAAAAATTTCCGTTCCAATAATTGTTATACTTGTCTTGAGCTTCTTTTTATTCGAACCGATTATAATCCATAATTTTGGTAAAGAAAAGCTAGAGGATTTTAGACACTTACAACTAAATACCAATCATAGTGAACAAATTAAAAAACAAGCTGATAGCTTATTATTATCAGAATTTAATAAACTTAAAACACCTGCTTTATCTGCTTCCATAGGAAAAAATAATACTATTATTTGGTCCAATACAATTGGATATGCCGATGTCGACAACCAAATTCTTGCAGATTCACTTACTACATTCAGAATTGGCAGTACTTCAAAAGCATTAACATCTATAGGTCTGGGTGTTTTAATTCAGAACAAAAAACTTAAGACCCATTCCTTGGTCAAAGACTTCGTTCCATATGCTAGTCCTATACTGTCTGAACTAACAGTACAGCAATTAGCTTCACATACCTCAGGAATTAGAAATTATGGAACTTGCTATTGTTTTCCTATTTGGGAATACTATAATACTCACGAATATGAGTCAATTGAAGAAAGCATTTCTGTTTTTAACGATGACGAATTACTTTTTGAACCGAGTACAAACTTTAGCTATAGCTCATACAACTATACATTGTTGAGCGCAATGATGGAAGAAGCATCAGAAAAAAAGTTTCTACCCTTTATGCAAGAAAAAGTATTTCGGCCTTTGTCTATGAATCAGACCAAAGCCGACAGAAAGAATCAAAATATGGATAATACTGCAAAATTCTATGAGGTAGAAAATGGGGAAATCAAAGAATCTTACGAGGTCAATAACAGTGTAAAATGGGCCGGTGGTGGATTTCTTTCAACACCAAATGATTTAATTAAATTAGGGAATGCAGTTCTTAATTACGGAATATTAGACTCCTTAACAACCGCGAAATTATTTGAACCTGTAAAACTTAATTCAGGCGAAATAAATAGCCAAAATTATGGTATGGGATGGAGAAACGATACTGACAAGAATATCCGTATAGATGGACGCGATGTAAACATAATTCACCACGGAGGAGTAGCAATGGGCTCAACGGCAATGCTAATTTTGCTACCAGAATACGATTTAACAGTGGCAGTAACGATGAATAGAAATGCATCAACAAAAGAAACAAAAAACGTATTCTTTAGTCTTCCACATAAACTAGCTAGCTTGTTTATTAATTCAAATAAATAAAAAATATCATTAAAGTGAACTTTTGAAAGCTACTTGAAAAATTAAATGAAATAGAAGGAAATTATAAAATCAGCCCAAGTGAAATAAATTTTATAACCAAAGCAAACTGTATACAATCAAAACTGTAATTAACATGAAAAAAAATCTAAAACTCAAATTGCTGACAATGGTATTTTTGATATCATTTGTAAACGTATTTGGACAAAACTCGAATAATAAAATAATTTTTCTAAATGATATTTACTCAGACTATACTGAGACTGCTAAAAATCAAATTAGCAATTTAAATAATGTTTATAAGGATAAAATTCAATCTAGTATTATTAATAGATACTTTTTAAAAAGTGAATATTCTGGTTTTGTAAATGATTATTTGTCTGCACCAATACAAAATACAACTGAATTAAAAAAGGCAATCGAAAGGATTAACAGCAATAAAAAAAGTATTGAACGTAAAATTAGATCAGCGTTAGAAAAAAGTAACACCTATCTAAAAAATGATAGCTTAACAATTTACATCCTACCGGCAAACCCCGACAACAACGCCATTATGCAGAGCATGAGTGGGATTATGGGCTTAACGGCAGGAAGCAAACAAATTTTGCTCACAATTGAACCTGATATAGTAGGTTGGGAAGAAATGCTTGAATATGCAGTCGCACACGAATACAATCATGCATATTGGACAAATATCAATTTTGGAAAGTCGACTAAATGGACTTTACTCGATTACTTGATTTTTGAAGGTAGAGGCGATTCATTTGCTCATTTACTATATCCAAAAGTAAAAGCACCTTGGACTTCTGCACTAAATGAAAAAGATAAAGAGGACTTATGGAACAAGATAAAACCAAAATTACAAAGTGAAGATATTCATTTTCAGATGGAGGTTATGTTCGGTTCAAGAAATTACCCTTTTTCAGGTGGTTACACAATCGGATATGAAATAGTTCAACAAGCCCTAAAAAGCAGCACATTGACGGCAGAAGATTGGACAAACCTGAGTTCAGAAAAACTAATAGAAATGAGCGGGTATAAATAAAAAAAGGCTTAGTACCAAATCAAAGCAAAAACTAACAACAGTCTAAATACGAAATTTTTGCAATCACTTTTTATTTAAGTTTTAGATAACCCTATAACTAAGTTCAGTTTTATCGACTACCGTGAATATACTTCGGCAATCTTAGGCTAAATAGCAGAAAGGTATAAATAAGTACATAAATGATAGGTTCATAAAGAAATTTGGATTAGCAATCGAAATTAATTATGAGGTGACTATTTTGGAGATTATAGAAGAAAAAGTTTAAGTTCGTATATTGGAATTATTCCTGCAGTCGGTATTAAAGGAAAACGTAATATTTCTCTAACATTTCACGTAGACGATTTTGATGGTTACTTAGGTAATCTAAAATTAAAAGGGATTATTCCAATACACAAAATAGAAGATAATGAAGGTAAATTTGCTTTCTTTGATGACCTAGAAAATAATAAAATAGGAATTTGGGCAACTTAGCTGTTGGAAATGAATTTCAGGTTACTAATTGATAGAGAAATCCAATTTTTAAAACAATATTATTACCAAATCAGAATAGAAAGCCATTAGCCAACAAAGCCGTGTATAATTAATTGCTTGGTCTGTGTGTACTCGGAAAATCCTATGGATTTTCCTACTGGTTCGTTTTCTTTTACTAACTTAGTTGATTAACCACGCAAACCATACACATATCGCTGGAAACAACCTAACAAAACGACAAGTAAGAATAATGAAGAAAGGAATTATAATCCTTGGAAGTGCAAATAGTAATGGCGAAACGAGAAAAGTAGTTTCGTTTGTAGCCGATAAATTACGATATCCGGTGATTGACTTAAAAACGAAAAAAATATCAGAATTTGACTATGAATTTAAAAATCGAAATGATGATTTTCATCCACTAATCACAGAAATAGTAAATACTTATGATATTATAATTTTTGCAACACCTGTTTATTGGTACTCAATGAGCGGAATTATGAAAACTTTTTTCGACAGAATTTCTGATTGCTTGAAAATAGAAAAAGAAACAGGTCGAAAATTGAGAGGTATGGAAATGGCGGTAATAAGTTGTGGTTCAGACAAAAAATTAAAGAACGGGTTCCATATGCCATTCATTGAAACAGCCAAATATTTAGGAATGAACTATATTTCAGATGTACATTGTTCGATTGACACCAACGTCATACCTGTTTCAGTAAAAAAAGACTTGGAAGAGTTCATTAAATCAATACAGTAAATTAATGGACATAGAACAATATTTAAAAAGAATAGATTTTCAAGGTGATACTAGCATCGATGAAAATCTCCTTTTTAAACTTCAAAAAAAACATCTTCTAAATATACCTTTTGAGAACTTAGACATTCATTATGCCAAAAGAATAAATCTTTCTATTAACGACATTTACCAAAAAATAGTCATCGACAAACGTGGCGGATTTTGTTATGAACTAAATGGATTGTTTCATTTTTTTTTAAAGCAAATAGGATTCAACGCCAAACTTATTTCAGCACGAGTTCATACAAAAAATGGTGAATATAGTCCAGAATATGACCATTTAGCTATTATCGTGAATATAGAAAATTATGAATATTTGGTTGATGTGGGATTTGGCAAATTTTCTTTAGAACCCTTAAAATTAGAACAGCATAAAAAGATTTCAGATAATTATGGGCAATTTAAATTTAACAAACACGATACAAATTATTACCGCATAAATGAAATAAGAAATAAGAAATTGATACCTCAATACATTTTCAAAAACGAGGAACACAAACTATCTGAATTTACTGAAAGATGCAATTTTCATCAAAGTAGTGAAAACTCACATTTCACTAAAAAAAAACTAATATCAATTGCAAAAAGTGATGGGAGAATTACCCTAAATAATTCACAATTGAAAATTACACGCTTAGGAATCGAAACGGTTATAGATTTCGATGAAAATGAGTTTGATGCTAAATTAAAGCAGTATTTTGACATAAAAATAAAGAATGGCAGTTGCCAACAATAAAAAAATCATCCTAAATGAAAGATCAAATCAAAACATATTTCAATCGATATGTTGAATTTAGTGATGCTGAAATAGATGAAATATTTTCGAAATTAACACAAAAAGTATTTCAAAAGAAAGATTACATTCTTCAAGAAGGAAAAATCTGTACCAGTAGATATTTTATTATAAGTGGTTTAGTTCGCTCATTTTATATCGACAATAAAGGCAATGAAAAAATAACTCAATTCGCCATTGAAAATTGGTGGGTAACAAATATGGAAAGTTTTATTAACAAAACCCCTTCACTTTCATCTATTCAAGCGCTTGAAAAAACTGAAATATTGATAATTAGCAAAGCGGAATTAGAAAAGCTCTACATTTCTATTCCTAAACTCGAAAGACTATTCAGAATTGTCACTGAAAATATGTTGATTGCTATTCAACGTAAAAATGATATCTATTTTCAGATGAGAAGTAAAGATAGGTATACTAGTTTAACAAATCACTTTCCAAATTTTATCCAAAGAGTTCCTCAATACATGATAGCCTCATATTTAGAAATCACTCCTGAATATTTAAGTGAATTGAGGAAAAACTAAATGCATTTCACTTCTTAAGATATCTTAATTTTTATAAGACAGACACACAGTAAATTTGTTTCATAAATTAATTAAAATAGTATAACTATGGAACGAATTACATATCAAGACATCCCAAGTGGAATGTTCGAGAATTTGAGGATTATTGAAGAGTCTATTATTAATTCTTCTTTGGATAGAAAACTAATAGAAATAATCAGATTAAGGACAGCTCAAAGGAATGGTTGTGCCTATTGTGTGGATATGCACTACAAAGAGTTGAAACATTTTGGAGAAACGGAACTAAGATTATCTTCTTTATGTGTTTGGGAAGAAACTCCTTATTTCTCAGAAAAAGAGAGACTTGTATTGTCATTTACTGACACCTTAACAAAACTAAAAAGCAGTCCAATTTCTCAAGAATTATTTAACAATTTGAGTAGTCACTTTTCTAAAGAAGAAATTTGCTATTTAACACTAACCATTTCTCAAAGTAATACTTGGAATAGGTTAATGAAAACTTTTGAGTTTACTCCGGGAAATTATAAAGTAAGTGATTAATTACTGTAGTCAACAACGTATATAATTTATTGCTAGTTCTAGCCTACTTGCGAAAATATTTGCGGATTTTCTATTTGGCTTTTATTTGCTAAATTAGTTGCATAGTTATGTAACTAATCATACTCAAACACGATGGAATACATTCTGGCTAAAGTTTGGCTATAACGGTCAGACCGTGCCACCGATTATGGTCAAACAGTGCCACTTTAAAAGATATGCAATTATATGAAAAAATACTGTTAGATTTAGTTTGAAATCCGTTTTCTTAAAGATTCACCTTCTAGGTTTATTCTATGGGAAGAGTTCACAATTCTATCTAAAATAGCGTCAGCTATTGTTCCCTCCCCTATAATATCGTACCAATTGGCAACGGGTATTTGTGATGTAATTATGGTAGATGTTTTATTGTGCCTTTCATCGATAATGTCCATCAATGTTTCTCTGGCGTGGTTGTCGAAAGCCTGTAATCCGAAGTCATCTAGGATAAGCAAATCCACTTTGATTAATTTGTTTAGTTCTTTAAGATAAGTACCGTCAACTTTGGCAAGTTTAAATTTTTTGAACATGCGTGCGGTATTGGTGTATGTTGTTCGGTATCCCATCATACAGGCCTGATGTCCCAATGCTTGTGCGAGATAACTTTTCCCTACCCCAGAAGCCCCCGTTATAATGATGTTTTCTTTTTTAGTTATAAAATCAAGGGTTCCCAAACGGAGAAACATATTTTTGTCCAGATTTCTATTTTGGGTATAGTTGACTTCACTTAAGCTTCCATTTTGTCGAAAATCGGCTTGTTTCAAAAACCGCTCTATTTTTCTGTTCTGGCGATCTTCCCACTCGTGATCTGTTAGTAATGCGAGGTATTCATCGGCGGTAATATTAACAAGATTATTGTCCTTTACATACCTGTAATGTAACTGGGCCATAGCGCTCAGCCTCATTTGTTTGAGTTTTTCAATGGTGTGATTGTTGTTCATAATTGTTTGTTTTAATAGTTGTTTATTTATAAGCGGATGCTCCCCTTATGTTTTTATGGTTTGGGATATGTGTTTGGTCTTCTTCTAGATCCTGATAAAATAAAGAGGTTTTATCCATATTGTTTTTTAGGATGGTCTTGACCCTCATGTAGCTAGGGCTATCGGTCTGTAAAGCTCTTTTACAAGCGTTATTAAGTCGTCCCGAACCATAAGCCTTGTGCAGTTGTATAAGCCCCATTGCCCGTTTATACCCCGTTTCTGGGTAGTCATTTTTACTCAATATACTTTCGATACACTTTACCACATGCTCTCCGTGTTTAGCGCCCATGTTTTTAAAAAACTGTGGACTCCAATCGGTATAAAATTTATGCGTACTACTTAAATGATCTTTAATGGTATTATAGGAACCTTTGGCGGGGTTGCGGATATGTACAGCGATACGGTTATGGTTATAGTAAATCTCAACTGCCCTGTTGGTATAATGAATAAGGGTATGCTTACCAATGTAACGATATGGAACACTGTAGTAGCTTTTGTCGGGCGAAAAATAGGCATATCCCATTTTCTGTATCTTAGCTCTTTTGTAATCCTTAAGCTCATAAGCTGATGATGGCAAGGGCTTTAGATAGCCCCGTTCAACCGATTGAAAAAGGACTCTTCGGCTAGCTTCTTTGCGCTGGAACAATAAATTGTTATACGCTTCAAGTCGATGCTTTATCTCTCGGTTCAGATCCTCCAAACTAAAAAAAGTCATGTCCCGTATGGGGTAATAAATGCGCTGATATACCAGATGTACGGCATTTTCCACTAAGGCCTTATCTTGGGGTGCGTAACTTCTGGTAGGGTTGATAACACAGTTGTAATGCCGTGCAAAATCTTTAAAACTTCGATTTATGGACGGTTCATACTTACTGGCCCTGGTTACTGCCGACTTTAAATTGTCCGATACTATAGCCTTGGGTACGCCTCCATAAAAATCCAGGGCATGTACGCAGCAAGTAATCAGATCCTCCCGTTTTTGGCTTGAACAGGCCTCTACATAGGTGTATTGACTATTGGGTAAAATGGCGATGAATACTTCTACTGGGATGATCTCTCCCGTGTTTTTATTGACAATATGCAGTTTCTTGCCACTAAAATCGATAAACATCTCTTTGCCTGCCTGATGTTCTAGCTTCATAGAACCTTTGGTTTTGGCGTATTTACGGCGGTAATGCACTAGAAACTGAGTATAACTATATGGGTTCTTGACCTGGGAAGCGTACAGCTCGTAGTGATACAAAAAAGTGAACCCTGGGTGGTTCCTAGCCTTATTAATGGTCTCAAACCAGCGCATGAGCTCGTCCTGTCTATCGGCATCTATGGTCGTATAGGAGGGGAATAACTTGTATAAGGTTGCATGGTCAAAGGTGAGCAGCTTCTCAAACGAATACTCACAGCCCTTTATAAGTTTCATGTAATTATTGACCGTATTGCGAGAGATGCCCAGCGTGTCTCCTATAGCACGATTGCTAAATCCATCTTTGTGTAATGTGATAATCTGTTTTAAATCCATTGGATCAAGTGTGTTGGCCATGTTGCGTTTTAAACAACAATGTAGTTGAACTTGATCTTTTAAAGTGGCACAAATCGAACCGTAATTCAAACGCGAATAAAACCAAAATGGCACTATTCGAACCGTAAATTAATTATTGGTTCTTACCAAAAATGGCACAAATTGAACCATAATCACTGGCACTAACCAACCATAATGGGTGGCACAATTCGAACCGAATTAACCAAAGTTGACCAAAATGACTCCGCAACTGGGTTGCTCACGCTATTTTGGCCCATGTATTCCATCTGTCTGCTAAACCAAATTGTATTATGGCTTTTTATTAAAGTACAGTTTTCACTGCCCATCGAGGGAAAACATATGCAATCGACTATTAAAGCAATTTGATTCTACTTCCCGAACTCTTGATAAAATAAAGTGGCTCATTTTTAAATTTTTAAGCCTAAAAAACTCAATTAGTGAGACAGAAAATAACTATTGATCTTCCGCTCAACTTCATTCTTATTGTCATATACTTTTATTATCTTCGTCTCAAGGCAGAATGGCGTTTAGCAGTCAGTTAGGGCGTCATTAAAAAGTAATTAAATGAATTTAAAAGAAAAAATAAGAAACCTTGTTAGTCAATTTAAGCTTATTACCAAAGAGGAAGTTAATCTTATTGTAGAAAAAACAGTTGTCAAAGAATTTAAGAAAGGAGAAGTTTTATTGCGAGAAGGTCAAATTCCTACAAAGTGCTATATGGTGGTAGAAGGCTGCGTTAGAGAATATTTAATAAAAGATGGAGATGAAAAATCCACGGCATTTTTTACAGAAGGCGATACATTTACACCTCATACACCAGATAGCAAGCCTTCAATACATTATTGGGAGTGTACAGAAGATTGTATTTTAACCATTAGTAATAAGAATTTTGAAGAAGAAATACGTCAAGCACTTCCAAGACTTGATGCTATTTTTCAAGAAATAGCCATAGGGAAAATAAACAAAGCAAAAGCGGAATGGAGTCAATTTATCTCTTCTTCGCCTGAAGAAAGATATGTAAATTTACTTGAAACAAAACCTCACCTTATAAATAGAGTTCCACACTACCAGTTAGCTAGTTATCTTGGTATAAAACCACAATCATTAAGTAGAATTCGAAAAAGAGTTTTAGATAGTAAAAACATCTAGTCTAGTGCAATTATTCAACTCAATCAAATTTCTTTTTTTAGAAATAACCTTAAATATAGTCAAGTTCTAAATAATGCATAATTAAATTTGCAAACTACTTCAAGTGATTCAAAACTTCATTGGATAACTGAGTACTAAAAATTCAAACCATCTTTTTTCAGTGATTTACACATTTAAAATTTTTGTGTGAAATAAACAACATTCATGAACTTAAGTGAATGTACAGAAAATTAATAACCCTTAATTTAGCAGCGAGAAATCAATAAAAAAGCTGATGGCAACAATAAAGTTGTCTTAAAAATATTAAGCAATAAAACAAATGAAGATGTCCCCTAAATGGTTAATAGCGATTTTGATAATATTACTCTGTGATAACTTAGTACTATCACAGAGTATATCAAAGAATAAAATGTTTCCAATAAGTCTGGCTTCCTATGATTCTCTTTGGACCGAATCAAAAAGGAATATAGAATTCAGAAAACAAGGAAAGATTGGTTTTATCTATCCATATAATCTTCCTGATTCAAACAAAGAAGCTATAGCACTTTTCAGAACATATAATACACCTATAAATAATGGTTTTGCTGTTATTGAGGTTGATAATACACTTAAGGATTTAAAAACATTAAATGGAAGAGTTAAGTTTTCGGGATCTGATATTGATCAAGCCCAAGACACCTTAATCATTGCTACTTATTATTCGAAAACGAAGGATTCATCATTGATAAAAAGCTTAAATATAGGACAAGTCCCTAAAATTGCAGACGTTCTAAAGATAAGTGACCCTAAAGCCCAATTTGAATACTTTCATATTAATTTGTCAGAAAATAATAATAATGAAGAACAAAAATATTTGATTATTCAGTTTATTATAAAATCTGGCAGCGATGATGATTTCTATTATGGTAAATCAAATGCCGTTATTGACGGTCTCTATTTTACTAATTCTCAAATCTAAGCGAGAATAAGTTATTGAGATATAAATTTATTATGATCCCACTTAAAATTATTGATTTAAATGACCTTAAAAAAGTTACCTGTTTTATCGTTTTTTGTGTACTGTTATATGTTACAACAACCCCTAATTAAATCTTTTTATTATTATTATGAAAATTAAACACGAAACACTTCTGTCTACCTTATGGTTGTTTGTATTGCTCAATATGATTTTTAGAGACATCCATCAATTCGTTAAAAAGGGATCCATAGAAGAAATAATGACTGGAATGGTCAATGGCATTGAAATAACAGACGAATTAATGTTGCTGGGTGGCTTTTTGGCTGAAATACCCATTTTGATGGTGCTTTTATCTAGAATATTAGATGATAGAGCAAATAAATGGGCAAACATAATCACTGGTTTAATAACATTAGCAGTATTTGCAACTGCTGTACCTTCACTAGATATGGACGATGCATTTCATATGACTATTGAGATTGTAGCCATTTTATGGATATTCCAAATTGCCTGGAAATTGCCAACTCATAATAATAATAATAATAATAATACTGAAACTCATGCCTAGTTTAAAAAAGATGAAAGCAGTTGTTTGCACAAAATATGGGCCACCCGAAGTTCTACAAATTCAAGAAGTAGAAAAACCAATCCCAAGAGATAATGAAGTACTTGTAAAAGTTTATGCCACTTCGGTAAGTGCCGCTGATAGTATGGTTCGTAGTTTCAAAGTTCCTCGCTCCATCTGGCTTCCTGTTAGATTATTTTTGGGAATCAAAAAGCCTAGAAAGTCAATTTTAGGGATGGAGCTTTCAGGTAAGGTTGAATCTATTGGCAAAGATGTTAGGTCTTTTAAAAAAGGAGATCAAGTGTTCGCGGCTAGTCTGCAAACATTTGGAGCTTATGCAGAATACATTTGTTTGCCTGAAGTTGGTCCAATTGCTTTGAAGCCAACTAATATAACTTATGAAGAAGCTGCAGCCATGCCTATAGGAGCACGAACAGCATTACTTTACCTCAAAAAAATAGCAAATATGAAGCGAGGGCAAAAAGTACTCATTTATGGAGCTTCAGGAAGCGTAGGAACATATGCCGTACAACTTGCCAAATGCTTTGGTGCAGAAGTAACCGCTGTATGTAGCACAGCAAATATAGATATGGTAAGAGACTTGGGAGCTGATCTATTAATTGATTATACCATGCCTGATTATACAGAGCAATTTGAGACGTATGATATCATATTTGTAACCAAAGATAAATGCCCCTTTAGTGTTTGTAAAAAAGCTCTAAAGAAAAAAGGAACTTATTTAAATGTGGGAAGACCCTTGAGAAGTCTTCCCATGATATGGACTTCCTTAACAAGTAGCAAAACAATAGTGGTGGGAAAAAATTAACCGGAAACGGCCGAGGCACTTAATACTTTGAAAAAGATTGTAGAAGAAGGAGCACTAAAAGCAGTTATTGATAGATGTTATAAATTGAATCAAATAGTGGAAGCACACAGATATGTCGACTTAGGACATAAAAAAGGGAATGTTACGATCACTTTAAATGAAGATGAAAGTAACTAACGCATAACAATATATAAAAATAATTACCGGTTTAGCAGTATGCTTTTTGAAGCTTGACGGGAATGAAAACTCGTAGTCGGTTATTATACTAAACATTGTCTAACTACCATTTATGAAAATAAAATTAATCTTTCTTACTTCAATTTTTTCACTTTCTTATACTACTGGGTTTTCACAAACAGAAATTAGTACTAAAAAAAAACAACCGAATAAAAAATAATTTATGCCACATTTTGTAATTGGCTGTTCTGAAAATATCATAAAAATAAAATCACCTAAAGAAATTATTCAAAAGTGTATGATACAGCGGAATCAACTGACCTTTTTGATAAAGGAGATATTAAAGTAAGAATTAATCCTTTCGAGAATTATAATGTCGGAAATACTAAAGATGACTTCATTCATATTTTCGCTAATATAATGGAAGGAAGAACTGTCTTTCAAAAAAAGAATCTTTCAGAAAGAATTATTACTGAATTGAAATCAATGTTTACTGAAGTTCCGATTATTTCTATCAATATAAGAGATTTTGAAAAAGCTACTTATTGCAATAAATCGATGGTATAAAACAGGGATGAATACTCAAAAAAAATAAAAACGTTGGATAACAATGTAACAATTAAAATAAAATGTGATGATACAAAACATTTCAAAACAGGTTATCGAAACTTGGATTACAGGCTTTCATAATGAAGATGTCGAACAACTTGCTGATTTATTTTCTAAAGAAGCCACTTTCTATGATCCGCGCTATCCTTTATTAAAAGGTAAAAGTACGATTGAATCCTATTATGCTCATTTATTAACTGAAACCACAGCTTGGGGTGCAACTATGTTTGAGGGTCCTTATTTACATGGTGAAGATTGTTTTGCAATACATTCTCGTTTAAAATTTACTTGGCGGGAAAACAATGTAACTGTAGATTGGCCTTTCGTTGCTTTTTTTAAAGTACGTCTATCTGATGGTAAGATCATTCGTTATAATGAATATTGGGATATTGAAGATACTTTAAAAAAAATAGGAATTAAGACTTGGGGACCTTTGCCAGAATATGCAAAGTCTAAATAATAAGTAAAATACACTAAATTCTTAATATCTTATTTGGAACATTATTTTCTAATATGATGCCGCTTATAGGAGTCATTTCAACTAACCAATGGTAGCTATTTTTCGTTTTTTTAGCATTTTTTTAGAAAGTACTATTACTGCTTTAATCGTTTGGTATGCTTGGAAATGGACTAAAGAAAAATCAGTACTTTAAATGACCGAAAATCAATTTCAAGAAGTTAAAACGAAACTCAGAGAAAAAGAGTTTGAACGAATTACGGAAAGAATAAAAGCCAGTTGCTAAGACGTGTAAAAGTAATAGCGATTTGATATTCAATTCAAATCGCTATTACTTTTTATTTTGTATTTTACTTCCCGAAAAGTAGTGCTTATAAAACCCCTACTACTTATACACGAACACGGTGGGCAATAATTAAATATACACTTGAAAAAATACTTATCATCGTTTTATAATATCAGCGCAGAGATCCTGGAAGAATACATTTCTAATTGGTCGAAATATTCAGTTCCAAGAAAATCAGTTATTACCGAATGTGGCAGAACTGAACGCTATCTATATTTTGTAAAAGATGGAATTCAAAAGTCATACTACTTAAATGAAGGGAAACAACACGTTATGTTTTTTGCCTATTCACCTTCATTTAGCGGTATAGTAGAATCGTTTTTCACACAAACACCATCCAAATACTATCTTGAAACGATTACGGACAGCACATTCTTACGAATACCTTACACTAAACATGCTCAGTTAATAAAAGAGCATAGGGAACTTGAAACCCTATTTAGAATAATCACAGAACAGTTTCTAATAGGTATTATCGAAAGACATCACCAATTAATGGCTTTCAACACCGAAACTCGTTTTAAAGAATTTGTAAAAAGAAGTCCGCATTTGATAAATATGCTTTCACAGAAAGAGATTGCTTCATATTTACGAATCGATCCTACAAACTACAGTAAGTTAATCAATACAGTTAAAATTTAGGAAATCTTGGTTTTTACCAAGAATTAAAACGTCTATAATTCTGAATTTTGTCTCATCATCAATTTAAAAGAAAATTATGAGATTAATTAAACACGCGTTTATAATAGGAATCACAATATTCTCTATTAACACCTATGCGCAACAAAATGAAAGAAATAATATGACAAATCAAGAAATTGTAACCAAGTTTTTAAACGGGTTTAATAACCCAGAACACATTCAAGAATCTTTGGCTTTATTGGCAGATGACTATAGGTTTAAAAACCCAATGGTTGAACTCAATTCTAAAGAAGAATTTATTGTATTAGCCAAACAAATTGGTGCTGTAATTACAGGAATAGAGATTATTAATATTGCCGAAAACGGGAATTGGATAGCCGTCTTCTATGATTTTAAATCATCTGTAAAAGGTCTAGAATCAAACACAGGAACTGAATGGTTTAGGATTGAAGATGGACTTATAAAAGAATCAAATTTGATATATGACTCTGCTGAATGGAGAAAGTTTTATGCGCAAATGAAAGAATAAAAACGATTGCCAACATGAGAAGGTATGAAAGCAAATTGGTTTGGGTGTCCTCTCAAATCGTTTTGCTTTTTTTAAGTATCTTGGTATTCGTAAGGTAAGTATATTTAATCCGCTACTGCTCTTATACTAACCGCTGGTAACAATTAAAATGGAACATCCTCTAAGACAACATATTGAAGAAATAATTAAGCTAACAGATGAAGAGTTTGAATTTGTGTTGAGCCACTTTGAATCTACGAACAAACGTAAACATCAATACTTATTACAGGAAGGAGAAATTGCCAATAAAGAATATTGGATAATAAAAGGTTGTCTAAAAAGCTACTTTTTTGACGACAGCGGAAAAGAACATATTTTACAGTTTGGAATGGAAAATTGGTGGATAACAGATTATGAGTCTTTTGTAAAGCAAACAAAATCTAAAATCAACATAGACTGCATTGAAGATTGCGAACTTCTTTACATAACATATGAAAACAGAGAAAAACTTACCAAGGAAATGCACAAAATGGAACGCTTTTGGGCAAAGAAAAGTAAGTTTGGTAGAATAGCCCTTCAAAACAGAATTTTATCATTGTTAAAAAACTCAACAAAAGAAAGTTACGACGTACTTCTAGAGCAATATCCAAGACTTTTTCAACGTGTTCCTAAAAAAATGATTGCTGCTTATTTAGGTGTTTCTAGAGAAACACTTAGTAGATTAAATTCATAACTAAATTTCTTCATTTCATCACTTAATGTGACTTAAGTCACTCCAAAGAAGTGATAAATATCCTTTCAGAAAAATTAGGTTCTCATCAACTTTGTATGATAAATAATTAAATAAAAAGTTATGCCATACATTAACATTAAAGTTACCGATGAACAGGTAACCAAAGAACAAAAACAGCAATTGATTGCTGGCGCTACACAAATGGTAGTTGACATCCTTAATAAAAATCCCGAAACCACTCATGTTGTAATAGACGAAGTACCGGTCGATAATTGGGGCGTTAATGGAAAACAATATTCAGAACTTAAACAATTAAAATAATGAAAAACAAAACAGTAATAATAACAGGTGCTTCATCTGGAATAGGAAAAGCAATTGCAAAACACTTTATCGAAAAAGGAAGTAATGTAGTGATGAATTCTTCCAATGAAGAAAATTTAAAGAAAACCTATGAAGAGTTTAACTCTCCTCCAAATGCTGTCTATATAGCAGGCGACATTAGCAAGCGAGAAACTGGACAGAAGTTAAGGGATTTGGCCATGGAAATATTCAACTCTGTAGATGTTTTAATTAATAATGCTGGAATATTTGCTCCAAAACCCTTTTTAGATGTTGAAGAAAAAGATTTAGACCTTTATTGGAAAGTAAACCTAAAAGGAACATATTTCACAACTCAAGCAGCAATTCCTCAAATGATAAAACAACAAGATGGTTCTATAATTAATATAGGAACTGTTTTAGTAGAACATGCTATAGATGGATTTCCTGCAACAACACCATTAACAAGTAAAGGCGCAATACATGCATTAACAAGACAATTAGCGGCTGAATTTGGAAAAAACAATATCAAGGTTAATACAATCGCTCCAGGAATTATTAGAAGTCCACTACAAGGCAAAATTGGAATTGAAGATGCTGACAGTTTAGCTGGATTACACTTGCTAAATAGAATTGGAGAAGCAAATGAAATTGCAGAAGCAGCTTATTACTTGGCTACATCAAATTTTGTAACAGGAGAAACAATTAATGTGGCTGGCGGACATGCTGCTGGGCATGCCATCTAATAAAATTAAAAATCATATCATTAATTAAATCAAAATGAAAAAAATATCAAGACTTATAATAATAGGAATATTAAGTATGTTAAGCATCAGTATATATTCCCAAAATTCAAAAAAGATAAAAATTCTGTTCGTTGTTACATCACATGGTGAACTTGGGGATACGGGTGAAAAGACTGGGCTCTGGATCGAAGAGTTTGCAACACCGTATTATTATTTAATTGATCAAGGAGTAGAGGTTGTCATTGCTTCACCTAAAGGAGGCCAGCCTCCGATAGACCCTAAAAGTAAGCTTGCTGATTATCAAACAGAATCAACTAAAAGATTTTATGCTGATTCGAAAGCACAATTGATTTTTAGTAAAACTCAAAAATTAGCTAAGGTTAAACAAGAGGACTTTGATGCTGTCTTTTACCCAGGTGGTCACGGCCCTTTGTGGGATTTATCTACAGATAAAAAGTCCATCAAATTGATAGAATCCTTTTATAACAACAATAAGCCAATTGCTTTTGTATGTCACGCACCTGCAGCACTTAAAAATGTAAAAGATAAAAGCGGTCAACCGCTTGTGAAAGGCAAAAAAGTGACTGGATTTACCAATGGAGAGGAGGCTGCAGTACAGCTAGCCAATATAGTACCATTTTTAATTGAGGACATGTTGAAGGAAAATGGAGCCATTTATAAAAAAGGAGCAGATTGGTCATCTTTTGCAGTTGAAGATGGCTTGTTGATATCAGGACAAAACCCACAATCGGCTCAACTAGTAGGAGAACTATTAATGACAAAATTAAAAAAACAATAACTATGTATAATAAATTTTCAAACGAGATCAAAACCGTAGTATCTCAGTATTTTAAGGGCATTTATAATGGAGATAGTGATAGGTTAGAAAATACTTTCCATCCACAGGCTTTGCTATTTGGAGATATTAAAGGGGCGCCTTATTTTAAAACTGTAACGGATTATATAGATGGAGTAAAAAGCAGAAAAAGCCCTAATGATTTAGGAGAAGACTTTAAAATGGAAATTCTTGCAATAGAGATTATGGGTAATATGGCAACTGTAAAAGCACACTCACCCATGTTGGGCTTTAATTACTATGATTTTTTATCTTTAAGCTTGGTGCGAGGAGAATGGAAAATTGTAAATAAAGTGTTCACTCATGTGGAATAAAACACGTGCAACAGTACTACTTAAGATTAAATAACCAATTATTCAGGGACCATTTGGCGGAAGTTTTTCTTCTGCCAAATTGGTTTCCACTGTATCGGACTTGGGAGGAATGCGTTCATTTGGACTTAACTCATACTCACCAGAAGGTATATCAAGGATTGATAAGGAAATAAAGAATCTGACTGAAAAATCCTATGTGCTCAATCTTTGGGTTCCACTAAAGAATGATCCTGTAGATTATTATAAAAAGGATGAGATTGATCGTATAAATAATACTTTAAAAATGGTGAAAGGATTCACTTATTTTAGTTACAAACGAAGAATTGAAAAAAGTCGATACAGTTTTGAAGTTTTCAGAAATAGAAACAACTGAATATTTATTAGTTGAATTGGTACTTCATTTGACCTATCATCTTGTACAAATAAATTATCATAGAAGACTCATAGGTCAGAAAAAAATCTCAAAAACGGAATCCAATTTACTGCTAGTTCCAGTTTACATTCAAAAAACCTTGTAGAATTTCTATCTTTGATTTGATAGTGCTACTTTAATCTTTTAAAACCAACGATTAAGTTATCTATAACTGCGTTTGAAGTGCCATGGTAATAATTATCATCACTTCCTGATTTTAGAATAAACTGAATTGCCAAGTATTCATCTTCTTTGATATTCAAATTATCTAAATTTATACTAAAGCCTTGAAACTGTGTTTGAGGTTCCGTATAAATGCGATAAAAATCATTTTTGCCAATTTGGCCATTATCAAATCTTTTTATTTCTTCTCTGCTCTGCTTTTTGTACTTGGACACAGCTATAGTAAGAGTGTCCGTCGTTTGATCAATATCTGATCCAGAAAATTTAAACCTACCACGAATATTTATGAGTGTTTTAGATAGTTCACTCAAATCAAGTAAAATAAATCCATTATTTAAACTCCTTTTATAGCTTCTATATAATGCATAAGAAAAACCTGTCCCATTATTTTTTCGATAGTCTTCATTTTTAGATGAATCATTCCATATTGGAATAATCTGAGTCTCTAAAATTGAATCATTGATAGTTGTTTTAATTGAACCTATGTCAATTTTAGACATATTACCCTGTGCTAAAGTTATGTTAACACAGAGTAATAATGCTATTGGCGCTATTAACCAACTTATAATATTTTGTTTCACTTAAATTATATTTAATTTTATCTGTTTGCTTAATTGTCGTTCAAATAGAATTTACTTTAGGTGAACATATTTTTTGTAGTTTCAACTTGAAATATCCTATTTTCAATGAAATCATCAAAAAATTGTAGACTACATAAAACGATATATCCTTTATTAATCGCATAATTACTTGTGTTATAGATTTATTCACTTCCATTTTTGTTACAGACGAATTAACAAACTTCTTCATTTACTGTGATTACAACATTTCCTTTTTTATGTCCCGTATCAGCATATTTATGCGCTTCGACAATCTGATTAATTGAGTACTTTCTATCAATAGCTACTCGAAGTTGACCTTCTTCAACAAGTCTTTTCAAGATTATTAATGCTTCAGCGGTCTCTGGAGAATTTTTTCCTACAATCACTTTTTTGCTACTACTTATAGAAGCCCATATCATTGATAAACTTTTCATTGGCCTACCAACATTTAAGTAGGTTCCTTTTTTACTTAGCGCTTTTTCACAAGCTATAAAAGGGCATTTATCTATTGTAATAAAAATAATGTCATAAGTTTCAAAACTTTAGTAAAATCGACAGATTTATAATCAATTACCTTATTTGCTCCTAAAGACTTCACCAAATCCAAATTAGAAGTACTACATACACCCGTTACTTCTGCCCCAAAGTATACCCCTTCCAAATTAAAACCCGAGATGTGGGCGTGCAGTTGA